>Ga0068855_100004459_pt1 | contig 17110 bp, 15 predicted proteins | sample KBSCornC52_FD_66592 | JGI IMG/M metagenome (GOLD analysis project Ga0068855, IMG submission 66592) | Corn rhizosphere microbial communities from Kellogg Biological Station, Michigan, USA - KBS Corn C5-2 | ecosystem: Host-associated > Plants > Roots > Rhizosphere > Soil ...
GAGGGCGGGCCGTCGGCCGAGCCCGCGATAGCGGTCACGTTGCGGTTCGTGTCCCAGGAGAACGCGTAGTGGGTGCTGCTGGGAGCTTCCTTGAGGTAGTTCGCCGGCGAAGCGGTCAGAGCCGTGTAGACGCCGGTCGCCGGCGTGTTGCCGGTCTTCGCGTAGTAGGCCTCGAGCGCGATCTCGACGTTCTTCTTGTCGGCCTTGCAGGCCGCAGTCTGACCGTCGTTGTTGAACGCGCCGACCGCGAACACCACGATGCCGGCGAGGACGCCGAGGATCACGATGACGATGAGCAGTTCGATGAGGGTGAAGCCGCTCTCGTTGCGGCGCGCCTCGCGAATTCGATCGAGCACTGTTGCTCGTCCCTTCTGTGTGCAGCCGAAGCTGCGACCATGTGTCGCCCGAGGCGGTCGCCACGGCGATGTGGAGGCGCGGCCAGGCCGAACTTCCCCCCGAGATCGAAAGCGGATGCCCACGGCCGTCCTGTTGGCCGCGCGACGTGAGTCGATCTCCCCCGTCGAATGCCGAACGTGCTCCGTGACCGCCCAGTCACGTCGCCGCGTCAACATGCATTCCCAGTAACGAGACTAAAGTCGATTTCGATACGTCCGAGAGGGCCAAAGGTCATGCCGTTGCGAGCCGAATGTCGAGATTCGGCGAGATGACGGTTAAAAGGCGCGTGCCGGGCCTATCCGCCGCCAAAGGGCCTACCCGACATGGGGCCTAAAGACCCGGGACCCCCGGATTTGCTGGGCTCCAGCATCCGATGTAACGGGATCCGGCTCTGGATCGCTGAATACTGTCAAGCTCGTCGTCAAATGATCAACAAGCCCGCCGATTTGCTTTTTGGGCCGTCTGACCCGCTAATTCACATCAACCGAAGGATTGGGGCGATGCGGTGACCGGAACACCGGCTCGCCACTCCGTCCCGGCCGCCGGGCCGGCTGCCGATGGGGTGGTGCGAGTGCCTCGACGCGCGTTCCCGGATGGGGATGGCGACGAGGAAGAACGCCTGCTCACCACACTCCTCGCGGCCCGCGCCGGCAACCCGACCGCGTTCGAGGCCATCTACCGCGCGCTCACTCCGCGGCTTCGGCGCTACGCGCGCGGGCTCGTCGGGCAGGACGCCGACGACGTCGTCGCCGAGGCGTGGTTCCAGATCGTGCGCGACCTCGCCGACTTCGACGGCGACTGGGACGCCTTCCGCGGGTGGACGACGCGCATCGTCCGCAACCGCGCCGTCGACCACTTGCGCGGCGCGGCGCGCCGGCACGACCGGGCCGAGCGGCTCGATACCGACTTCGACCGGCCGAGCGCCGACGACACGGAAGCCGCGGCGGCCGAGTCGATGTCGACCGCGGCCGCGATCGAGCTGGTCGCGAGCCTGCCGCGCGATCAAGCGGAAGCAGTGCTCTTGCGAGCGGTCGTCGGCCTCGACGCTCGTTCGGCCGGTGACGTGCTGGGCAAGGGACCGGGCGCAGTTCGCGTATCGGCGCACCGTGGTTTGAAGACGTTGGCCCGCCGGCTCGGCGAGGCGTTGAGCGACGCGGCGGCCCAGGGTCGCCCCGTCGGTTCGGGGGGTGGGTCATGAGAAGCCGGACGGACGACGCCGTGCTCGATGGGCGAGTGGACGACGGCTCGCCGTTGTCCGAACTGATGCGCGCACTCCAAGCGCCGGAGACCCCCGACGAGTACGCCGGACTCGACCGGGCGATGTCGGCGTTCTTCACCGTCGGTCCGGCCAGCCGAGCGGCAACCGGGCTGGCGGCCCGTCCGCGCCCGACCACGCACCGCAAGACGGTTGGCGCCGCGCGGCGGGCACTGGTGATCAAGCTCGCGACGCTGTTCGGTGGCGCGTCCATCATCGGTGGGGTGGCGCTGGCCGCCCACGTCGTGGGCAGCTCCCACGCGCCGACGCACCGGCACGGGACGGCTCCCTCGCATGGCGCGCAACCGAGCAACGCACCGTTGCCCGGCGCGACCCGCGGGGGCGACGCGTCGGCGTCCGCTTCGATCAGTGCTCATCCGTCGAAGCACCACTCCGGTCACCCGTCGGCGAGTGGCGCCGGCAACGGCGGCGCGGGCCAGCCCGGCCAACCGACGCACCCGAGCCACCCGACCCATCCGAGCCACCCGGCGCACCCGAGCCACCCGGCCGTCCACACGGGCAAGCACACCCCGAGCGCGCAACCGAGTGCCTCGTTGACCCAGCCGAGCAAGTCGAACCCGGGCCAGTCGCACCGCGCGTCCGCGCCCGGGCAGTCCCACTCGGCGTCCAAGACCCATAAGCCCCATCCGTCCCGGTAAGGGACGGCAGCTGTAACGACTTTCGACGTCATCTCGCAGCCTTTGCGAGCGTGTCCTGCGGGGGGCATGCACGTGTTCTGTGGGGGGACGCGTGATCGGAACGTCAGGGCACGGCCGTGCGCGGATCGCCTACCGGCAGGCGCCGTCGACACGTACGTCGGGTGAGTACCCGACCCGTCCCGGCCGCACCGATCGCCCGCACCGCTCCGGCGTAAGCCGGCAGCGAACCATCGACCACCTGGCCGCGCGACGTCGCGCCCTTCCAGGACCTGGGCGCGACACCGATTTTCGGACGGTCGCGCGGCCGGGTGGCGATGGAGGCCGACGGGCCACGCGCGCCGCGGCCGACTTTGGCGCCGACTTTCGCGCCCACCTCCACGCAGATCGACCGTTCGATCGCGTTCCCGGCGTGACGATCCCGTCCCGCCCCACTGTCTCCCTCCGCGGCGGGGCTTCCCCCGATGCACCGCCGCGGAGGGTCCGGTCGTTCGCGGGGGAAGCAACGACCGCAATCCAAGTAGGTAGGAGCAGCACATGAACGAAACGCGCACCCCGGTTCGGCGGGGCGGGAGCTGGCCGACGGGACGGCGGATTGCCGCCGCGCTCGCCGGTACGGCAATCGCGGCCGGCAGCGCCCTCGTCCTTGCCGGCGGCGCCAGCGCGGCACCGCAGGCGGCGACCAAGGTCACGCTGTGCCACGCGACCGATTCGCAGACCAACCAGTACGTCAGCGTGACGGTCGACGTCGCGTCCGCCTACGACGGCCACTACAAGCACGACAAGGGCCCGATCTGGTTCCAGGGCATCACCGGCAAGTGGGGCGACATCATCCCGCCCTTCACCTACAAGGGCCACGGTTACTCGCTCAACTGGTCGACGCTCGGCATGACCGTGCAGACGAACGGCTGTGCGTTCCCGGGCCCGGCGCCGAGCTCGAGCACGCCGCCGCCGAGTTCGAGCGCGCCGGCCTCGACGCCGGCCGAGACGACCCCGGCCGAAACCACGCCGGCCGAGACCACACCGGTCGAGACGACCCCGGCCGAAACCACACCGGCCGAGACCACCCCGGTCGAGACCAACCCGGCCTCGACGAGTGCCTCGGCTCCGGCCGAGTCCAGCGGAGTGGCCGGCAGCGCAACCAGCCGACCGGCGAGCCAGCCGGCCGGTGTCGACCCGACCTCGTCCAGCCGGGCCGCTGGTGTGCAGGGTGGTGGCGGTCCGATCCCGGCCGCGGTGCAGGCCGGCCTGCACGCGCCGACCGCCTCGCCGACCGTGCACGTCTTCGGTTCGATCTTGCTGCTGCTCGGCGGGCTGGGTGGCCTGCTCGTCGGCATCTGGCCGGCTCGGCGCCGCCAACACTGAGCTGGGGACCGGCAAATCCCCGGCGTGCGGCCGGCCGTCCCGTGACGGCCGGCCGCACGCTGCTTTTGCAGCTAGGACCTTTCTTGATAACAGAGCGTAACGGCCGCTCACCGCAGCGCTGTCAATAGTCCGAATATGGCGATTGTCATTTACGGAGAGTAACGATCTCGTCGCTCGATTGGTGAATGTCAAGCGCCGGGGACGGGGCGTGCCGGCCCCTCCCAGCCCAGCAAACACGGGGGTTGGCGCGGCTCGGGGTCGGGTTCGGCAGATCGAGACCACTGTGGTTCGTGACATTTGCCGACCAAGGTCCCCCGGTGCGCCCGGCGCGCGGCCGCTATGGTTATATGGGATGCTTTTAGCGAAGCATGACCATTACCGGCGGGGGACGCCGGAAAGTGCTGCGTGATCGACAAACCGGGGGATTTTTCCGCAATGAGTTCTGCACGCCACCGCCACGCGCGGTCCACCACGCCGTCCACCCGCACTCGGCGGGGGATCCTGGCTGCCGCCGGCATCTCGGTGACCGCCGGCACGCTCATGGTGCTGGCCGCGACCGGCGCTTCGGCCACGCCGACGAAGAACGACCCGCCGGCCGGCGACAAGATCACCATCTGCCACGCGACCGCCTCGACGCACAACCCGTACAACGTCATCGACATCGACGTGGCGGGCGCGTACGACGGCCACCTCGGCCACAGCGGCCCGGTCTTCTCGCCCGACCTCGACAAGCACGTCCAGTGGGGCGACATCATCCCGCCGACCAGCTACAACGGCCAGGACTTCTCGCTGAACTGGGACGCCGCCGGGCAGGCGATCTGGAACAACGACTGCGCCCTGCCGGTCACGACGCCCACGGTCACCGAGACGGCCACTGCGACCGAAACCAAGACCGAGACGGCGACGGTGACGCAGACGGCCACCGAGACCCAGACGAAGACCGAGACGGCGACGGCCACCGTCACCGAGACGGCGCCGGGCGAGACGGTCACCGTCACCGCGCCGCCGAGCACGGACACCGTCACCGTCACCGCGCCGCCGAGCACCGTCACCGAGACCGCCACCCAAACGGCGACCGAGACCCAGACCGTCACCGAGACGGCCACGACGACCGCACCGGGTGCGACCGAGACGGTTACCGCGCCCGCCAGCACCGTCACCGAGACGGCCACGACGACCGCACCGGCCGAGACCGAGACGGTCACCGCGCCGGCGAGCACCGTCACCGAGACCGAGACGCAGACGGTTACCGCGCCGGCGAGCAGCTCGGCTGCCGCATCGAGCTCGAGCGACGGCACCAGCGCCGCGGCCTCCTCCAGTGCGGACTTCTCCGGTGCCAGCTCGAGCCGGGCGTCCGACCCGTCCGACTCCGGCGGGGCCGGGGTCGCCGGTGAGTCGGCCGGACCCATCCCGGCCGCGGCCGACGCCGGCCTGCACGCCCCCGCCACGGTCCGCTCGGGCCTGGCGATCTGGGGCTCGCTCCTGATCCTCGCCGGCGGTGTGGGCGGCTTGTTCGCCGGCGTGCGTCCGCGACGCGGCAGCCGTGGCCACTGAGCGACGCACCAGCGCGAGCCGGCTCCTGCTGATCGCCGGCTCGCTGGCGCTGATCGTCGGCGGCGGGGTGAGTGCGGTCCGGCTCGCCCAGGCCGCGCCGCCCGCCGCCGACGCGCCCGCCCGGACGTCCGCCCAGCCGCTGCCCGAACCCGCGCCGTCCGACGCGGCGAGCACCGACACGACGACCACGCCGGCGACCAAGCCGGTTGGCCACACCTCGTCGGCCGCTCGCCGCGGCGGCGTGCCGGTCTCGATCGACATCCCGATCCGCAGCACCAACCACCCGAAGGGCCTGCACGCCGTCATCACGGCGCACGGCCTCAACGCCGATCGCACGCTGTTCGTGCCGGCCGACCCGACCCGGGTGGCGTGGGCGAGCCAGGACGCCGCGCCCGGTAGCGCCCGCGGTACCGCGATCCTCGTCAGCCACGTCAACTACGTGATCAACGGCCGGACGGTCGCCGGTGCGTTCGCCGACCTCGCCGAGTACGCCGACCACGCCATCGGCAAGATCATCTCCGTGCACCTGGCCGACGGGCGGACGCTGCGCTACCGCATCCGCAACGGCGTGGAGTACTCGAAGGACGAGCTCGCCGGGCACCCGCAGCTGCGCCGCGTCCTCTACGACCAGAGCCAGTCGTACGGCGCGGGCACTGGGCGGCTGCTGCTCGTCTCGTGCGGCGGCAACTTCGACCCCTACACCGGGGAGTACCAGGACAACGTCTTCGTCTACGCGCTGCCGGTCACCTGATCGCGGCCGCCGCGGCGCAGCAACGCGTCCAGGTTGGCAAGTGAGGCGTCCCACGAGAACCGCCGCGCCTGGGCGAGCGCCGCGGCGTTGAGCTCGGCCCAGGCGCCGGGCGTACTGGCCGCGGCCACGGCGTCGACGAACGACGACTCGTCGTAGGGGATCGAGCCCGCCGCGAGCGCCGGATCGTCGCGCCACCGGGGCACGAGGACGGGCAGGCCGTGGGCGAAGTACTCCAGGTGCTTGGCCGAGAACCCCGACCGGCGCAGCGGATCGTTCGTGCAGGTGATCAGCCCGAACTGGTAGTCGGCCAGCACGTCCGGCGCGGCCCAACCGCGGTAGCGCAGGCCGAGAGCGGGATGGGGCGCAGGCCCGCCGTAGACGTCGATGTCCAGCAATCGCGACAGCCGGGCCAGCAGGGCAAGGTCGATGAACCAGGAGCTGAGCGAGCCGAGGTAGACGATGCGGGCTGGGTGGGCGTAGCCGGCGCGACGATCCGTCACATCGCAGCCAGAGACGATGGACTTTAGGTTGTCCCCCGAGATCCCGTACTCCCGTACGGCGTAGCGCGCGTAGCTGTCCCAGTGGAAGGCCAGGTAGTCGACCGACTCGAACAGCTCGGACTCCCGGCGCCGCATCCGGCGATGCTGCCGGGCGGTGACGCGGCCCTCCAGCAGCAGCTCATCGGCCCACGGCGTCGGACAGTGGTAGAAGGTGGGCACGGGGCAGCCCCGCAGCGCATCGGTGTCGTGCGGCGTCTCGCAGATGACCAGGTCGAAGCCGGCGAACGGCAGCCGCCGCCGCAACAGGGCGCCCCGCAGCCGCAGCTCGGCGGTGAGCAGCGGCGCCGTCAACCGACGGCGCAGCGGGCCGCGAACGCGCGCGAGCACGCTCAGGCCCGCCTCGACCCCGAACAGCAGCCACTGCAAGGGAGCGCGACCGGGCCAGCGCCGTCGCCGGCCGGTCGATCCGGCCCGGCTCAGATGGTAGGTGTCGACGATCTCGGCGTGGTGCCCGTGATCGGCGAGGAAGCGCTGCACGGCCACCGGCCACTTGCCGTTCGCGAAGCCGTCCAGCTGGCCGAGGATCAGCACGCGGCGCCCGCCGCCGTCAAGCACTCGGCACCGCCGCCTTCGCCGCCGTTCTCGACGGCCCGGACACCGCCGACGGCACCGCCGCCTCGGTCGCCCGCAGCAGACCGGCCGCCATTCCGATCAACACGTAGACGATGACCCGCAGCGCCTGGCCCTCGAAGCTGGCCTCGACCGAGAAGTCGATCAGCAGGGCCACCATGCCGACCCCGATCGCGCGTCGCAGGCCGCTGGCGCGGCCGCCGAGGAAGTAGCGCGTCACCTCGAGCAGCGCGATCACGCCCACGACTCCCAGGACGACGCCGTAGGCGAGCAACTGCTGAAGGAACGTGTTGTGGACGCCGCCGGCGATGGCCGCGTCGTTGCCGGGCAACGTCCCGGCGCCGTAGCCCAGCAGCGGACGGTTGGCCAGCCAGTCGAACCCGTGCGAGAGGCGCGATTCGCGCAGGAACAGGTTGCTGAGGCTGAGCCGTCCCACGATGAACTCGCGGGTGTCCGGGTTCAGCACGTAGAACGCCCAGCCGGCGGCGACGGCCGCCGCCAGCACGCTGCGGACCGTCGTGGCCAGGCGGCGGCGGGCGGTCGAGCCACCCGGCGTGCGCCGCACGAGCCAGACCAGCGCGGCGATGACCAATGCCAGGAGCGCGCCGCGCGAGAAGGTCAGCACGAGCGCGATCGTGGCGACGGCGGCAGCAACGTAGGTGGCCACGTCGTGCCGAGTGACCGCCCAGTAGACGAGCACGACGACGAGCATCAGCAGGATCGTGGCCAGGTTGTTCGACCGACCGATGAACGGGTGCGAGAGGCGGCTGAAGAACGACAGGTAGTCGCCGGCGCTGTGCTTGATCCCGGGCGCCTGGGGCGCGAAGCCGGGGACGTGGAGCAGCAGGAAGAAGCAGGGCAGCAGCAACGCGTAGGTGAACCGGCGCGTCCACGCGATGATCCGCTCCGGGCGGACACCGCTGGTCTGCTGCACGACGTAGGCGTACGCGAGGACGCACTCGCCGTAGCTGAGCACCTCACGCACCGTCTCGACGGTGTCGACTGTCCACAGCAGCGACGTGAGCGACAGGACGGGCAGCACGCACAGCAGGCCGAACAACCGATGATCGCCGAGTTCGATGCGGCCCAGCACGACCCGCCGCGCGAGCAGCCCGATGCCGGCCAGGAACAGGGCGGCGTCGAGCACGGACACCGACGCGACGAGCGGGAACGAACCGTAATAGCGGTAGGGCGCGGCAGCGGCGAGTAGCAGCAGGCCGAGCCCGATGCGCCGGTAATCCGTAGCCGGGCGCACGATCACCGGCGGCGTCGGGACGAGCCGCTGATCAGCACGACGGCGCCGACGGTGCAGCCGAACTGGCCCAGCACGTCGACGGCAGTCGCCAGTTCGGCTTTCGTCGCCTCGCGGCCGTGGAGGAGCAGGATCGACTCGGACGGCTCGGAGGACACGAACGACGGCTGGGCGCGGAACAGCACATTGGCGGCGACGATGACGATCAGGTCGACGCGGCCCTGCAGGGCGGCGGCGGCCTTGCCGACCGCGGCCCCGACGTGGCTGCCGTCCGTACGGGCCGAGGGCGAGCGGGGCGTCTGGTCCGCCGCCAGTTCGAGGACCGCGTCGGCCGGCACGACGACCACCGACGGCGCGCTCGGCGGGAACCCGCTCCCGGCCGCACCCTCGATGTCGGCGACGCTGATGCGCCGGTCGGCCGGGCTCAGCGTCGTGAGATACCGGCCGTCGACGTCGGCGTCGATCAGCGCGAGCCGTTGCCCGCCCACGGCGATCCGGCGGCCCAGGTCGAGCATGGCCGCCGCGGCACGCCGCCCGGCCGGGAGGGGGACGAACGCGATGGCCCGCCCGTCCACCGAGGCCCGGGCGATCACGCCGGCGAGCGCGACGGCCGGGTCGATACCGCGCTTGCGGCGCAGGCGTCCCCCGCTGGGCAGGGCCACGACGGCCGGCCCGGCGCCGACGACCGACCGCACGTCCTCCGTGTCCCGGACGCGCCGGTTGGCCGCCTCGCGCACGAGCGCGACGAGCAGCCCCAGCAGCAAGCCGGCCAGCAGGCCGAGGCCGAGGTATCGCACCTTGGTCGGCGCGATCTGCTGGGCCGCCGGTGACTCGGCCACCTCCACCGAGGTGATCTGCGCTGCGCCGGCCGGCTGCAACGAGGTGACGTACTCCGGCAGCACCTTGGCCAGTGCCTTGCGAGTCGCGTTCACGACCGCGGCCGAGCGGTCGGTGACCGTCACGCGCAGCAGCACCGAGGACTGAGCGGTCGATGCGGAAAGGTCGTCGAGCAGCCGCTGGGTCGACACGGGTGACTTCAGCTGCGCGCGCACCCGGTTGACGAGGGCCTGACCGGCCACCAGCCGCGCGTAGGTCTGGGCCCGGGCCTGCGAGAGCAGCTCCGCCTGGTAGATCTGGGACGGGTCGTTCGAGCCGGCGTCGGACTGCACGGTAAAGGTCATCGAGGTCCGGTAGGTCGCCGGTGCGGCGGCGTACAACGCACCGCCAGCGGCGATGGCCAAGATCGTGATCAACACGATCACCACGCGATTGCGGAGGAGCAGCCGCAGGTAGAGCCTTCCCTCCACGGGGTGCCTCTCCATCCGGGTGATTCGAACCGCCAAGCTCAGGTTAACCGACCTTCGCCTGATCTGGTGCGTCGACGACCGCCGCTCTCAACGTTCGGCCGGGATCGGCGTCGGTCCGCGCGAGTTCCGGACGGCCCGCCGCACGACCCGGACGAAGGACGAGACCTGGCCCCGTCGCAGCAGTGCCAGCCCGGCGAGGTACGCGCTGACCGCGACGAGCGCGCCGACCAGCCCGGACAGCAGGTTCCGTCCCCCGAACGTCGCGACCGCCCAACCACCGCCGATCGCGACGGCGACGAGGGCGGCGGGCACCGCCAGGATGCCGACCAGGTGAGTCGACGCGTGGCGGCGCGTGCCGCGAACCAACAGCGCCGCTTCGCCCAGCGACGCCACGAGCAACCCGATGCCCGGAGCCCAGGCGTCGAGCGCGGGCAACAGTGCGCTGGTCACGCCGAGCACGACGACGGCGGACGCGATCGTGGCGCGCAGGACGGCCGAGGCGTCACCCACCGCGTACAGGAACCCCTGCGTCGACACCGAGACGGTGCCGGCGATGAACATGCCCAGGCAAGCGCCGGGCAGGACGTCCGCCGCCGTCCGCCAGTGATCACCGAATAGGCCGGGCACGAGCCCGGGGCCGGAGCCGCCGAGCGCGACGAGCGCGATCCCGGTGCCGACGGAGGCCACCGACAGCGCGCGCTCGATGAGCTGGGCCGGATCCTGCTTCGCGAGCACCAGCTTGGACATCGCCGGCATCGACACCCGGGACAGCGTCGTCAGGACGAGGTACGGCACCTCGAGCAGGCGTCGGGTGAGGCTGAACAGGCCGAGGGTGGCGATGCCACCGATGCCGCCGATCACCGCATTCAGACCCTGATCACGGCCGATCACGGTCGCGCTGACCAGTTGGAGGCGGGTGCCGAAGGCCAGCAACGAACGGATGGGCGCCCATGCGAAGGACGGCCGGAGCACCCGGCGCGGAGCGACGACGTTGGTGACCACGGCACCGAAGACGGCGCGCGCGAACCAGCCGATGGCCAGCCCCCACACCCCGGCGCCGAGGGCGACGAGCACGATCGCGGTCACCTGGTAGGCGACGACCTGCGACACCTCGACGAACGCGAGCGGACGGTACCGGAGCTCGCGCTCGAGCTGGATCTTGCCGGGGAACTGGAAGGCGACCAGAGGCATCGCGCACACCATCACCAGCACGACGCGGCCGGACTCGCCGAACGGCAGCGCGGCCAGGCCGATCACCAGCGAAAGGCCGACGGTCACCAGCAACTGGAAGCCGAGCAGCGCCCGCAGTTCGGGTAGCGCCGGTGGTTCGGCCCGGCGGATCAGGCCGCCGCCGAGCCCGCCGTCCGACAGCAGCCCGACCACGCTGATCAACGTGAGGCCGGCGGCGGCGACGCCGAAGTCGTGCGGGGTCAGCAGCCGGGCCAAGACCACGTTGCTGAGCAGCCCGACGACCGCGATCGCTGCGCCGCGGGTGCCGACGACGACGAGGCCGGCCGAAGCCCGCCGGCGGACCTCGTCCGCCCCGAGCGTCGCGGCGCTCTCACCGGGAGTGCCGTCAGGCTCCATCGCGCCGCGCCGTCATCGCTCGCCGGCGGATCGCCCGGCTCGCAGGCCGGCGAGCCGGGTCCGGATGCCGAAGCGCCCGAGCTGGCGGCGGGCGCGGCGGCGTGTGGCCACCGCCGCGCCGGTCACCCGGCTGGCCGCGGCCGCGGCCCGGCCCTCCCGCAGCCGCAGTGGTAGCTCCTCGGGCCGAAGCCGGACGCGCACGTCCGGGGCGAGCAGCAGCCGGGGCAGCAGGCGCGAGTACGCGTTGGGAACCGTCGGCGCCAGCCACGGCTTGGTCAGCGTGTGGTGCAGGACGAAGGGGCGCAGGCCGTCGGCGTGTTCGCAGACCAGCTGATCCCGGTCGAGGATCCGCACCCCGGTCAACGGCACGTGTGGCGCCAGCCGGTGCTCGCGGACGTCAATGGCGTCGTCGGCGAGCGAGACGGAGAACAACGCGTTCACAACGTCCTGATCGGCGAAGTAGAACGGGTCGTCCAGCTCGGCGTTGCCGTACCTGGTCCGCCCGTAGTCGATCGCCTCCTGCAACTCCAGCCAGCGCGGCAACAGCCGATCCGCGACCGCTCTCGGGAACACGAACAGCCCGGCGTTGAGGTACGGACGGCGGGGCGGAGCCTCGCCCGCACCCAGCAGCTCCCCCCACTGCGCGAAGTAGCGGAGGTCGTTCGGCGGGTCGTTGACGAAGCCGACGACGCGGCCGCCGCGCGCGGAGTCGATCAGCTCGTCGAGCCGCCGGACGGCGATGATGTCGGCGTCGATGACGATCTCCACGTCGGCCGGCCGGGCGGTCGGGCCGAGCGGCGCCATGTACACGGGGGGCATGCCTGCCGGCGCCGGAAGCAGGGTGACGTGCGGCGCGAGCCGGTCCCGCTGATCAGCGGTCAGGCCGGCATCGACCAGGAACAGCGGCTCTTCGTGACCCACCAGCCGCAGGGAGTTCAGCAGCGCGACCGCGCCGACGAAGTGGCGCCGGTCGGCGACGGCGTAGAAGGCGACCGGCGCCGCCGACTCGGGCGCGCCGGAGGCCGGTGTGGTGGACGGCATTCGACCCCCTGCGATGCCTTCGCCGGAACGATCTCCGCTCGAGCCGTCCAGCGGCCCTCACCCTACAGCGATCACCGCGCCGTACCCTCCGAGCATGGTTCGCCGGGTGGTCGTGTTCCGCTTCGACCGCAATCCGGCGATCTGCCGCGAGCGCGTCGCCCAGCTACGCCGGCTCAACCCGGGCGTTGCCGTGTTCGGCCTGTACGGCGGCGCCGGGGGCCGGCGGGCGTTCGCGTTTCGCCTCGGCCGCCGGGCCGTGCTCGGGCTGGATGGGATCCACCGGCCGCCGCACGACGGGCGGTGGAACTGGCAGCACGGCGACCTGGCGCTGGCCGACTGGTACCGGCAGGTCGGGCGGCACGTCGAGTTCGACGTGCTCCACCTCGTCGAGTGGGATCTCGTCCTCACCGCGCCGCTGGCCACGGTGTACGCGCACGTGCCGCCCGACGCGCTCGGCCTCACCTGCTGCACCGGGCTAGACGAGATCGGCCCCGACTGGGACTGGGTGTCCCGCCCCGACCTCCGCGAGCAGACCGACGCCCTGCTCGCAGCCGCCCGCGAGCGCTGGGGCTTCGCCGGCGAGCCGCGCGCCTGCCTCGGAGTCGGTCCGTGCCTGCCCCGGAGCTTTCTCGACGAGTACGCCGCGCTCGACGTGCCGGAGCTGGGGCACGACGAGCTGCGGTGGCCGCTGTTCGCGGACGTCCTTGGGCACCCCGTGGTGGAGACCGGCTTCCGCTCGGCGTGGCACTCACCCGAGGACGACGCCTACTTCAACGCCACCGGCCGGCTCATCGAGCCGGCGACCATCCGCGCCGAGCAGGGACGGGCGGACGGGCGCCGGGCGTTTCATCCCGTCCACGCCCGCATGCCGCGATAGCGAGGTTGCGCAGTCGGCCACCGATCACGGAGGCTGGGGCCCTCGAGTGAGGAGGGGCCGGTGGGGGGAATCCGGCGGGCGGCCCGGCGCACGTTGCGGCGCACGGGGTGGGACGTCGTCCGCCTGGGACCGAACTGGCCGGGCGACTTCGGCCCGGAGGAGATCGCCCTCTGCGAGGAGGTCGCGCCCTACACGATGACCTCCCGCGACGCGATCGTGACGCTGGCCGCCGCCGTGCGTCACCTCGTGCACACCGGGACGCCGGGCGCGTTCGTCGAGTGCGGCGTGTGGAAGGGCGGCAGCATGATGGCGATCGCCCGCACCCTCGTCGCCGCCGGCCGGACCGACGCCCAGCTCCACCTCTTCGACACCTTCGAGGGCATGACCGCACCGTCCGAGCACGACGTGACCCGCAGCGGCGAGTCGGCTCGATCGCTGCTGGAGGAGGACGTCGACCCCGAGTCGTCGCTGCTGTGGGCCCGTGCGCCACTGGAGGCCGTGCAGGCCGCTGTGGGATCGGTGGGCTATCCAGAGCAGAACGTCCACTTCGTGAAGGGCCCGGTCGAGGAGACGTTGCCCGCCAACGCTCCGGAGACCATCGCGCTGCTGCGACTCGATACCGACTGGTACGACTCGACCAAGCACGAGCTGGAGCACCTCTACCCGCGGCTGGTCCCCGGCGGCGTCCTGATCATCGACGACTACGGCTGGTGGGGCGGCGCGCGCAAGGCGACCGACGAGTACTTCGCCGGCCGCACGGACGCGCCGTTCCTGATGCGGGTCGACGACAGCGGGCGCCGCATGGGCGTCAAGCCCGCGGGAGCACCGGGCTAGCGCCCGCCCATCCATCCCCGCATCCACTCCCACTCCGCCGCCACCCCAGTCGCGAGCGACGTCCGGGGCGCCCACCCCAGCACGTCCCGCGCGCGCTCGGTCGAGCCGCCGGTCACCGTGACGTCACCGGGCTGCGGAGCCTGGCGGTCGACGATCGCCGGACGGCCAGTGGTGTGCTCGATCAACTCGATCAGCTCGTTCACCGAGACGCTCGACCCGCCGGCGACATTGAGGATCGTGCCGGGCGGCACCGGCCGCGTGCCCGCCGCAACGGTCGCCGCGACGATGTCCCCCACGAAGGTGAAGTCGCGAATCTGTTCACCGGTTCCCCAGAGGGTGATCGGCGCCCCGTCGGCCACCGCCCGCAGGAACTTGTGGATGCCCATGTCCGGGCGCTGGCGCGGGCCGTACACGGTGAAGTAGCGCAGTGCCACCGTGCCGATTCCCCAGTTGTGGGCGTACGCACCGGCGAGTTGCTCGGCGGCCAGCTTGGTGACGCCGTACGGGCTCACTGGCGCCGGCAGCGTGGCCTCGGTCGTCGGGTACCGCGGCGCCTCCCCGTACACCGAGGAACTCGACGCGATCACGAATCGGGGTACCCCGACCCGGCGGGCCGCTTCGAGCAGGCGCTGCGTCGCCAGGACGTTCATCGAGACGTAGTCGGCGAACTGATCTCCCCACGACCCGCGCACGCCGGGTTGCCCGGCGAGATGGAAGACGACCTCCACGCCGTCCAGCAGCCGATCGACGTCGCAGACGCGAAGATCGTCGGTCGTGACCTCGACGCCGGCGCTTCGCACCTGCTCGAGGTTCGCCCGCTTCTGCGCGACGTCGTAGTACTCGGTGAGGCAGTCGACGCCGCGGACGGCGTGCCCCTCGCGCGCCAGTTGTTCGGCCAGTTGGCTGCCGATGAAGCCGGCGGCCCCCGTCACCAGGCATCGCATCGAGGCCCCCTCCCGTCGATGCGCGTCAGGCTACGTCAAGATCGTGGCGGGCGGCCACGACGAACTGCCGGTAGCCGCGCAGCGTCTCGGCCGGCCACCGCCGGCGCCGTAACAGTTCGGTCGACAGCCGGGCCGGCAGCTCGATGCCGAACGTGACCAGGGTCAGCAGCACGTTCGCCCGCCGGGACCAGTGCTTCCGCGCGTAGCGCCGGCGGCTCGTGAGCGAGTACGCGAGCCGCTGCGCCCGTGCCTGATCGGTACTGACATTTCCGACGTGGAGCACCTCGGCCTCGGCGAGGTGGTAGGTCAGCCACCCGAGATCGCGCGCCCGCCGGCACAGGTCGACCTCCTCGTAGTACACGAAGAAGCCCTCGTCAAAACCGTCGAGGCGCTCGAACACGTCCCGCCGGACGAGCAGGTAGGCACCGATGGCGTGATCGATCGGGCCGGTGGGGGCGTCGCCGGCGATCCGCTTGGAAGGGAACAGGCCGGGCAGGACGCGCGACAGGCCGCTGACCTGCCCGGTGATCAGCCGCAGGGTCGGGAAGGGCCCGCCGGCGATGGTCGGGCGGCCGTCCCGGTCGACCACGCGCGCACCGCACAGGCCGACCGGCCGCCCGCCGGACGACTCGAGGAAGTCGATCGTGCGCTCGATGCAGCCGGGTCGGACGCGGGTGTCGGGATTGAGGAAGAGAACGTACGGGGCCGAACCGGCGCGGGCACCTTGGTTACAGGCGGCGGCGAAGCCGCGGTTCTCCTGGTTCACGATCAGCATCGACCGATCGCGCCCCAGCCACGTTCGCGCCCGCTCGATCGATTCGTCGGTGCTCGCGTTGTCGACGACGACGACCCGCCCGAGCGCGGTGAGAGCAGTGCTCTCGTATACCGCCTCCAGGCACTCGGTCAGGTACTCGCGGGCATTCCAGTTGACGACCACGACGTCGACGGTCGGCGGCGTCGCTCCGTTTCCGGCTCCGGCGGGCACGGGTCAGCCGTCCAGGAACATGGCGCTTCGCCACTGCGCTTGCCACGCGGTGAAGGAGTAGTGCTCCTCGACCATCGCCCGTGCTCCGTGGCCGAGCGCGGCGCGATCGGCCTCGGCGGCCTCCAGTAGCCCGGTGATCGCCTCGACCCACTCGTCGATGGTGGTCGCGCCCGGTAACCCGGCCCGGGCCAGGATGTTCGCGTTCACACCGACCGGGCTCGCCACTGACGGCACGCCGGCCGCGAGGTACTGCAGCAGCTTGTACCCGCACTTGCCGCGGGAGTAAGGGTCGTCGGTCAGCGGCATGACGCCCACGTCGAATCGGGCGACCTCGCGCCGTTGCGTGTCGGGGGACCACGCGATGCGATCAGTCATGGCGTCCAGTGAGCCCAGCTGCCCGGCCGGCGCGCCGACGAGTACGAGCCGGGCGCCGAACCGGCGGTGCAGGTGCAGCAGGGCCGGGGCGATCGCCACCAGGTGTGCCTCGGTCGACCAGGACCCGATCCACCCGAGCCGCGGCGGGTCGCTCACCGCATAGGTGCGTTTGGCGTCGTACGCCGCGGGATCGACACAGCTCGGGACGATCACCACGTCGCGATTGTGCTGGCTGGCCCAGTCGGCCAGGGTTTCGTTGCCGGCAACCACGCGATCGACGGCCCTCGCCACCTCGGTGGCCTTCGGCCCCTTGGGCGCGATGCGCCGGTACGGCGGTCCTTGCCCGACGTCCGCGTACAGCGCGTCGTCGAAGTCGTACACGGACAGCTGTGCGGCCCGCACCAGCCGCTGCTCCAGCGCGCCCCGGCTCAGCGGCGAGGCCTCCCGGTGCACCAACAGGCGACCGGGGTGGGCGGACGCGAGGGCCCGCAGCCGGCGCTCGGCCCGGGCGACGCGCAGCGGGTGCCGGAGCAGCGTTGCCGGGCCCGCTCCCGCGAGGCCGGCGTACGGATACGCGCGCGAGACGTCGGGTACTCGGTCGAGCCACTCGTGAACGCGAACCCGCGAACTCCCAGCGCCCCGCCCGTAGGGGGTTACAGCGCTCAGCACGGTCTCCGCGTTACAGGCGGTTCCGTTCACGAGACACCGCCCGATTCTTTCCCAAACGGCCCTGGCAAATGGCCATATTGCGGGTTAGCTTTGCACAGCAACAGCGAGAACGTGGCACTGCAGGGGGCAGTG
>Ga0068855_100004460_pt1 | contig 17110 bp, 14 predicted proteins | sample KBSCornC52_FD_66592 | JGI IMG/M metagenome (GOLD analysis project Ga0068855, IMG submission 66592) | Corn rhizosphere microbial communities from Kellogg Biological Station, Michigan, USA - KBS Corn C5-2 | ecosystem: Host-associated > Plants > Roots > Rhizosphere > Soil ...
GCCGAGCAATATGTGTTCGCCATCAAATCGTTCAGCGAAGAAACTGCGCGCATCGACGAGTCGATTGCCTCCATTCGCGCCGGCCGCTTGTTGGATGCCGTGCTGGAACACGATAAGGCGGACGAAACGGGCTGGTTCTGGCAGCTCAAGAGTTTGCCCGATGCACCGGAGACTCGATATCTCTACCACCTGCTTGCGACGCACGAATTTCAAGAAGGTCTCAAGAACTACCGCGACCTGCGTTCCATGCAACGCAATCTCGAACGCTGGACGCTCAATATCGAAGCCTTCCACGACATGATCGATACGCGCCGCTTGGCGTATAACGAGCGGTTGCCGAAAGTGAATGCAACGCTCGACAACGTCGACATGGACGGCATCGAAGCGCGCGTGCTGGACGCAAGCACGCGCGTTGCAGCCGTGGAACGGGACAATGATGTGGTTGCACTTGCCACTTCGCGCGAACAAGAGCAGTGGCAGAAAGTCGAGAAAATCTCGCAAGCACTCGCACATGCCGACGCAAGCGATCCAAATGTCGCTGAGATGCGCGAGAAGGCGCGTCTCATTCGAGGCGTGCTGTATTGGGATTTGAACTCGAGTTATAAGGCCAGGCTCTGGCGGGCGAAGAAAGAGAGCCGCGAACTCGAAGTGGCGGCCAAAGAGGCGCGCCGTCGCTGGACATTGATCGAACGTGCGCGAGATGAAAGTCCGCAACGCACCGATGAATATGCGGCGCGCGTTGCCAAGCTCGAACCGCGGCTCACGGCGTTGTCGGTGCGACTCGCACGAGCGAGCGACGCCCAAAATCAATATCTCGCAAACATCGCCATTGCCGAGCTCGAAGCACAGAAGCAGCGGCTCGCTGCGTATTCAGTGCAGGCGCAGTTCGCGCTCGCCTCCATTTACGATCGTGCCGCGAGCGGCAGCGGAGGTGCGCAATGAAACGCATTCTCGCGCTCGGTATCGTCATAGCCTCTTTGTCGGCGCTTCCCGCGGAAGCGGCGAAGAAGCCAAAGCCCGCCGGCACCATCGGCGATCTCGAAGGTAAAGAGATTCAAGTTGCGCCCGAACAAGACAAGGGCGTGCAGCCGGAACAAGCGGCCGAAGAATATCGCCGCTTCCTCGAGCTGAATGCCGGGGATCCCAAGATGCGTGCCGAAGCAATGCGCCGTCTGGGTGATTTGAACGTGGAATCCGATGAAGCCGCGCGGGGCGACCTTACTGCGACGCTCACGCCAGCGCAGCTCGCGGGCGCGATCAAATTGTATGAGTCTCTCCTCAGCACGTTCCCGCAATATCCGCGCGCTGACGCGGTAATGTATCAACTCTCACGTGCATACGAGGCATTGCAACAGCCGGATCGTGCGCTCGCGGTACTAGACCGTATGGTGAGTAAATATCCGACCAGCCACTGGTATGCGGAGGCGCAGTTCAGGCGCGGTGAAATTTTGTTCAGCAATCGCCGCTATGCGGATGCCGAGCGCGCGTACAACGCTGTCATCGACAAAGGACCGTCTACGGGTTTCTATGATCAAGCGCTCTACAAAGCCGGTTGGTCGTATTTCAAAGAGGCGAAGACGGACGAGAGCGTTGCGTCGTTCTTGAAAGTGCTCGATCGATTGCTGGTGAAAGACGGTAAGTTACGCGAGCGCGATGCGTTGACGCGTCCGGAGCGCGAGCTGTCCGAAGATGCTTTCCGAGCGCTTGCGATTCAAGTGGCCGATCTCGATGGTCCGGAAACGTTGGATGCAATGCTGGCGAAGCGCGGCGATCCCGTCTACACGCACTTGCTCTACGAAGGCTTGGGCAATTTGTATCTCGAGAAGGAGCGTTATCAAGATGCCGCCGGCGCGTTTGCCGCTTTTGCAAAACGGCGCCCCGACGACCGCTACGCACCCTCGCTGCAAGTTCGCGCCATCGAGGCGTATCAGAAGGGCGGCTTTGCTTCCAAGGTGCTCGAAGGCAAACAGGCATTCGTCGAAAACTACACGTTCGGCCAGCCGTTCTGGTCGCAACGCAAGCCGGAGGACGCGCCGGAAGTCGTCGCCGAACTCAAATCCAATCTCAAAGACCTGGCGCAATATCATCACGCTCAGGCGCAAAAGACGAAAAAGCCCGAGGATTACGCAGCGGCCACTCGGTGGTATCGGCAGATGCTCGAATCGTTCCCGCAAGATCCGGAGGCGCCGGGCACGCGCTTCTTGCTGGCCGAGTTGTTGTTCGACTCGGGTCACTACGTGGAAGCGACGCAAGAATACGAGCACACCGCCTATGAATATCCGCCGCATGCGCGTTCGGCTGAAGCCGGATACGCGGCGCTCGTTTCATATCAGAAGTACGAGCCGAGCTTGAACGGCGAAGCCAAAGCCAAGTGGCATCGCCAATTCATCGAAAGCGAGCTCATGTTTGCCAACAGTTTCCCGGATCACCCCAATGCGGGTGCGGTGTTGACCAAGGCCGACGAAGATTTGTTCGCGCTCAATGAATATGACCGCACGATCGAAGTGAGTCAGCAGGTACTGGCCCGCAAGCCTCCCGTCGATGCGAAACGCACGCGTGTTGCAACGACATTGCTCGCGCACTCGCTGTTCGAGAAGCAGCGCTATGGCGAGGCCGAAGCGACTTATTTGCGCGTGCAGGGCTTGATGCCCGCCGACGATCCCGAGCGACCCGCCATCGTCGAGCGCATTGCGGCGGCGATCTATCATCAAGCCGAGGCGAAGCAGGCTTCCGGCGACTCGAACGCTGCGGTCAGCGACTATTTGCGCGTGGTATCTCTTGCGCCTACGTCGAAAGTGCGTGCGAACGCCGAGTTCGATGCGGCAACCGTGCTCGTCAATCAAGGTCAGTGGGCGCAAGCGATCCCGGTGTTGGAACAGTTCCGCAGCGCGCATCCGAATCATGAACTCAATGCGGATGTCACCCGCAAGCTCGCGGTGGCTTATCAGGAAACCGGCAAGAAAGCCGAGGCTGCCCAAGAGTTCGAGCGCATTGCTGCACGCCGTGAAGAGACCCAAGACGTGCGACGTGCGGCACAATGGCAAGCCGCACAGCTTTACAGCCAAGCAGGCGCAACGACACGTGCCGCATCGGCATATGCGACCTATGTGGCGCAGTTCCCGCAGCCGCTCGATCCTGCAATGGATGCGCGTGAGCACCTACTGGAGATGACTGCCGCGTCGCATGACAACGCCGCTCACACGCATTGGTTGGAAGAAATCATCAGCGCAGATAAAAGCGCTGGCGCCGGTCGCACCGAACGCAGCAAGTATCTTGCAGCCAAAGCGACGTTGGAGACCGCGGAACCCGCAGCCGCAGAATTCAAGAGCGTGAAGCTCTCTGCGCCCCTCAATAAGTCGTTGAAGGCGAAGCGAGCCGCAATGGAAAAAGCGCTCGGCGTATATAGCCGCTCACTCGACTATGGCGTGGCTGAAGTGACGACGGCCGCTACCTATGGCATGGCCGAACTGTATCGCCAACTCGCTGCCGACTTACTCGCCTCCGAACGGCCCAAAGGGTTGGATGCCGATGCCCGCGAGCAATACGACGTGTTGCTGGAAGAGCAGGCGTATCCGTTCGAGGAAAAGGCGATTCAGTTACATCAGGCGAACGCCAAGCGTGCCAGCGAGGGTGTCTACGACAAATCCGTGCAACTAAGCTTCGAGGCACTCGCGAAATTAATGCCGGCACGCTATGCCAAAGCGGAAGTGGGTGAACCCTACGTTCCGGAGCTGCGTTGACATGGAGATCACCATGAACAGCTCTGCATGCAACCGTGTATTTCGTTCCGGCACAGTGGTGGCCCTAGCCCTTCTGTGTGGGCTGACCGCGTGCGGCTCGGCGCCGACTAAGCAGGGCGTGCCCGCAGCCGCAGCAACCGAGAAAGCGGCTGCGACAGCATCCCAGACCACGCCCGCACCGGTGCCACAAGCGGCCGTCGACAAGTTCGATCAGGCGATCTCACTGTTGGAATCCGGTCAGGCGGATGCGGCTGAAAAGCAATTGCTCGAACTGACCGTGGCGTATCCGGACTACTCCGGACCCTATCTCAATCTGGGCATCGCTCAGATGAAGCGCGGCGATCTCGCCGCTGCAGAAAAGAGCCTGAAGACTGCGGCGGAGCGGGCCCCGCAAAACGCCAAAGTGTTCAATCAACTGGGTATTTTGTATCGACGTCTAGGCCGTTTGCAGGAAGCCGACACTGCCTATCAAGAAGCGTTACGGATCGATCCTGACTATGCGCTCGCGCATTTGAACTTGGGTGTGCTATGTGACTTGTACTTGGGTCAGCCGCAACGGGCGTTGGACGAGTACGAGCGCTACTTGTCGCTCACGAGCGAGCCGCAGCCGCAAGTCGCGGGTTGGGTGAAAGAACTCAGGGCTCGATTGGGCGTCAACGCGCCTGCGAACGATGCAAAAGCCGCGGAGTCTGCGGCTAAGGCGGCATCATGATGAAAGAATGGACATTGGGCTCTTGGGCGTTGGGCATTGGACAGGCAATGCACCTCCCTCGGTGGCGCGTATTCATTAGCTCTATCGCGCTGGCGCTTTGTACGAGTGCTTATGCCGATGCGCCCGCTGCCGATACTCCGTCCACGCAGCCGGCGACCCAGGCGCCTCCAGCGAAGGCGAATCAACCTGCAAAGAAACCGAGTACGAAGCCCTCGACCACAGGCACCTCGAAGGAGTCAGCACAGCCCGCCGCTGCAACCAAACACAGCGCGGATCGCCTCGAGTTGGATACCAGTGTCGTTACAGGCAATCGAGAGTTGCCGAAGGTGTTATACATCGTGCCATGGAAGAAAGCGGACTTGGGCGATCTGCCCGCGCAGCCGTTCAATACTCTTTTGGATGAAGCGCTGACGCCTGTTGACCGCGATGTCTTTAGACGCGAGGTGAGTTATTACCAAGCGGTTACAAGCGGCGCTACGGGCACAGGTGCGGCGAAGGAGAGCAAATAATGCTGGCTTCCCTCTCTCTATGCCCCGGATTAGTGCTTAGTTCTCAACCGGATCGGTATTTCGACCACACAGATGGTGCGGCCTGAGAAGTGAGTCGCAGACTCGAAAATTGACTTATCGCAACGTGTGCCGGCGCCGCGCTGGCGTTTAGAGGAGTGTTCATCGTGGAGGCTTACAATTTCATCGTCCATTTCTTTCGGGACGGCGGCTTCTTCCTATATCCGATCGCGATCATTTTCGTGGTCGGCGTCTCGATCGCAGTGGAGCGGTTCATCTATCTCACCATCGAGACCAGCAAGAACCGCGAATTGTGGAACGAGCTCATTCCGCTCTTGAGCGCGGGTAACTTCAAACAAGTGCTCGCCCTGACCTCTAAGTCGACCGCGGCGATCGCCACCGTGCTCAATTACGGCATGGCGCGCATCGCAAGCGCACGCCGTCGCGACGATATCGAGAAGGCGATGGACGAGAGCATGCTCGAAGTCATTCCGAAAATGGAAAAGCGCACGCACTATCTCGCCGCGCTTGCCAACATCGGCATGCTCACGGGTCTGCTCGGCACCGTCATCGGCTTGATCTCGGCGTTCGGTGCGATTGCTACTGCGAATCCTGCAGAGAAGGCGAGCTTGCTCGCTGCGAGCATTTCCGTCGCCATGAACAACACGGCGTCGGGCTTGATCGTCGCTATCACGCTGCTCCTGAGTCACATGTTCCTGGAAGCCAAGACCACTAAGGTGATCGACAGCCTCGAAATCGCCAGCGTGAAGTTCTTGAACTCCGTCGTCGAGCGTCGCACGGACGACGGCGAAGCAGCGCCTGCGACTCGCGCCATGGCGCGCGGTACGGCGTAAAGCCTCGGGCCTCCACTCCCAGCGCCAGTTCGAGGGTATCTCATGGCTTCCAAGGCGGCACGTCGCGTGATGCGCAATCACCAGCGCTATCGCGGTCGGCACGAACTCAACGTCGTGCCGATGATCGACATGATGGTCATTCTGGTGTTCTTCTTGATCTTCTCGGCGGTGTTCACTCGCACCAACGTGCTCGAGCTCAATTTGCCTGCGGCGAATGCAGCAGTCCCGGATTTGCCCGAAGGATTGGATCTCGAAGTCATCGTCCGCAAGGACACGCTCGAGGTCGCCGATCGCAAGACGGGCTTGTTGAAGAGCTTGCAGAGCACCGATAAGGGCTACGATCTCGCCGGACTGTCCGATTATCTGCAATTGGTGAAATCCAAATATCCCGACAAGCAGAACGCCACGATTCTGCTCGAAGGCGATATCGCATACGACACGCTGGTTCAGGTGATGGACACGGTGCGTGTGTTCGATGTGCCGAATTCCAATCACGTACGCGCCGAGCTCTTTCCCGATGTCTCGGTGGGAGATGCGCCGACATGACCCCGTATCGCATCAAGCGTCACCGTAAACGCCAGCACGGCGGTGACAGTCACATGGCGCTCGTGCCGTTCATCGACATGCTCACCATCATGGTGGTGTTCTTGTTGGTGCACACTTCCGACGTCGACATTTTGCCGAACACGAAGAATATCTCGATCCCGCAGTCCATCTCCGAGATCAAGCCGCACGAAACCGTGGTAGTGATGATCACTAAACAAGATCTGTTGGTCGACGGTCGTGCGATTGCGAAGGTCGCCGACATTGCCAGTTCAGAAGCCATCGTGATCGATTCGCTGAAGACGGCGCTGAAGGCGCAAGCCGATCGTGTGCTCACGACCACGGCGCAACAAAGCGTCGCCGATCGTGAAGTCACCATCATGGGCGATCGCGATACACCTTACACGGTGCTGAAGAAAGTCATGGCGACGTGCACCGACGCCGACTACGGCAAAGTGTCGCTCGCAGTGATGGAGAAGGAGCGCTCTGCCGCGCAGACCTCCCGCGTGGCCGCCTAACCGGACCAAACGCCATGTATCTCGCGCCTTTCTACCGAAATTACGAGCTGCCTTGGTCGCCGACCGAAGAGGTCGAGCAGCGCTTTCGCCGCGTCGTTCGCAATGTTCTAATCGTTTTCTTGATCCTCGCGCTGCTCATTCCGTTCTTGCCCGTGAGCGAAAAACAGAAGAGCAAAGCCCCCGACTTGCCGGAGCGCGTGGTCAAGTTGGTGATCGAGAAAAAGTTGCCGCCGCCACCTCCGCCGCCGCCTCCGAAAGTGGAACCCAAGCCGGTGGAAGTACCCAAGGCCGAGCAGCCGAAGCCGCAGCCCAACAAGACCGATCAGGCGCGCAAACGCGCGAGCCAAGCGATGGTCGCCTTCGATCAATTGGCGGACTTGCGTGATAACAAGGTGCTCGACAAAGTCGAGCAGACCAAGAATCTGACTGGCGCAGTGGGTGAGCAGACTCGCTCCGAGCGCTCTCTCATTACTTCTAAAGTCGGTGCCGGCAGTGGCGGCATCAACAATGCGAGCTTGAGTCGCGGCTACGGCGGCGGCACAGGTTCGCTCACGGGACGCGATACGACGCAGGTGACGACCACGCTCGGCAGCACCGACGGCAAAGGCCAGGTGCGCCGCACCTCAGGTAGCAACAAAGCTGCACGCAGCCGTGAAGAAATCGAACTCGTATTCGATCGCAACAAGGGCGCAATCTATGCGCTCTACAGCCGCGCCTTGCGCGAGCGTCCGGACCTCAAGGGCAAGGTGGTGCTGCAGTTGACGATCACCCCGGCCGGCGAAGTGACGGGCTGTGAGATACTTTCGAGCGAACTCGACGATGCCGATTTCTTGGCCAAGCTCAAAGCACGCGTGAAACTGTTCCGCTTCGAAGCGCGTGACGTCGAGCCGATTACGACGACGAAGCCCATCGATTTCTTCCCCGCTGCATAGGTGGCAGAGTCAAAAACTCGCGCACGCGCATGAACATCGACTCCGAAATCCGCCAATTCGAACAAGCCATCGTGTTAGAGAAGGCACGCGTGCTGGCGCGATTTCTCTACGAGCTCACGCTCGAAGCGCGTAATTTCTACGGCAAGAGCGGCGAGCAGCAGATGGATTTGCAGCGGCTGCGGTTCTTGAATGAGATCCAACACAGTGTCACGCGCTTCATCGAGCAGGTTCTGATCGACGATCCAGCACGAATGAGCGATGCCAACCTCGTGCGCTTGTTGCTCGCGCCGCGCTCGGAGAAGACCATCGAAAGCGTGATGACCTCTGCATGGACGCGGACTGTGCAAGCGGTGGTGTGAACGATCCTCAACCGGCCACCGTTTCCTTTTCTTCCTCCTTCTGCTCCTCTCTCGCATCTGCCGCAAACAATTGTTCCAGCTCGCGTGCCGCTTGCTGCGATGTTTGAATGAGTTTCTGCTCGTCGTCTTTGAACGCGAGTTGCGATTCCAACGTGATCTCATCGTGTTTGCGGAACCGCTTGATGCTTTCGAGTGCATCGGCCGGAGAGAGTCCGAGCGTTTGTAGGATGTGCTGAGACATATCCAGACTGGACAAGAACGTTTCGCGGATGAGATAGCGCACGCCGATTTCCATTAGCCGCAATGCATGTTGACGATTGCGCGCGCGGGCGAAGATTTTCAGATGCGGATAGTGACGTTTGATGAGCTCCGCCGTGCGCACCGAGGCGTCGATATCGTCGATTGCAAGCACTAGTACCTCCGCGTGTTGTGCCCCCGCGGCTTGCAACACCTCGAGTCGCGAAGCGTCGCCGTAGTAGATCTTGTTGCCGAATTGGCGCACGAAATCGACTTGCGCGGCGCTCGATTCGAGCGCAGTGAAACGGATGTGACGCATCCTCAGTACGCGTGCGACTACTTGGCCGAAGCGACCGAATCCCGCAATGATCACGCGGCTGCCGTCGTCTTCGATGGTGTCGAATTCAGGTGCTTTGGTAGGGGAAAGTCTCGGTTCGAGTACGCGCGCCTGCAACACCATCAGCAATGGTGTACTAGCCATCGACAACGTCACCACGACCACCAGCAAATCTGCGATGTCGCGCGACAGAATCCCGTTGGTGGTGGCAAGCGAAAACAACACGAAACCAAACTCTCCAGCCTGAGACAATGCGAGTGCAAAGCTGCGCGCCGCCGCGCCCGATAGTCCCCACCATTTAGCGACTGCAAACGACAGCGCTGTCTTGACTACCAGCAGTCCGATCACTGCGCCGACGATGAGTAGAGGCTTTGTCATGACGAGCCCGAGATTCGCCGACATGCCTACGCTGATGAAAAAGAGGCCGAGCAAAAGTCCTTTGAATGGCTCGATGTCGGCTTCGAGCTCGTGACGATATTCACTGTCCGCAAGCAGCAAGCCGGCGACAAAAGCGCCAAGCGCCATCGACAATCCCACCGCGCTCGCGAGCATCGCGGTGCCGATCACGACCAGTAGCGTTACCGCAGTGAACACTTCGGAAACATGCGTTTCCGCCACGATGCGTAGCACGGGGCGCAGCACATAACGTCCGCCGAAAATGAGCAGGAGCAAAGCACTCACGCCTTTCGCAAGCGCGAGTACCGTGGTCGCTGGATTTTGATCGACAGCGCCTGCCGTCAAGAGCGGCAACACAGCCAAGACCGGCATAGCGGCCACGTCTTGGAACAAGAGAACCGCAAAGGCTGTGCGACCGTGATGTGTATTGAGCTGGCCGCGTTCCGCCAGCAATTGCAGCACGAGTGGAGTGGACGACAACGACAGGGCAAATGCGATGGTGAACGCTGCGTTGAGTCGGCTCCCAAAAGCAACGATGGCGATCGTGAAGAGCACTGTCGTGGCAGCGACCTGCAGTCCTCCCACACTCATTATGGCTTTACGCATCACGCGTAGTCGGGAGGGTTGAAGTTCCAAGCCGATTACGAATAGGAGCAGTACCACGCCGAACTCTGCTACATGCATGGTGGCGTCCACTTCGGTGGCCACTTTGAGTCCCCAGGGGCCGATCACCACGCCTGCAGCGAGATAGGCCAGCACTGCTCCGAGGCGTAGTCGGCGAAATACCGGCACGGCGATGACCACGGCCAGCAAGAAAATCGCACTTTGCGCCAGTGAAGACATGGGACACCCAATGAGAAGAAGCCTGCAGATCCGGCAGTCTGCGGTCTGAGACCGAAGCACGTCCAGCGCAGCCTCTTTGCGTACCGAGTTCGTCGAAACACAGCATTCCGCAGGCCGCTACGGCGGCATTCAGGGGCCATCTGATAGTGACGGCGAATGCCTGCACCGATGATCGCGTCCTCACCACTGCGAGGTGGAACGACGTCATGGACACTCCACGATCTCTGTTCGTAATCGACGCGCTCGATCGAGTTTGCTTCATGAGTGCTGCAGCACTGGAGCTGGTGCGCGGCTGCGGAGGAGGCGCATGGCTTGCGGACGTCAATATGGGACGGCGTATTTGGGACAGCATTGCGGGCTTCGAAAACCAGCAACTGCTCGAGCTACTCTACGACCGCGTGCGTGCCATCGCTGCGCCGCTCAGCGTGTCATTACGTTGCGATTCGAACGACACACGCCGGCGTGCAAGCCTGCGACTCGAGCCGTTGCCGGATAGCTCGATCCGCCACTGGATTTATGTGGAATGGAGCGAAGCTCGTTCGCCCACTGCCATGCTCGATCCGCAGCGCAAGCGCGACGCGCGTTCACTCAACTGTTGTACTTGGTGTAAGCGCGTAGAGCTCGGCCTCGGTGAGTGGCGAGAGGTCGAAGAGGCCGAGACATCGTTGGGTTTCAATGCCGAGTCCACGCTGCCGAGGCTCAAGGCTGCGGTTTGTACGACCTGCAAACAGGGATTGTTGCAGACGTTCCCGGGCGCGAAAGTGGCCTGACAAATTGGCGCGGAGCCGGGCGCAAACGGCGACCGGGGCGCGATTTCATATTAGACTTCGCGCCCCGGTCTCAAGCCCATGCAGACGCTTCTTTCATGGCCCGACAAGGCATCTTTTTTCCGCTCAAAGACGCGGCATTACGTGAAGACGTCCATCTGCTCGGGGGCTTGGTCGGCGAAGTCATTCGCGACCAGGGCGGGGACGCGCTCTACGACGCCGTAGAAGGCGATCGTCTGTCCGCCATCGCCAGACGCAACGGCGATGCGTCGGGCACCGAAGAGCTGGAAAAGCGCACGCGTAATTTGGATTCCGAAACGGCGCTGGATCTGGTGCGCGCTTTCTCGACTTGGTTTCAGATGGTCAACATGGCGGAAAAGGTGCATCGCATCCGCCGCCGCCGCCAGTATTTCAACGACGGCTCCACGCCGCAGCCCGGCGGCATCGAAGAAACGCTGCTGAAACTCAAAGGGAAAGGATTCTCGCTGGCCGAGGTGCAGAAGCTCCTGAAGCAGCTATGGATCGAGCCCGTTCTGACGGCGCATCCCACTGAATCGACGCGCCGTACGATTTTGCGCAAACAGCAGCTCGTGGCGGAACTTCTGTTACAACGGCTGGATCTTGCGAACGGCTCGCTCGATAGCCGCATTGCACTCGGGCGCGTACGCGCCGAGATCACTTCGGGCTGGCAGACCGCCGACAATTCGCGCGAGCGGTTGACGGTTGCGGACGAGCGCGAGCACGTCCTCTTTTTCTTGGTCGAAGTGCTCTACAAGATCATTCCCGTCTTTTACGAGGAAATCGAAGCCACGCTCGAAAAGATCTACGGGCTCGAGGCGCGCACTCTGGAAATACCGGAAATCATCCGCTTCGGCTCATGGGTGGGCGGAGATATGGATGGCAATCCCGATGTGCACGCGAAGACCATCCGTGAAACCATCGCCCGCCATCAGCAACTCATCGTCAACAGCTACTTCTTGGAATGTCAGCAGCTCGCCGAGTTGTTATCACAAAGCGCGAGCCGCATCGATGTGCTGCCCGAAATGCAAGCGCGCATCGAAACATACATGGTGCTGTTGCCCGGTGCGCAGAGCTTGTCGCCGGCACGGCACGATCGCATGCCGTATCGCGTGTTTCTCGGGTTGATCGCTGAACGTCTGCGCTCTACGTACGAGAGTCGACAGAATCAGTACGAAAGCGCGGCGCAACTGCTCGACGATTTGCGGTTGATTGCGACGAGCCTCGAGCGCAACAAGGGGCGCAACGCCGGCCTGTTCCAAGTGCGGCGTTTGATACGTCGCGTGCGCACGTTCGGCTTTCATCTCGCGACGCTCGATGTGCGTCAGCAAGCCGGCGTGCATTCTGCAGTCATCGCGAGCGGATTGGGCGACGAGCAATGGTCGACGCGTTCGATTGCGGAACGCACCGCGCGTCTGCGGGGAGTGTTGGAACGCGATGAAGGTCCATCGAACCTGCTCGATGCGACCGGCAAGCGGACGCTATGGGTGTTCGAAGCGTTGGCGCATTGTCGCCATCGCTATGGTCCGGATGCCGTCGGGCCCTATGTTGTCAGCACGACTGAAGGCGCGGATGACATTTTTGCCGTGCTGACACTGGCGCGCTGGGCCGATACCGCCGACCGTCGCACGGGCGACGTTGCGCTGGATGTGGCGCCTTCTTTCGCCACTTCCGAAGCGCTCGAATCCTGCGGCGAAGTGATGCGGCAGTTGTTTCGTGAGCCCGTTTATCAGCGGCATCTGGCCGGTCGCGCCAATCATCAATTCGTGCTTCTCACGCATGCAGCTTGCAACAAAGAACGCGGGATCGTTACGTCGCATTGGTTGATGCGCAAGGCTCAAGAGGCGTTGGTTGCCGCTGCGACCGAGGCGAAAGTCGATCTCACCATTTTCTATGGAAAAGCCGGTGCGACGAGTCGCAGCGCCTCGCGTCCCGATACATTGATTCGCAGCGCTCCGGCCGGTGCCGTGAACGCGCGGCTGCGGTTGACCGAGCTAGGCGAGTCGATCAATGACAAATACGGACTCCGTCCCATTGCGCTGCGTGTGTTCGAACAAACGTTCAGCTCGTTGGTGTCTGCGACTGCGGGCGTTACGCCTGCGGAACGCGTACTGCCGCAATGGCGGCAGGGTGTGGAGCTCATGTCGACGGAGGGCCAGCGTGCGTTTCAGTCGCTCATTTATGAACGCAGCGACTTCATCGATTTTTTCCGCGCCGTCACACCGATCGACGTGATCGAACGCATGCAAATCGGTTCGCGGCCGACCGCTCGCGAACGCAGCGATATTGCTTCGTTGCGCGCCGTGCCTTGGGCCTATGCGTGGGCGCAATGCAGATACATGTTGCCGAGTTGGTATGGAGCCGGCACGGCGCTCGCAGCAGCGACGCGCGAACTCGGCGAAGAGCTGCTTTCTGAAATGTATGCCCATTGGTTCTTCTTCGAGAACTTGATCGACGAGGTCGAATTGGGGCTCGCTCGTGCCGATCTGGACATCGCTCGTTATTACGATGAACTCGTCGATCCGCAATTCAACCAGGCGGCGGCCCTGATTCGTGCCGAATATGAACTCACCAAAACTCACGTTCTCAAGTTGAAGGGCTGCGCGCGCCTGCTCGATGCCGAGCCCACCATCCAACGCTCGATCAAACTGCGCAGCCCCTATCTCGATCCCATCCATCTGATCCAAGTCGATCTGCTCAAACGGTGGCGCGCCACCGGCCGCGAAGATCGCGACCTATTGGGTGCTTTGTTGGCGTCGGTGAACGGCATCGCCCAGGGACTGCAGGGGGCGTTGTAGGCGCGCGAAGCGCAGCTCTCTTCCTGCTAGCATTAGCCACTCACCTCGGCTTCCTTTGGGACCTTATGCTTGCACACGTAGTCGTTCGTTCGGCCCGCCGGTTTGGCAAATGCGCGTACGCGGGAGCGGTGCTCGTATGGGTGGCCGCGTGCTCGTCGACCCCCCGATTGGCTGAGACGCCCAAGGCGGGGATCGATTTGAGCGGGATCTGGAGCACGGATCTGAATCGCAGCGACGACGTGCGAGCCCAATTACGACGTGCCTTGGAACAGGCGCATGCCAAAGCGCATGAATCGCATGAGGTGCCCGACATGCCCTCGGACGATCCGCTTGCAAACGAGACGCGCGCTTCGCGTCGTAAAGGAGAACATGCGCCGATACCCGGCTGGGTGTTGGAAGACGAGCGCGCCAAGCGCGAAGATATGATCGCTGCGCTGGTGCCGGCATCGAAGCTGCAAATCAAACAAACCGATCATGGCATCGTTTTCTCGCCGCTCACCGGCGGCGCCGTACGCGATCTCACGCCTGCCGAGCGCAGCACTCTATTCACTTCGTTTGCAACATTGCGAATTGCATGTGGATGGGAAGGCGATACCTTCTACGTGGAATCTCGTGATGGCGACTCCGGATTACGCACCGTGGAGCGCTACAACTTGAGCGACAACGGCAAAACATTGCAGGAGTCTCTACAGGTCGAAATGCGTCATCTGAAGCAGCAGACGTATAAGGTGGTGTATGTGAGGGAGAGGGGTTAGGAGTTAGGAGTTAGGAGTTAGTTCGGAACATGACCACCGCCACGCTCTCTGCAATCAACGTCTATCCCGTGAAGTCTTGCGCGGGGATTGCGCTTACTCAGGCGGAGCTGCGTGACACGGGTTTGGCGCACGATCGTGAATGGATGATCGTGGATGATAATGGACGGTTCATCAGCCAACGTGAAGTCTCGCGTTTAGCGTTGATCAAGCCGCAACTCTTCAATGGAACATTGCGACTGGATGCACCCGGTATGCCCTGTCTCGAGGTCGTGCCTGCTCAGCGAACCGCCACTGACGTGACTGTGTGGCAGGACCATTGTGCTGCATGGGATGAGGGCGGTGAAGCCGCGGAGTGGCTTTCTCAATATCTCGCACGATCTGTGCGCTTGGTCAGATTCGATACCAATAAGATGCGATTGAGTAATCGCGCGTGGACTGGGGACGTCGAGGCCGCCACGTATTTCGCCGATGGCTTTGCCGTGCTCGTCATTTCTGAAGCTTCTCTCGCCGATTTGAACGGAAGGTTGTCCGTACCGCTACCTATGAATCGCTTCAGGCCGAATTTGGTGCTCACTGGCATTGCCGCATACGACGAAGACCGTGTGCATGAGTTGCGTGCAGATACGCTGCGCCTGCGCGTCGTGAAGCCATGTACGCGCTGCAAGATCACGACTATCGATCAAACCACGGGTGAAGTGACAGGGGAAGAACCTTTGCAGACGCTCAAGACGTTTCGGTTCTCGCGCGAACTGCGCGGCGTACTGTTCGGGCAAAACGTGATCGTGGTTGCAGGTGCCGGACAGGTCGTGCACGTGGGTCAACCATTCGAAGTGTCTTGGAAAGCATCGTGAGCGAGCGCGTGATTCCACCCAGCGTTCCCCTTCAGCTCAAAGCATTACTGCATCCGCAGCTCAAAATACTCATCATCGGCGCAGTGGCGTCCGCTGTCGCTTTGGGATTGCGCTACGGCGTTGTCGAGCCTGAATCGGTGGCTGCGACCTGCCTAGGGCAAACACCTCCGGGCTGGTGTTGGGTGCGTCAAGCGCTGGTCGTCGGCTTCAGTCGCAATCTATTTGCGCTGTCCAGTTTGGTCGCGGGCGTCCTCGCGACTGCTACGCGCTTTCGCTGGCTGGCTGTGATTGCAATCGTGATGGGTGTGATGGGCTCGATCTTATATCGCTTCGAGCTTGCCGGCGTCGGCTTGCTGTTGGGTGCGCTCGTATTTGCGCGTTCCGATATAGAACGGCGCAAGGATGCTGGCAGCAAGCAATAGGGTCAGCGCACTCCAAGCGAGCGCTCGATAATTCTCGAGTCCTTCGTTGATCGTGATGATCACGGTTGCAAGAGCGATCCACGTCGCAAGCAATGCTTCTTCGACGGCATTCTTGTGCGATTCTTCCGGATCGCGATCGACGAACCTGATGAATTCCAGCGCAGCGAGTGCAACCGTGGGCAGGACGATCAGCTCGATGGGGAAATCGCGATAACGCGATGCGAATACCAATCCCGCACAAGTGTAGGCGGTACCGAGCAGCACGACGAAGCGGCCCAGGCCCAACAAGCGATTGATGTTGCTAGGCGCGGCGCGGCCGTGTCCCCATGAACCCACGATTGCAAGTGCATCTGCAGGACTGCGCAGCGTACCGCCGCGATCGAGCCATCTAATCAAAGCGAACGTGACCGAACCGAAGGCGAGCCAACCGAAAAGCGCCCAGCACACGGTGACCACCCATTCGCTTGGGTTGCGATTCGATTGCAACAAGTAGAACCACTGCGCTGCGGCGATGGCTCCGGTCGAGTAACCGGCGAGGGCGGCGAAGCTCATAGCGCGCAGCATCGGGCGAGGTTTCCAAAAGAATGCCGCGCCGGCGAACACGAGTGCGCATGCAAGCGCTGCAAGCATGCCGCTGCGCCAATACGGTTGATTTTCCACGGGGCCGCGCATCGGAAATTTCTGTGCGCCTGTGGCATCGAAAATACCCCAGTAGCCGCCTACGGTGCCTTCGAGTAAACGCTTCCAAGGCTGGTCGTAGCCTTCGATGATGTTGTAAGGAATGTCGTGCGTATTGGCGTAATCCACGAACTCGCGAATGAAGCGTGCTTCGTTGGCCCGCGAAGGCACTGCGCCGTTGCGCGGACGGCCGGCGCTCGGCCATCCCGTCTCACCGATGAGAATCGTTTTGTCCGGAAAGCGTTCGCGCACTTTGCTGTAAATGTCCGCGACATGCTGCAAGCCATGATCGATCGATACCGGATCGTCTTCCCAATAAGGCAGGATATGGATGGTGATATACGAAGCAGACGACGCGAGTTCAGCATTGCGCAGCCAGAATTCCCACACGTCAGCGTAAGTCACCGGCATTTGCGTCGCGGCGCGCACGCGTTCGAGCATGCCGGACAGTGCGGCGGCGGTTTGTTCGTGGCGCAACAGCACTTCGTTGCCGACGATGATCGAATGAATGACATCGCGGTAATCATGTGCGAGCGCGATGGCGCGCTCGATTTCCTTCTCGTTGTCCTTGGGCGTTGCGCTGATCCAAATGCCCAACAGCACTTTCAGACCTAATTTTCTAGCCACTTGCGGCACGCGATCGAGACCGCCGGTCACCGAGTAAGTGCGTACACAGCGCGTGCGAGTCGCGAGAATAGTGAGATCGGCTTCGATTTGAGCTGCGGAAACGGCGCCGTCCGCTTCACGGGTTTCCGCAGGAGGCGTGTAGGAAACACAATCCAACTGGTCGGTCCCGGCGTCGGCCAATTGAATGGGCCGGCCAGCCCACCACCATGCCGCGAAA
>Ga0068855_100004463_pt1 | contig 17107 bp, 8 predicted proteins | sample KBSCornC52_FD_66592 | JGI IMG/M metagenome (GOLD analysis project Ga0068855, IMG submission 66592) | Corn rhizosphere microbial communities from Kellogg Biological Station, Michigan, USA - KBS Corn C5-2 | ecosystem: Host-associated > Plants > Roots > Rhizosphere > Soil ...
CAGGAACTTTTCCGTGCCCAGATGCTGACTGAGATGGCTCGCATGAGTCTGGATGATGGGCTCGTGATGCAGATTCACCCCGGGAGCGTGCGGAACCACAATGCGCAACTATTCGCGCGCTACGGGCTCAATATGGGTGCCGACATTCCCGGCCCCACGGACTACGTGGAAGCATTGCGCCCGCTGCTCAACCGGTTTGGCAATGAGCGCGAACTCACCATCATTCTGTTCACGCTCGATGAGGCCACATACAGCAGGGAACTCGCTCCTTTAGCAGGCCACTACCCCTGTCTGAAACTCGGTCCACCCTGGTGGTTCCAGGACAGCCCAGAGGGAATAAGGCGCTTCCGCGAATTAGTCACGGAAACTGCCGGCTTCTACAACACGGTTGGATTCAACGACGATACGCGGGCATTCTTGTCAATTCCGGCACGCCACGATGTGTCCCGACGCATGGATGCATCATTTCTGGCACGGCTGGTAGCAGAGCACCGTATCGAAGAAGACGAGGCGGCAGAACTAGCTCGCCAACTCACATACGATCTTGTGAAAAAGGCGTACCGTCTCTAGTCCTGGCGTGGTGCGGGGTTCTTACTCCTACTGCAGCTCTGCTCGCCGGAATAAAACTTTATGAAGCACAAGGGCTGCAGCGCCGCGCAAGCGTGCTGTATCGCCCTCCATTGCAGCGACCACTCGCGGTGTTCGGGCCGTGAACGATTTCCCGATCAGGTGACTCTCAAGAATCGGGCAGATGCGTGACCACAGAGCCGTACAGTCACCAGCAATCAGGATGACCTCTGGAGCCAATCCCGCGTTGATAATGGCCAGTCCGCGCGCAAGTGCGCCTGCCATCTTATCGATTGCCCGCAATGCCTGAATCTCACCTCCTGCCGCGCGGTCCAACAGTTCTTGAAATGAGGTGACCTGCGAATTTGAAACCAGTTCGCGGTAGTAGCGGAGTCCCGCTCGATTCGAAGCCAACGTTTCCCAGCAGCCAGTGTTCCCGCAACCGCAGACCGGGCCCGAGTCGTCGAACGGCATATGTCCGAACTCGCCCGCCAGATCGTCCCCGCCGCGCAAAATCCTACCGTCAACAAGCAGGCCAGAACCGATACCCTCGGCCACAGAAATGGCGACCATATTAGAGGCATCGCCAAAGCTGCCGAACCACCTCTCGCCGAACAAGCAGGCGTTTGCAGCGTTGTCCATCTCCATAGGCGTGTGCAGAACGGAGGTCAGTTCCTTGTAAAGATCGATTTGCGCCCATGGGGCGTTTGGGGAAAACAGCATCTCGTGCGTCCTCTGGCCCACCCTCCCCGATACGCTTACGCCGACGCCCTCAAAGATTCGGTCGCGGATGCCTGCCCGCAACGATTTCGCAGCCCCCGCTACCTTCGCGATCGCCTTCTTCGCTTGGTCCAGCGATCCTTTGGTCGCGAGAATTGGAACCGTGTTACGACTGAGGATCTTCCCGTTAATATCCACCACAGCGAGATTCGCTTTGTCCGGGCGCAGATCAATCGCCAGTATCACGTGTCGATCGTTGAGCGTCACGAAGGTAGGACGCCTTCCGCGCGGCAGCCGTCCCAGAGAACCGGGAAGAACCCAGCCCTCCACAATGAGCTCGCCAATGATGACCGATACCGTGCTTGGTTGCAGGCCGGTTAAGCGGGCCAGATCCGCGCGGCTCACTGGCTGGCGGCGATGGATCGTGTGCAGCACTACATCCCGGTTGATCTCGCGAGCAGTTTCGCTGGATGCCACTCCACGCGGTGCTTGGATCGTTTTGTCTTTCACGCGCTCTCTCGGGTGCTTGGAAGTGGTACCAGGATGCTGATCATTGACTCGATCTCGTCAAGAGTCCATCCCGTGCGGGACATGTGCCACGGGCAACATTGGTCTGCGTTTCTGGAACTCTATCAGAGCCGACACAGAACGAGGAAGATCAACGGGCGAACAGAACATGGTCATCGTGTGCGCTTGAGCATGTTCAGGCGCACACGGGCTGGATGCACGTTCGCGCATTGAAGCGCTTCAGGTCTTGCGGCCCCTGGAAGGTCCTGTTCAGCCGATGATCAGCTTGGGTTTCTCTCCGCGGGTGTCCGCTTCCTTCAATTGCACCGTGATGCTGCGCGATTCGCCGGGCATCAACGCGATGTAGTTGTCGGAGTAGATTGCCGGAAGAATCCGGTCCCCCGACTTTTCTCGCACCGCCTTCACGCGCACCATCAGGGCCGGCGATTGGCCCGCATTTTGAACCGAAGCTGTGAGCTGCCAGTCATTCCCTTTCCGCTCCTCGGTGGAGTTGATTTCCAGTTTCGGCTCCGGCAATTCACGAATGGCTCTGAAATCGTTCTGCCGCAGTCCACGCAAATAGAAGTTGCTTGAAACAGTTTCCGATCCGCGTTTTAGCGCGAGACGGAGGAAGTGAACCGGCGTGAGCCCTGAGGGATAGCTCATACGAATGCAGGACACGGTCGAGTCTTCAGCGCTGTCGAGTGTCGCCGTCTTCTGATCCACGCGCTTTCCGTCCATATTTAGAATCTCGACCTCAGCCTGAAGACCGGCAACCTTGCCGCCGCTGTAGTTCACAACCTCGATGCTCTCTTCCAGGCTGTTCCATTGAATGTGCAGAGGCTCTGACCCCTTTTTGCATCCGTAGTAAGCTGCAGTCGGTTCGAAGTAGTAGTCGTAGGTCTGCCACACGAACGAAGGCCAGCAGGAGTGGCTCATCCAAAGCAGCACGCCCATCCGATACTTGCTCTGCGCTTCGAACATTGCACGGTAGGTGTCGTAATTCACAAATTGAGCAAGGCGAATCCACTCTTCAGCGCTGTTGGCTCCGCCATAGCTGTTCTCGGCGATCGCGCGAAATCCGGCTCCTCCCATGGCCCCCACCAGGCAGAAATCGTGCAAACCCCAATCCAGCGCCTGCGGCCACAGGGCCTTCTCCGGCATCATCAGTCGAACGCTCTCAATGGGTGGGATATTGGGTGCACCGATTTCGCTATGCAACTGCTTGTCCGCGACTTTGAAGTAAAACGGAGCGGGATTGGCCCAGTATGGACCGTGTCCGCTGACAACCTTGTCTGCGGAACTTGGAATGTAGTGAAGCAGCGGATGCTGGTCTGCGAGAATTTGCCGAAGTCCCGCCTCCAGCGGCGGTGGCGGAAATCCCTCATTGCGTCCGCAATACAGGCCAACCGAAGGGTGGTTCCGAATTCGCAGCACCAGGTCCTTAGCATTCTTAAGGAACATGTCGTTATCGTTCGGTTCCGGGCCGTCCCAAGGATTGGCCAGCCAGAAGTCCTGCCACACCATGACCCCATGGCGATCGCAGGCTTCATAGAAAGCCTCATCCGGAATTTGGCCCACCCAGTTGCGAATCATGGTGAAGTTCATCTCGCGGTGGTAGCGAACCGCAGCATCGTACTCGCGTGCACGGTAGCGCAGCATCGACTCAGCGAAGCCCCAATTGCCTCCGCGTGCGATGAACCGGCGTCCGTTGATCCATATGCGCAGGTCACCGCCGTCTTCGCTGTACGTCATTTGTCGCAGGCCGGTTTTGAACGACTTCGAATCAAGTACCTTCGAACCGGAACGTACCGAGAGCTGCACTTCATACAGATACGGATCGCCATAGCCTGTGGGCCACCATAGCTTCGGATTTTTCACACGCAGAGCAGGAGTCGTGGAGCTATCCAGCGTGATGGTCTTGCGTTCGTTGGCCGCGAGCTTCAGTCGCTGTTCAAACGACATTTCCCCAACTTGCCCGTGAAGAACACCGGTGAACGGATGCTGCGAGTGATTGATGACCTCAGCCTGCACCGTGAGGTCAGCGGATGAAATGTCCGGCAGCGGCAGCTTCGTCGAGACGAACGGGTTTTCAATCGACACCGCATCAGTAATCGTGAGCGATACATCGCCCCATATTCCGATGTCGCGACCCCGCATCGTGGAGATCCAATCCCACCCAACGGTTGAATGGAAGGTGGGATTGTCCGCGCCCAGCCCTCCGCCATTCTTGCTGCAGACTTCAAAAGTCTTCTGGTGTACGCTACCCGGATTTGCATTCTTTTCGATACGAACGGCGAGAGCGTTCGCTTTGCCAGGGAGCAGCTTCTGCGTCACATCAAACTGCCCGCGTATGAATCCGCCTTCGATTCGTCCCAGCTTCTCGCCATTCAGGAACACATCGGCTTTCCAGTCGATCCCGTCGAAGTTCAGCCACGCGGTCTGCTGAGGAGCTTTGGCAGGCACGGTGAATTCGGTACGATACCAGAAGTCGGAATGGAAGTAGGAATCTGAAATATGCAATTGGTTCTGGCCGAAGTTAGGTTCCGGAATCGCACCAACATTCAGATAAGAGGTCAGCACAGTTCCAGGCACCGTGGCCGCTAGCCAGTCGGCATCGTGAAAATCCGGCTTAGAGAGCGCCTCACCGGCATCTGTCACGAAGTTTGCCCGTTGCAGGCGCCACGATCCACCTGCGAGGAGCAGCTTACGTTCCGCCGATGATTGCGGGGCTGCTTTCGGCTTCGCAACAAACCCGCCATGGCCGAAAACTTCCATTTCGCTCAGGATGTATCCGTAGTCCGAAGCAGGTCGCGTCATTACCACGCGAACATAGCGTCCTGTTACCGGCTGCGGCAGTTTGATGTCGTCGATAGCCTCAGACGAGTTACTCAGCGGGTGAATATCACGCCAGCTTTCAGCATCATCCGAGACCTGTACCGAGCCCTGCGAAGCTCGAGCAATCCAATAGAGCTTCACCTGGTCGAACTCGCACCGCGCACCCAGATCCACATAGACCCATTCCTCATCGAGCCCCGCGCTCATCCATGCGCTCGTGAAGCTATACGGTCCGCCTATCTGAACCCGCTCATCGCCTTTGAAGAAGGCGACCTGCCCAATACGCCACGTTGTCTGGAATGCGCCACTTACCAGGCCGCCCATTCCGCTGATTGAGCACTCAACACGATAGAACCGGCTGTGACTTGCTGCATTGAACTGAATGGTTGGCGTGAAGAAATGGTTTGGGGCACAAAATTCCGGCGGATATCCGGCAGTTGATACTGGATTCGGAGAGGCTGCACTGCCCACCTCCTGCCAGGTTCGACCATCTTCTGACGTCGAGATCGTGAACCGAAGTGACTTCGCGGAAGCCTGCATCGGTGACACCACAAACAATTGAATGCGATCTATCTCCGGCGCAGCTTCTCCACCCGCGATCTGAATGTCCACCTGCGCCGTCGCACCCAATACCTCCAGCGTATTCATGGGACAGTGGTCAAGGACGACTTCACGCTCGGTTTTCGGCAATGGCCCTCGGGTCCCTTCGGAGACAACTACCCACTGCGGCAGGCCAGTCGATTTGATCCCGTCCGTCACGAGCTGGGCAGTGAGGTTGTAGTCATAACTGCTGGAGTGGTAAGCGGGCCGAAGAAGAGCAAGATTTCGCCTGGTTCCGCTCGTGTCTGGGATCAGTATGGGATCGAAGTTCTCGCTTGGAGCTCCGGGATAGATACCGATGCCCGCCGTATACTCAGCCGTTTTTGCGAGTTCCGCTTCCTGGGCGGCGGTACTCGAAGGCTTGCCCCTGTCCCCTTGCGCTGATTGTGCAAACGTCGAAACTCCATCCACTGCGACAGCCACGCCTGCAATCATCGTGGTCTTGAGAAAATCTCTTCTGGATTTGGTCATGCGCCCCGCCTAAGTCCCTTCCCGGTGGCGGCTTTCTCTTTTCGTGATGAGCCCGAAGGAAAGTCCGCTCTGCGGGTCATTTTACCGAATGGTATCGGTCCCACTCACTTGCGTCAGGCCTGCTCAGGCGGGAATGCCTGTTTATCTCGCGAAATGCGGTTGATCAGGAGGTTGGCTGGACGCTCGCCCGGCTCTGCGCTGGTTGCCGCACCGCAATAAGCGACGGTGAGGTGAGTTCGCCAAGCTCTAAAAGCGCCAAACCCGGCGACCGATGCGTCGCGGGACTCAGTCGGAACCTTCACCGTTAAGGGCGCCAAGGGTTTCGAAGCAGTGCGGCGTTTTGTGAACCTTAGATTATCTGTATTTTCGTGCAGAATCGGTTACCCTGGACCGCCGTGCCGCAGCCCGACGATCAGAACAGGCCTGCGAGTCTCTCCAGCGAGGCCTCCCAGAGCTGGCTGTACCACGACTGCTCCGACTCACTTAAGCCAACGTGCGTCAGATGCACAGTCGTACGTCCGAAATCGCCTTGTAAACGAATCTTGACCAGCGACGAACTCGCCTCCTGAAAGCCGTCCCGTTTCCACGAGAACTGGACCTTGCTTCTCCTGAGCACTTTGTATGATCCGACAAAGCGCTCTCGCCCGCCGGTTGAAAGGTCGTACCAGATGAGAAAGCAATCCGGTTTCATGGCAACTGAGGTGCTTCCGGGCACCGAGCCCGGCGCTACAAACCAGGCGTCGATATATTCCCCAATACTCAGCGCCTGAAAGAGCCTGTTCCGGTCGGCATTCACACTTTTAACAACCGTCACTTGCGTGGCTTCTGCAAGTGGCGCTCGCCGGGCCGATTCCTGGGAGACACTCTCGTCGTACGCCACCAAACTGCATGTACTCATCTCAAGGCCCTCTGCTTCCGTACTTGCAAATTCCGTACCACTAAGGATTGTTATCTCGCTTTGTGACGAGCTGTAGAATCGCGTGACCAACACCCTGTCATCGACGGTATAGAGCGGCTGCGCTCCCCGTCCTCAGTGCCAGAATTTTAGATATCTTCAACTAACTGAATTAGACGCGTAGAATTTCCAGATTCTGGAAATCAGTGACTGACTGCGGAAATATGACATGAACTGCGACTTACGCTGGACAAGATGATCTAAATTGATCAGACAGAGCCGTCACAGTCCTTCGCTGGATTCTGAATTCGAAAGATCTCTAAAGCTTCAGAAGCTTCTGGATCTTCGACCGGTAACTCCGACTCATCGGTACCTGCTCCCCGCTTTTCAGCACCACCGTGGCGTCGCCATCTGCTTCATTCTTGACTTCCTTCACATGGTGGAGATTGACAATCGCCGATCGATGCACACGTAAAAACGAAGTTGGGTCTAACCTGCTTTCAAGATTTCCAATCGTTTCGCGCAGCAGGTGCGAGTCCTTGCCGGTGCAGATTTTCACGTAGTTCTCCTGCGCCTCGATCCACCGAATGTCGTCAACCGATAGAAACAGGATTCGGCCACGCGATTTGAAGACCATTCGAGTGGTGTATTGTTCTTGCTCCCCCTTCTTGCTCGCGTCTTTTCGAGCCCGATCACCAGTGGACGGCTGCTCACGGACGCGCTCCACTGCTGATCGAAGCCTTGCGGGAGTGAAGGGTTTCAGAAGGTAGTCGATTGCGTGTATCTCAAATGCCCTAACCGCGAATCGATCATTGGCAGTTACGAAGATCACGTGTGGTAGAGGTCGCTCCGGATCGGACGACAACGCTTCAAGCACATCGAACCCGTTCATATCCGACAACTTGATGTCGAGAAACAGCAACTCGGGTGTCGTGAGCCGAACTAATTCGATCGTCTCAGATGCCGTAGAGCATTCACCTACGATCTCGACGTCCTCTATCTCTTTCAGCAGTTGCCGTAGTTTTTGGCGTGCCAAAACTTCATCGTCTGCAAGGATTGTGCGAATCATTGTGTACCGAACCTGGCTGGTGATGTTTCTTCGTAGGTTGAAAACTGAAGAGGCAGAAGAATCGCTACCTGAACATTTCTTTCGTCCACTTGCGATATCTCGAGCAAGCCATCACAGCCGTAGTGGAGCTTCAGGCGCTCCTGGATGTTGCGCAGCCCGACACCCCGACGGCCAACACGATCGCTCGATCTGGGATGAAGCCCAATCCCGCTATTCATAACCGAAATCCGCAATTGATCGCCATCACGCCTGCCTTCGATCGCAATCACTCCATTTGCATCTGTTTTCGAGAGCCCGTGGACGTAAGCGTTTTCCACGATTGGCTGAAGCAGCATGCTGGGGACCAGTGCGTCATACAATTCCGGATCGAAGCGCATTGACTGCGTGACCCGCCCTGCATAGCGCTGACCCTGCATTCCGAGGTAGAGTTCGATGAAATCCAGTTCCTCACGAAGCGGGATCAATTGCGAGTCGCCCCTCTCCAGTGACAGGCGCAACAGGCAACTCAGCTGCTCCAGCATTGTGTCGGCGGCTTCCACGTCAGTGCGCATCAGGCTCGAAATACTGTTCATCGTGTTGAACAAAAAGTGCGGATTCAGTTGCATGCGCAAAGCCGCAAGCTGTGCGTTCGCCAACTGTATCTCTAACTCTGTTTTTGCGTGTTCCTGCTCTCTGTACCTCTGGTAATACCCGATGCCGCGAAACAGAAAGAGGGCGCACCAAAAAATCAACATGTTATCCAGGAGTTCTGCATAGACGTACATTGCCAGTCTCTGCCAGTACGACATCTCGGGATGGTTCAACGGCAGACTGCGAAACAGGAATACGAAAAGCATCTGCTGCGCGAGACTGGCAATCACGCTCAGCGGCAGAAACGCCGCTAGAATGGTTGCGACGTTTGCCTTCTGGATGAACGAGCCGAGGAAGCGCCAGAGCATCCAGCAGAGCGCTCCCCAAACCAAAAACTGAAAGCCCCAGGACTCGAAAAAGATTGGGGCATGCATGTGGTAGCCCATGTGGCGCAGACTCAGCCACTCCTGAAATGCAAACAGCAATCCCACAAGAACCGAGCTTGGAATGAAGATCGCTGGGTTCATGAATGCCGGTACATTTTGACTGCCTGTCCGCATGCGTACTCCAGGCTGGTGCAGCTACCTACGGCTGGAACGTTTCCCCAAAATGCTCTTGGGGCTCGATTGCTGGAAACAGCCTTCCCGCGTGAAGACCACTGTCTGGATAGGCCAATGCAAAGGCCGGGAAGTTTTTGTCACCGCCTGGGTAGCGCACAAACTCAAGACGGCGATCGTGACTCGATGCCCAGTCGGCGGCTTTCGCGTTCAATGATTCAATTTGCGAAGCGGCAAGCACCGGCAGTAAGGCGTGAACGTCGTTTTCCACGAACTTCGCGGCGGATTCTCCTCCCTGCAGCGTAGCGACACGAAAATAGAGATAGGCGGCCGCGGCATCTTTCGCTACACCCCGTCCGTCCCGGTTGAGGACACCTAAGACAACGGTCGATTTCCAAAAACCATGCGACGATGCATCTTGAAGCTGCGCAATTGCCTCATGAGGCGATGATGGGAAATCTGTCTTTCTCACCAACCGAAGAGCCAGCTCGTGCTTGGCCGGTACATAGCCTGCCTTTGCAGCATCGCGCAGAAGCCTGAAGGCCCGCTCTTCTTCTGATTGATCAGTTTGTCCAAGCAGCAGGATTGCAAGCGAAAGTTCGGCCTGAGGGTCATGCTTCTTCGCTCCAACTTCGAACCAGTGCCTGGCCTTATCGACGTCCTTTTGCACGCCGATTCCAAAGTAGTATGAGTCTCCCAAAAAGCATGCCCCTGGCCCATTTCCCTTTTCCGCAGCTTCACGGAACAATTTTGCCGCAAATTCAGGGTCCTTGCGCACACCCATTCCCCAGATATACGCAACTCCCAGATTTACCTTCGCGCTGACCGATCCCCCTGCAATCGCTCGCTCAAACCACTGCGCAGCGCGCGAGGGATTTCGTTCTACGCCGATCCCTGCCTCATAGAAGAACCCAATCTGAAGTTGTGCGCCAGGGTCCCCCGAATTCGCGGCCTTTTCATACCAGTAGGCCGCTTGCTTCTCGTCTCTCGCTACTCCATGTCCGGCAAAGTAGGCTCCTGCAAGTTCAATCTCCTGCTGAATTGAACCTCTTTCGGCGCCCGCCTGGATTCGAGGAATGTCCGCTTCTGCGCCTATCGCACACCGAGTTGTAGATAGAGCGAGAGTGAGTACGGTAGCTGCAAATAGGGCAACTTGCGCTGATACACCACGACCGAAAATGCGCTTCATACAACCTCCACGCTGTGAGGACACGACCTGAGAGTTGAGAGAAATCTTTTGCCGGGTACGCGGCGCGAGCCCGCAAAAGGGGATGCTTCAAATGCTCGCTGCGCTAAACCTGACAAGTCGATTCGCGCGAAATGTCACCTGATTGTCACCATGCTGTTTCTCTTGGTGACATAACTGTTGATTCGTGCCGCCTTTGTCTTCTTACTTGCAAAGTCTGCTCCTTTGGTTCTGAGCTAATCGGCTGTCTGAAATCCTGCTGCGAATCATAAGTAGCGTTCGAGTATTGCTCTGAAGCCATAGGCTGCAATTCATCTGCCGTCTTTGCCATGATGAAATGCGATTGAGCATCTGAGTTACTGCGTGAGAGTGTCGATTGAAACCTGCAAAGCCTTAATTAGCTGACGTTTTCTAGACTTCCGCGTCGAAGAAGGGTCATCTTTCGGAGATAGCCTTGCCGACTGCGTTCGGCTCCTGCATAAGGAGGCTGTCTGAGATAACGATCAACTGGTCCCAACTTGTATGCGATTCGTCACAAATGGACGATGAGCTCAAAAAAGTCGCTGCACGGCGATCCTCTTGAAACATCGCAATAGAGGTTGCCGTCAAGCCATTGCTCAATCGCAACAGGGACTTGAGGCTAATTTGCGTAGTCGACTTCATCTTCTCCAGGGACAAAAGGATTGCCGGACCAAGTGTCCGAAACCGGACAAGTCAGTGCGAAACCGAACAAGTCGGATCCATCGCAAAATTTAAAGGAACCCATAAGCATTTTGTAATCAGATGTTAAGGGTCGGGCAGCAATGGCATCAAAGTTGCGAAAGCTACCTGTGTTGCGCCCGCATCTCCCCGGAAGTCTTCCGAAAACTTTTTACGTTGAGAGGCAAGCCGATGACCATCCAGACATTGATTGCTGACGATGAACTGCTAGCCCGTCAGAAGCTTCGTCAACTCCTTCGAGGAGAGACCGACATCGAGATCGCCGGCGAAGCTTCTTCTGCTCGCGAGGTCTATGAGCTCGTTCAGGAAACAGCGCCGCAGTTGCTCTTCCTCGACGTTCGTATGCCCGGCATGGATGGCCTCGACGTTATCGCAGAGTTGTCGATGCGCAGCAACATCAAACTTCCTCGCATTATCCTTACAACGGCATACGACCACTATGCGCTGCGCGCTTTCGAACTAAATGCGACAGACTACCTCCTTAAGCCGTTTACCGCCGAACGCCTGCACTCAGCCGTGGAGCGTGCGCGCGATCAAATCGTCGGTGGAGAACGCCCATCCGACCGCAATCATTCAGAGCAGTCGAAAACCGGCTCGTACACTGGGCGCATCATCTTCAAGTCGAGGGGTCGGATTCTTTTTCTCCCCGTCTCGGATATTCGCTGGATCAGCGCGGAAGAGAACTACGTCCGCATCTGCACCGGAACCGAAACTCATCTTCTACGCGAAACCATGACCTCGCTGGAACAGCGGCTGGACCCAAAACTATTTCTTCGCGTCCACCGGTCTGCAATTGTGAATCTTCGCTATGTGAAGGAAGTTCGCAGTGAGTCACGCGGCGATTTCATGGTTCATCTGGTCAACGGGCAGAAGCTCGCTATGAGTCGTAGCTATCGCGCACGCATCGGCGACCTGCTAAGTCGCACCTAAGCTCCATAACTCCCGGCAGCGAGCTAGTAAGTCATACATCTGACTATTAATTGCGGCTCTCCCATTTAGGGACGAGCCGCTTTGCGCCTGGCTTCTTTATTGTCGATTCCCTGATTTCTTCCAGAAAAAACACCATTTCGTAACTACGCTGCGTCGTTCCAAGCGCCATTTCTGCCTTTTCATCCCAAGCGCCTGGTCAAATCGTGCTGCGTGTGTACGTCATTCCAACCTCTCCGCCCGCGGTTCATCCTCGAAATCTTCGCTTCGTCACATTTGAGAAACCGCGCATTTAAATGCGTGGTCAAATCGGGTGGCTTGGTGCAGTAGATGTCCCCCCGTAGATGAATGCACGCGCACCAGGCGCTGTACGCATGATTTTGTGCGGTTCGCTTATTGCGACTCGGCACGTTTGAGGAGGTTAGGGATGAAGTTCAGAGCTATCGTGACCACGCTGTTCCTTTGCGTGGCAGTTGCATTCGCGTCGCGTCACTCGTTTTCGCAGGTCACTACCGCGGCGATCCATGGAACAGTAACGGATCCTGCCGGAGCCGTAATTCCAAATGCAGAGATCACCGTGCTGAATACCAGTACCGGCATCTCTACCAAAACCAGGTCCGGCAACAACGGCTACTTCAAGCTGAGCCAGCTCCAGATCGGCGGCCCCTACACCGTTACAGTCGAATCTCAAGGATTCGCCAGCTTCGCCGCGAAGGGCATTCAGCTCAACGTGAACGATGATCGGGAAATCCCCGCCAAGCTCACCGTCGGATCCACTGCACAAACCGTAGAGGTCACTGTGGCGACTGCGCAGGTTGAAACCGCGGAGACACAGCTTAAGACAGATGTCCTCTCCGACACCATCACCCAGATGCCCCTCCTGGGTCGCGATGCGACGACACTCCAGAAATCAGCGCCGGGCGTAGTTGAGGCCGCCGATCGTTTCGGCGGATTCTCCGCCAACGGCGCACAGATTGAACAAAACAGCTACCTGCTCGATGGAGCTGACGTAAACGATTCAGCCATCCAGGTCGAAGGCCTTGCCGTCAATCCCGACGCAGTCGGCGAACTCGCTATCGTCACCAGCACCATCAATCCTGAGTACAGCCGCAACTCCGGAGCCATCATCAATCAGGCCCTCAAAACCGGCACAAATTCGTTTCACGGCAACGGTTTTGAGTTCTATCGCGATACTTTCCTCAACACGCGAAGCTTCTTTGATCCTGTTGGTACCAAACCTCCGATCCACCAGAACGTCTACGGCGGCACCTTCGGTGGCCCCATCTTCAAGAACAAGCTGTTCTTTTTCACCGCTTATCAGGGTGCCAAAAGCGGACTCGCGAGTACCACGCAGACACAGGTATTCTCAACTGCCCAGCGGAATGGCGATTTCAGCGCCGACCACAACTACGCCACGAATGGTCCGAACGTAGCAGCCCAAGGAACTGGCGGACTCTCCAGTAAGCCAATGCCTTTCGCGGTCAACGGCTGTCCCGCAGGGACACCGTGGAATGCATGCCCCGGTCTGTCTTCTGCAAATATCCCGACCTCGTCTTGGAATTCCGTCGCCTCCGGACTGTTCAATAAGTACGTCCCTGCCCCCAATGCCGGTTCTCATTACAATTTCCCGGCCGGCGGAAGCACAAAAAGCGATCAGGGGATTATTCGGCTCGACTACCATCTGACCGCCAACGACACCTTCTGGTCCTCGGTAATCTTCCAGTCCACTCCATTCTCCAGCGATCTCCCGTTTGGCGGCTCTACGCTTCCGGGCTTCGCGATGACGAACGCAGAGCACTTCAAGATCTTCAACGCGGATTACACTCACATCTTCAACTCACGCATGATCAATGAACTGCGCGGCGGATACTTCCGATTCAATTATGCGGCAGTCGAGCCCGTGCAGATCATGCAGCCCAGCTCGGCTGGTTTCAATATCACGCCCCAGGCACCAGGAGCTGGCTTGCCGGTAATCGCACTGACGGGCTACTTCAATCTGGGCTTCAGCTACGAGGGTCCGCAGCCTCGCCTGGATTCGAACTTCCTCGGGCAGGACATATTCACTTGGGTTCATGGCAACCACAGCGTGAAGCTCGGAGCAACGTTCGAGCAATTCGGCGTAGACAATCCCTACAACGCCGATAATGACGGGCTTTACAAGTTGAACGGCAAGGGAGAATTCTCCTCGGGCGATCCCGCCATCGACTTCGTTCTGGGAATCCCCGATTCTTACACCCAGACATCAGGAAGCACCATTGCCGCCACTTCTCGCGAATACTACGCATTCGCACAGGACAGCTGGAAGATTACTCCTGACTTCAATCTCAACTACGGCATCTCCTGGGACACGGAAACACCATGGGCCAATCACCAGTTCGGCGGTATCGCCATCACGTGCTGGCAGAACTCCAGCGCAACCTCAAAGATTCTTCCTGGAGGGCCTCCGGGCCTTCTCTATCCCGGCGACCCCGGCTGCACAAACTACGGGTTCGCAAAGACGCATTGGGATCACTTCGGCCCGCGGCTCGGTTTCGTGTGGTCTCCGAGTGCCGGTCCATCCGCAGTGATCGGCAATTCCGGTGGCCACGCTCTCGCCATACGTGGTGGCTTCGGTATGTACTTCAACCGCGACCAGGAAGAGGAGGCGCTCCAGAATCTCTCTGCTCCGCCGTTTTTCTTCTCATCCATCGGCGCAGCAGACGTCGGCGGAAGCCCGTCACTGGCTGACCCGTTCTCTGATGTAGCGGGCAGGCCCGGAGCATCCAGAAACAACCCATTCCCGTATCAACGTCCGGAGCCCGGCGCCGCACTCGACTGGAATGACAACTATTTCGCGCTCGATCTGAGCCAACCCGGGAAAAACTACTTGCCGTCGTATTCCTACAACTTCAACCTCAACGTCCAGCGGGCTATCGGCAGCAAGATGGTCGCTCAGATCGGATACGTAGGTTCCCTCGGCCGAAAGCTGGCTCGCACCTACGAGGGTGACCCCGTCACTCCGGAAGGTCACGCTGCCTGCCTCGCCAACCCGGACTGCGCAGGCGATCTCGCGGATCTGCACCTGTCCTTTCCGGAATATACGGCTCAACCGGCGGTCACATCGAATGGGTTCCCCTGGTATCTCAGCGTTGCCCAGCAAGGTTCAACAGGAGCCTCAAGCTACCACTCGCTTCAGGCCAGCCTGCAACAGCAGCTATCACATGGCCTGTACTTCACTCTCGCCTACACTTGGTCTCATGCCCTCGACAACTCTTCGGGTTATGAATCTTCGTATGGAAACGGAACTCCAAACGGCAGCGGCGCTCTCAATGGTCGAGGTTTGAATTTCACCCCGGGATTTGACTACCTGAACTACGGGAACTCGGACTACGACGCCCGTCATCGCTTCTCTGCGCTCTACACCTACCAGATTCCGGTCTTTGCCACGATTCGTGACAACTTCATCCTCAACGAACTCCTCGGCAAATGGCACATCGCTGGTACCACGGCACTGCAGACTGGATTCCCCGTGACAATCTCGGAAGCTGGAGCCTATAACTCCGGATGGTGCGATCGTTACACCTACTACGGCTGCGGCGACACACCCAACCTCAGCAACTTCCATATCAAGAAACTGGATCCCCGGAACGGAGATGTGGCTAACGACAACGCCTACTTCGACACATCGAACTTCTCTCCGCAACCCGACGGTACCTTCGGAAATGTCGGCCGCAACTTCTTCCACGGCCCCGGCTACAACTACACCAATCTCCAGGTCTACAAGGATTTCCCACTTGTGAAAGACGGACACGTCTACGTCCAGCTCCGTCTTGAGTCCTACAACGTCTTTAACCACACAAACTTTGCTGAGCCGGATGGCAACTTCGGAGATGGGGACTTCGGCAAGATCAAGGGAGTAATTCAACCTGCGAACTTCGGCGTGTCGTCAGGTGATCCTCAACCCGGACGCGCAACCCAGCTCTCCGGCAAGATCTACTTCTAGGCGATCGAATGCAGACCGATTCCCGGCGGCGCAGACTCGTTCGAGCCTGCGCCGCTTCTCTTTCTCACTCCGCATCGCGAACGCACCGGAACCCCACCGCACCCGACCGATCGTAACTCGGCCCCATCAGCAGCAGCTTCCCATGTTGCGTGTTCTTGTATGCCTGCGGGAAATACCATATCGAGCCCAGGGGTCTGTAATGGCTCCCGCCTCTTAGAATTGCGGCGCCCGTGTGCTCATCCACATACTCGTCCGTCCATTGCCACACATTCCCCACTAAATCCTCAACGCCAGACGAACTAGCTCCTAGCGGATGCACATCCACGTCGCTCGCCGGCGGCATCACGCGTCCTGAATCCATCAGCGGTGCAGGATAGTCCTTCGCATCCGGTCCCCAATGACAAACAGTCGCCTGCGGCCCCGGCGTAGGCGCAACATTTTTCGCACTCGCTGGCTCCTGCAGCGCTGCAGTGCTGGGCAATGCTGCCGCCGGAGCTGTTGCGGGAACGGGCCTCCCGCCGGGCCTCTGCCAATCGCAATTTCCCCAGGGATAGATTCGGTCGTCTTGACCTTGCGCTGCATACTGCCACTCCCACTCATGCGGCAGTCGCTTTCCGGCCCACTTCGCATACGCTCGCGCGTCTTCGAGCGACACCCAGGTCACCGGTCTCTTCGCCGCACCATCCGGATAGTTCCCATCCTTCCAGTCCTTCAGAAAATTGCCGTCATCCTTGGGCCGGTAATGTGTTGCATCCAGAAACTTCTTGAACTCAGCATTCGTCACCGGATACTTATCGATGTAGAACGACTTGATTTGCATCGGATGCTCGTGAAACCGCCTTGCGCTGTCCTCCCACGGATACTGCACATCCACGCCGACGTCATCTGATCCCTCGATCTCGATCCCCTCTACCTTGAAATCGAAATTGCCGCCCTCAATCTTCACCATCCCCTCCGGAGCCGACGGCGCCGGCGTGGTAGCCGCAATCTCCACCAATTTTTGGGGCAGGGAAGTCCACTGATGCGAGTAGCTCTCGAGCGGCTTTGCTGTCATCTCAGCCATCTTTGTCATCAATGCCTTCGCACGGGGATCCGGCTCACCCGCAGTCGCCAGAATCGCCCCAAACCCATGCGCTTCAGTATCAAACTCCAGAAGCGCATCGTTTCCCTTCATCACCGGTTTCAGCTCCACACCGTGATACAGGTCGAAATACCTCATCCCATCCTTGTGCGGGACTTCCATCTGCGGCCCACCGACGTTGTATTCATTCCGATTCACAATCGTCCAGACTGTCTGATCGCCGAGCGGCCACCGGCTCGCGAACACTCCATAGTGATGCATCGGGTAGAACGGCTCCCAATCCTGACTAGCGAAGAACGGCGCAACGGCGCGTTCGATCGTCGCCACGCGCCTCGTTGCCTCCCCATCTCGCGGAGTCACTCCATTCCAGATCCCCCAAACGTTCTCCCAGCTCTCCCACCCCTCACCGTTGAAAAA
>Ga0068855_100004466_pt1 | contig 17096 bp, 16 predicted proteins | sample KBSCornC52_FD_66592 | JGI IMG/M metagenome (GOLD analysis project Ga0068855, IMG submission 66592) | Corn rhizosphere microbial communities from Kellogg Biological Station, Michigan, USA - KBS Corn C5-2 | ecosystem: Host-associated > Plants > Roots > Rhizosphere > Soil ...
GGCGCACGAGAAACGGGTAGCGACAGCGGCCTGGGGGAAGACCGTGACGGCGTGGGGGGCGACCGACATGTCCCCCATCCTAGGGACAAAACTCGGATCGCGGCACACGAGTTCCTGAGGCCCTCGCAGCTCCCGTGCACCCCGGATTCGCGCCCGAGTTCCTGGGGATCGGCTGAACGCTCGGCAGCGGGTCTGGCGCGCGGTTGCCCCCCGAACTAGGGTCGTCTTAGATGCGAGGGGGACTCACATGACCAGCGGTTACAACTCACGGTTCGAGCGGCGCGATCTGATTCTGGCAACCATCACCGCGATCTTCGGAGTCGCGGCACTCGTCATGGCGGCCGCCGGGATCCTGCTGCTGCTCGGCGTGCACTTCTGACGCGGAGCGGCGCCGACAGCGGTGCCCGGCTCGGCCCGGGGTGTCGGCCCCGGCTAGGGCGTCGGCCCAGCTCCGCTATGCAGCCGGCCCCGCCGCCAGCGTCACCGTCACCTGGTGCACCGCACCCGCGGCGTCGGTGAAGCTGATCGTGACCCGGTCGCCGACCGAGTGCGCCTTGATCAGCGAGCTCAGCGAGTCGGCGGTCGTGGCCGCGGTTCCGTCGACGGCCGTGATCGTGTCACCGGCCGCGAGCTCGGTGCCCGCGGCAGCGCTTCCGGCGACGATGCCGCTGATCAGCACCCCCGATCCGGTCTGATCGGTCGCGAGTTCGACCCCGAGGAACGCGGGCAGGCCGATCACGATGCTCGAGCTCGCCTGGCCGTTGACGATCTGCTTGGCGATCGCCAGGGCGGTGTCGATCGGTATGGCGTAGCCGGTGACCGCGCGCGATCCGCTCGAGGCGGCGGTGACCACTCCGGCGACCTCGCCCTGCTTGTCGATCAGCGGACCGCCGGAGTCTCCCGAGACCACATCGGCATCCGTCTCGATGAGGCCGGTGAGGTGCTCATCAGCGCCCGTGATGTCGTTCGCGACCGTGATCGACTGGTCGAGCGCGGTCACCCTACCGGTCGCCGCCACCAGATCGCCGGTGCCCTCGGCGTTGCCCACCGACGTCACGGAATCGCCTGCCGTCAGCGTGCCGGTGTCGATGGTGGCCTTGGTGAGTCCGGTCACGTCGGCGCCGCTGCTGTCGACCAGCTGGAGCACGGCGATGTCGTCGGTCTCATCGGTGCCGACCACGGTGGCGGTGTAGCTCGCACCGGTCGATTCCACAGTCACCTTGATCGCGGTCGATCCTTGAACCACATGGTTGTTGGTGAGGATCTCGCCCCTCGAGCTCAGGATGATGCCGGTCCCGGCGGCCTCGGCGTGCGAGTCGTAGTTGAGCGTGGAGACGATGGTGACCACGCCGACCTTCTGCGCGTCCGTCGCCGCGATCGCGTTGACCGACGTCGTCCCCGGACCGGGGAAGGTGCCGTGCCTGCCGCCCGACCCGTTGCCCGACCCGTCGCCCGATCCGTTGCCCGATCCGTCGCCCGAGTTCTGCGACGACCCCGGCCCGACGGCCTGGTCGATCGACCCCGATTGCACGCCGGCGATGGCGACGCCGACACCCACACCGCAGGCGCCGATCCCCAGCGCGATCACCGTCGCACCACCGATCAGCAGACCGCGGTAGCGGCGGAAGGAACTGCCGGCCGACGTCGGGTCGGCCGTCGGGTCGGCGGGAACCTGATTCTGCGGGAACTGGGGGTCGATGTCGCTCATGCGCCCAGTTGAAGCCCGGATGCTCGGAGCATCCTATGAACGGGCTGCGCGTCAGCGCCCAGAACCCCCTATTTCGAGCCCGGCCGCTTCATCCACCACTCGGTGAACGAGGTGGCTCGGCCGTCATCGGCCAACCGGATCACCCAGAGGTTGTCGAACAGCTGGCCATCGCGGTAGTCGACCTTGCCCTGCACGAAGGCCAGGTCGCCGTCGATGCCGATCACGTGCCAGCTGAAGGTGGTGTCGTCGGGCTCCTCGGCGCGCGAGAGCCAGGTCGCGACGATGGCATCCACGCCGTGCACCGGCTCGTCGCTCGGACCGAACAGATAGTCGGCATCGTCGGTGAACAGCGCGCGGATGTCGGCGTCGAGATTGCTGGCCCACGCCGTGCGGTAGGCGGTGACCCAGTTCGAAACGGTGGCGGTGTCGGTCATGGCTCAGGTGTAGCGCGCTCCGCCGACACCGGCGCCGCTCACAGCGCGGTGATCACGACCTTGCCGCGCAGGTGCCCGGTCTCCAACCGCCGGAACGCATCCGCCACCCGGTCGAACTCGAACGACGCCGCGATCGGCAGCTCGATGTCGCCGCTCACGACCAGGGCGGCGAGCGCAAGCAGGGTGGGGATGCTGGTGGGCCCGCGCCCGACGCGGCGGATCCCCGGTGCCTCCGGAGCCAGGGCGCTGGGAGCCATCGCGTTGGTGTTGATCCGGTGCGGCGGGATCCCCAGCTCGAAGAACTGCCGCACGGCGCTCTCGCCGTGCAGGTCGAAGGCCGCCGTGATGCCCTCCGGGGCGAGCGCGCGCACCGCGTCGACCAGTCCCGGGCCGTACTCGACCGGTTCGACGCCGCGCGACCGCAGCCACTCGTGATTGCCCGGCGATGCACTGCCGATCACCCGGATGCCGCGCAGCACCGCCAGCTGCGACAGCACGCTGCCGACTCCCCCGGCCGCCGCACTGACCAGGATGGTGGGCGCGGGCTCGCCGGTCGCCTGCTCGAGCGGCTGCGACGCCAGCGCGTCCCAGGCGGTCTGGCCGACGAGGGCGAGGCCTCCGGCCACCGGCCAGGGCAGCCGAGCGGGCTTGCGCGCAAAGAAACCCGCGCCGGTGACGAGCTCGGTCTGAAAGGCGCCATCCGGAACCGTGCCGAAGACCTCGTCGCCGATGGCCAAGGCCGGCACCTCAGGACCGACCGCCGCCACCACGCCCGCCAGCTCGCGTCCGATGCCGGTCGGAAGCGTCACCTGGTACTGGCGGCCGCCCTCCCGCCGCTTGACGTCGGCGGGGTTCAGCCCGGCGGCCCGCAGCGACACCCGCACCTCGCCCGGTCCGGGCTCGGCGACCGGCTCGTCAACCAGCTCGAGCACCTCGGGGCCGCCGAACCGGCCGAAACGCACCGCACGATTCATCCTTCGATCGTAGGGACGATCGTCGAGACCGCTGCGCTCGAAGACGCCGCAGAGGTTGACCTCACCGTCGCGCGGGTGCACCCTGGTGTCAGGACAACTCATCGCCCAGCAGAGCCGGAGTCAATGACCCGCCACTGGGCGATGAGTCTGTTTAGATGCCTGCATGCCGGTTCGCACCCTCGACTACTCGGCGCTGACCGCCCCGGTCGCCCGCGCCGATGTCGCCGCCTGGCGCGCACGGGCTCGCGCATCCGGTCGGCCGTGGGCGTCACGGGGCGTGTTCTCGCTCGGTTCGCTGATCGGGATCGGCCTGTTCGCGCTGATCTTCCTCTTCGTCTTCGGCGGCGTGTTCGCCTCGTTCGTGGTCGACGCCGTTCTCGATCGTCAGCCCATCGAACTGGTGCTCCCGTCGATCATCGTCATCGTGATCGCCGTCGTGACGCTGGTGGCCGCGCGCTCGCAGGCGGGACGCTGGCAGCGCTGGTTCCGTCTCGACCGCTTCGCCGCCGCCAACGGCCTGAGCTTCCGTCCGATGGATGCCGCGCCCGACTACCCGGGTGAGATCTTCCACATCGGCCGCAACCAGCAGGTCGTCGAGCACCTGGTGGCGAGCGGCCGCTACCTCGACATCGGCAACTTCCGGTACGTCACCGGATCGGGCAAGAGCCAGGCCACGCACAACTGGGGCTTCGTGGCGCTCCGCCTCGACCGCGCGATGCCCAACATCGTGCTCGACGCCAGGTCGAACAACTCGCTGTTCGGCAGCAACCTGCCGGTCACCCTCGACCGGAAGCAGATCCTGCGGCTGGAGGGCGACTTCGATCAGCACTTCACGCTGTACTGCCCGGCCGAGTACGAGCGCGACGCTCTGTACATCTTCACGCCGGATCTGATGGCCCTGCTGATCGACGAGGCCTCGCCGTTCGATGTCGAACTGATCGATCAGTGGATGTTCGTCTACGCCTCACGCCCGTTCCAGCTGACCGACCCGGTGGTGCTGCAGCGGCTGTTCACCATCGCCGACACCGTCGGAGCCAAGGCCCTCGACCAGACCGAGCACTACGCAGACGAACGGATCGGCGACCCGGCCGTGAACCTCGTCGCGCCGCAGGGCGCGCGCCTCAAGCGCGGATTCTCGGTCGCGGGAGTCGTGGTCGTCGCCGGGCTCGTGGCGTTCTGGGGCTGGAACTTCTTCTCGGGCATGTTCCTCAGCCGGTAGCGCTGCCGAGCGCGGCGACCAACGCGGTGCGCTCCGCGGTGATCCTGCCCAGCAGCACGGCCTCGTCGGCCTGCGCCGCGACGTGGTCGCGCTGGTTGACGATCCGGTTGCGCGCGAACGCCAGTCGGGTGGCATCCCGGATGTAGCTCTTCATCTGCGCGCCCTGGCCGTGGCTCTTCGCCCAGCTGAGCGAGCGGCGCCGCCCGATCGGCGTGGCCAGCGTCTGCACCTCGGCCGGGTTGAACCATCCGGCCGCCGCATATTCGCCCAGCCGCAGTTGGGTCAGCCTCACCTCTCGTCGTCGCAGCAGCACCACGCCGACCAGCGCCAGCACGAAGAGCGGCACCTGCACCAGCGCGTAATACCCGTAGAAGTCGTAGACGATCTCGAGCGCGCCGTTCCACAGGGCGTGGAGCAGGATCGCCGGGATCAGCCCGACGAAGAACAGCCCGAGCCCGAGGATGCGGTTTCCCTGCCGAGCGGCGATGCCGATGAAGACGCCGGTCATGGCCGTGAACATCACGTGCGCGAACGGCGACAGCAGACCGCGGATGAAGAAGATCTCGGCGACCGAGCCGTCGAATCCGCCCTCGGTCGAGATCTGCACCCCGAAGTACTGGATGTTCTCGCTGAAGGCGAACCCGGCCGCCACCGTCGCCGCGTAGACGATGCCGTCGACCGGCCCGTCGAAGTACTTGCGGGCTACCCAGAAGATCAGCAGCACGCCGAATCCCTTGGCCGACTCCTCGACGATGGGCGCCTGAACCACCGACTGCAGGAGATCGGTGGCGCCGGTCGGACCGCCGTGCACGCCGATCTCGAACTGGGCCGCGGTATCCACGGTGAGAGCCAGCACGATCGAGACGCCCGCGCCCCAGAAGAATGCGAACAGCAGGATGCCCAACGGCTCGGGCTCCCAGCGGTCGATCCAGCGGATGCCCAGCAGCACGATCGTGAGCGGGACCAGCGCGAGAATGCCGCCGACGAAGGTGAGGCCCGGCCCGAGGAACGACAGGAAGTAGACCACCACGATCAGGGCCGCGATCCCCACGATGATGAATCCGATGATGCCCAGGATCAGTAGAGTCGCCCGATGCGGGGCCGGCTGAGCCAGCCGGGCGTGGGCCGGCTCGGCGGTCGCGGCCTGCACATCGGCCGGAGCCTCGGGAGTCGCCGTCATGGCTCACACCCTACTTACTTCTGCCGCCCGCGCTCACTTCTGCTGCTCGCGCAGGATGGCCAGCGCGCGGGCGACCCGATTGCCGAGCCCTGGCACCCTGCCGCGCGCCGGAATGCGCGCACGTTCGAGCAGTACGGCGACCTCGGCGCGCTGGGTATCGAGCACAGCATCCAGTGCCGCGTTGGCGATCACCCGGGCCCTGAGCGAGACGACGAACGCCGCCGCGCCGACCACCGCGCCCGCGCCGAACCCGATGGCGACCACCGGCGGGAAGAGCAGCGCGGCGAGCACGGTCAGGGCCGCCAGGACCACCACACCGACCGCGCGCAGCACCGTCGCCGCCTGAGAGCGGCGGGTGCGGCTCCGGTCGGCCCTGTCCAGGCGCTCCTCGAACTCGAGTAGCTCCTGGCGTTCGAGGGTGAACGAGGAGCGATCACGAAGATCGCGGCGGATCCGCGCATAGGTCGGCCGCTCGCGGCGCACGACGGCCACCACCGCGACGATGCCGATCAAGAAGCTGAGCAGGGTCAGACCGAACAGGATGCCCGCCCCCACGATCGGCCGGTCGTCGTTCCAGACCAGGCGGGCGGCGGAGTCGACGCCGAACGCGACGATCACGGCGAGCGCCGCGGTGACCACGACCGTCCAACTGAGTTCGCGCACGCGAACCCGGGTGAGGGTGTCCGGCTCGCTGTCGTCGTCGGCGCTGCGGGCGCGACGGGCCTCGATGACGCCGCCGACGGCATCCGCGATCATCAGGCCGAGCACCGCGCCGCCGATGAACAGCGCGCTGGTGAGCAGTGCAGGGATGTCCACTCTGTGAACCTTACGGGCAGTTCACCGCGCGCAGCGGGCTCTCAGTCGTCGCTCGGCACCTGGCCCACGACGGTCACCACGCACACCGCGACCATGAGCCCGGCGAACGCGGTGAGCAGCAGCCGCAGCTTGGGTTGGAAGGTCTGCTCGACGGCCTCGCCGAGCTCGGCGGGGACGGATGCCGCGCCCGCCCCGAGCGCGCGGCCCCAGTCGATGAGCAGCCGCTCGGCCTCGGTCACCTGCGGATCGACCGGATCGTCGCCGTTCAGCTCGAGCTCGCGACGGAAGTACGTCGTCGGATAGGGCGCCGGATAGCCGTCGCTGATCGCGAAGCAGAACAGGTTGACGGCGCGCTCCCCCAGGAACGGGATCAGCTCGTCGCGCAGCGCGAACCAGGCCGTATAGGAGGTGAACACCGTCGCCGAGCCGAGCAGCACGCGGTCGAGGTTCGACAGCGGGCCGGGATGCGCGGCGAGGAATCCGCGGGCGGCCTCGGCTGCATCCGGGGTCAGTTCGTCGTCGCCGTGCAGCGCCAGGAAGGCCATACGCCCAGCCTACGGCTCCGCGGGAAGAGGCAGGGCGCCCGGACCGCGCACAACCGCGACGGCGTCGTCGGCGACCTCGTGGCCGTCGGGATCGACGAACGCCACCCGCACCGGCCGGCCGCTGCCGATCTCGCGGTATTCGGCGGCCGGGCCGAATCCGGTCGGCCGGTACTGGTCGCCCCACTGGGCGAAGGCGGCGAGCACCGGCTGCAGGGCGCGGCCCTCGGCGGTGAGCACGTACTCCTCGCGCTCGCGCTCGCCTTCGGCACGGTAGGCACGTCGTTCGAAGACGCCGGCCTCGACCAGGGTGGCGAGCCGATCCGCGAGCACGTCGGGCGCGATGCCGAGCCGTTCACGGAATTGGGCGAAGCGGGTGCGGCCCCAGAAGGCCTCGCGCACGATCAGCAGCGTCCACTTCTCGCCGAGCACCTCGAGGCTGCGTGCGATCGAACAGCGCGGGTTGCGGGCGGTGAGTGCGGTGGTCATGTGCCGAATCCTTTCTGCCGGGAATACTCTACCCCTGACTTGGTTATTCCTACTGAGATGGCCAGCTCGGCTCCACCGACCCAGATGAGGACACCATGCCCACCCTTTCCCCTCGCGCCAGCTTCTGGGCCGCGGCGCTCGTCGCCGGCCTCGCCCTCTGGGCCAGCGGTGCTCCGACCGTGGTGTACCCGTTGTACGCGGCCGACTGGCACCTGACGCCCGCTCTCACCAGCGCGATCTTCGCGGCCTACCCGGTCGTGCTCATCCCGGTGCTGCTGATCTTCGGCAACCTGTCCGACTACATCGGACGCCGCGCCACCATCCTGATCGGGCTGACCGCCCTCGCCCTCGGCAGCGCCGTCTTCGGACTCGCCCCCGACCTGGGCTGGGTGTTCGCGGGCCGCGGCCTGATGGGTGTCGGCGTCGGCCTCGCCCTGAGCCCGGCGACCGCCGCGATGATCGAGTTCGGCGGACCCGGCCGCGCGCACCGCGCCAGCTCGACCACGACCGCCGCCACCGCGACCGGCCTGGCACTGGCCACCCTGGTCGGCGGCGCTCTCGTGCAGTACGCGCCGCTCCCCCTGCACCTCACGTTCTGGGTGCTGACCGGGGTGACGGTCGCCACGGGCGCGCTCGCCTGGTTCTTCCCGCGCCACACCCCCGACGAGAGCGCGGGCCGGTGGCGTCCGCGCGGGCTCGCCGTGCCGGCCGGGGCGCGGCGCGAGTTCGCGGCCGGCACCCTGGCGGTATCGGCGGCCTACTCGATGGGCGCGGTGTTCCTGGCGCTGGGCGCGCAGATCGCGCGGCAGCTGATCCGTTCGGACAACGCCTTCGTGGATGGCGCCATCATCTCGATCTCGGCCGTCATGATCGGGGTGGTCGCCATCCTGGCCCGCAGGCTGCCGGCACGGACCTCGCTGTTCTTCGGGCCGATCTCCCTGGCGCTCGGACTCGGCACCCTGATCGGATCCGGGCTTGCGCACTCGCTGCTGCTCTTCGTGGTCGCCTCGATCCTGAGCGGAACCGGATACAGCCTGCTGTTCTCCGGCGGGCTCGGCCTGGTCGCGGCGAGCGCCCCCGAGCACCGGCGCGGCGCCGTCATCTCGGCCGCCTACGTCATCGGTTACCTGCTGCAGGCCCTCTGCGCTCTGGGACTCGGAGCGATCGCCACCTCGGCAGGACTCCTGACCGCGATCGAGATCGGCGCGCTGCCGCTCGTCGCCCTCGCCGTCGCGGCCCTGCTGCTCGCGAACCTCGGCCGGCGCCTGCCGGCCATCGCCTGACCCTCTCGCCCCTCTGCTACGCGGCGAAGCGGCTCGGAGCGGCCCCGGCCAGCTGGCCGGTGATCGTCTGCACGGAGTCGAACACGCCGGCCCGGATCGCCTGGAACACCTCGACGGCGGCCTGGGCGAGCTTGCCGTGGCTGCCGAGCACGGTCTTGCGGATGCGCGGCTCATCGTGGATCGAGATCCGGGCGGTCGCGCCGTCCGCCGACGGGTCGACGATGCGCGCGCCCAGCGAGCGGGCCCAGGCCGCGGTCATCTCGGCCACCACCGGGTCGGTCGACACCACGCGCACCTCGTCACCACGGGCGAAGGGGCGGGTGCGCACCAGGGCGCGTGCGATGAGTCCGGGGCCGAGGTAGCTCACGGCCTGCTCGTCGCTGATCCAGCTCGGCACGCCGAGCACGTCATCCTGGTCGATCAGCAGCAGGTCGTCGAGCGGCTCCCCGGCGTCGCGCCACGCCACGCGGTCGCGCGGGGCGAAGCCGTTGGTGTCGGGGCCGGCGGCATCCACCGAACCGACGATGAAGCCGCGCCCGCGGCGTGAGGGACGCAGCCGGAGGCGGCCGACGGTCGGACGCGGCACCGGAACTCGGGTCTCGCGAGCCATCGCGGGCACGCGCGTCAGCGGGGCGCCCGGCGTGTGCACGGCCGCCTCGGAAGTCTTCTGGGTCGAAGTGTTCATTTGAGTAATCACCTTGCCGGACACAACCGATGCGCATGCATGGCTATTCCTCGCTCAGGGCACTCCCAGGGCTCGCGGAGATGGCTCCTAGAACACCTTGCCGGGGTTCAGGATCCCGAGCGGATCGAACACCTGCTTGAGCTGCTTCTGCAGGGCGAAACCGTCATCGCCGAGCTCGTCGCGCAGCCAGCGCTTCTTGAGGAGCCCGATCCCGTGCTCGCCGGTCAGGGTGCCACCCAGGCGCAGGCACGCGAGGAACAGCTCGTCGGCGGCCGCCCAGATCTGCTCGGGGACGTCGCCGCCGATCGTCTCGGCTCCGCCTCTTGCGAACACGAAGTTCGGGTGCAGGTTGCCGTCGCCGGCGTGCGCGACCGTCGGGATGCTGATGCCGTACGTGGCCTCGATGCGCTGGATCGCGGCGAACATGGCGGGCAGCGCGCTGCGGGGCACCGCGACATCCTCGATGAGCACCGTGCCGCGCGCCTCCATCGCCGGATGGAAGCAGCGGCGGATGTCGAACAGCCTCTCGCCCTCCGCCCGGTCGCTCGTGACCTCGGCCTCGCCGCCGAGCGAACGGATGATCGCGACCGCCTGGTCGGCCTCGGCCTCGGCCCCCGATCCATCCGTCTGCACCAGCAACTGGGCACCCCGCCCACCGAGATCGAGGTCGAGGTAGTCGCCGATCGCCTCCAGAGCGCTTGCGTCGAGCAGCTCCATGATCGCCGGCCTGACGCCGCGCGCCATGATGTCGGACGCCGCCCGTGCGGCCAGCTCGACCGTCGGGAACGCGGCGCTGATCGTGGCCACTCCCCCGCGCGGCAGGGGCTGCAGCCTGAGGGTCGCCTCGACCACGACGCCGAGGGTGCCCTCCGAGCCGACCATCAGCGCGGTCAGGTCGTAGCCGGTGACGCCCTTGACACTGCGGTGGCCCATGCTGAGCAGCCGGCCGTCGGCCAGCACGACCCTCAGCCCGAGCACCGCCTCGCGGGTGACCCCGTACTTCACGCAGAGCAACCCGCCGGCGTTGGTGGCGATGTTGCCGCCGACCGTCGAGATCGCCTTGCTGGCCGGATCGGGCGCCCACCACAGCCCGCGCTCGGCGAGCTGGGCATTGAGTTCGCCGTTCAGCACGCCGGGCTGCACCACGGCGAGCTCGTCGTCGACCGAGACCTCGAGGATGCGGTCCATGCCCCGCACCGAGAGCACCAGCTCGCCCGCGCCGCCGATCGCCGCGCCCGCCAACCCGGTGCCCGCTCCGCGCGGGACCACCGGGATCCGGTGCGCTGTGGCGAACCGCATCGTGGCCTGCACCTGCTCGACGGTCGTCGCCTCGATCACGGCAAGCGGCCGGGTGCGCGAGACCTGGCCTGACTTGTCGGCCCGCGCCGCGTCCAGCGCCTCGGCGTCGACACGCACCGCGTCGCCCAGCTCGGCGCGCAATTCGGCCAGGCGGGGGTCGGGCGGCAGCTCCGGCGCGACCGCGTTGCCGAGGGCCGTGGACATCCCGTCAGGCTATCCGATGCGGCCTGCGCGGCCGCGGGGGCCGTGTCCGATTTCCGCTGACGGCTGTCGCCCGCTCATGCGAGGGTGGAGGGGTGGATGACTTCGAGCGCAAGTACGGCGCACTGGCCTCGCGCGACGCGCGCTTCGACGGCCAGTTCATCGCCGGGGTGCACACCACGGGCATCTACTGCCGTCCGAGCTGCCCCGCGGTCACCCCCAAGCCCGGCAACGTCAGCTTCTACCGCACCGCGGCGGCCGCGCACGAGGCGGGGCTGCGCGCGTGCAAGCGCTGCCAGCCGGATGCCGTGCCGGGCTCGCCCGACTGGAATCTGCACGACGACCTGGCCTCACGCGCGATGCGCCTGGTGCACGACGGCGTGGTGGAGCGCGAAGGGGTCGAGGGCCTCGCCCGCCGCCTGGGCTACACCTCGCGGCACGTGACACGGGTGCTGCGCGCCGAGCTGGGGGCCGGGCCGCTCGCACTGGCGCGCGCCAACCGCGCGCAGACCGCGCGGTCGCTGCTGGCCGCCACCGAGCTGCCGGTGACCGACATCGCGTTCGCCGCCGGGTTCGGCAGCCTGCGCCAGTTCAACCAGACCATCGCCGAGGTGTACCGGGCCACGCCGACCGAGCTGCGCGCGATCGCGCGCCGTGGCCGGCAGGGCCCGGCCGGGCGTCACGATCCGCGCGCCGGTGAACCGGCGACGCCGCTCACGCTGCGGCTGCCGGCCCGGGCGCCCTTCGACGGCCACGGCCTGATGCGCTTCTTCGCCGACCACGCCATCCCGGGTCTGGAACGCGCGGTGGACGGCGCCGACGACCTCGCTCTGCACGAGACCGTCTTCTCGCGCCCGCTCGCGCTGCCGCACGGCCGAGCCGACCTGGAGGTGCGGCTGGATCCCGACCGCCCGGGCGTCGTGGTCACCGCCCGCCTGGCGAGCCTGGCCGACGTGCCCGCGCTGTCATCCCGGGTGCGGCGCCTGTTCGACCTGGACGCGGATTCGGTTGCGATCGACGAGGCGCTCGCCGGCGACCCCGTACTGGGGCCTCTGGTCGCGGCTTCGCCCGGCATCCGCATCCCGGGCAGCGCGGACGGCGCCGAGACGCTGTTCCGCACGCTGATCGGGCAGCAGATCTCGGTGGCGGCGGCCCGGACCGTGATCGGGCGGCTGGTCGCCGAGCTGGGCGAGCCGGCGCACGATGCCGCGGGCGAGGCGGTCGAGGGCGCTCTCCGGATGTTCCCGACCGCCGAAGCCATCGCCGAACGGGGCGGCGGCGTGCTGCGCGGGCCGGCGAGCCGGGTGGCCGGCATCATCCGGGTCGCGGATGCCGTGGCCGCCGGCCGCCTGCGTCTCGATGTCGAGACCCCGGTCGCCGAGCTGCGCGAGCAGCTGCTCGCCCTGCCGGGCGTCGGACCGTGGACCGCCGGCTACCTCGCCATGCGCGTGCTGGGCAATCCCGATGTCTTCCTCGAAACCGATCTGGTCATCCGCCAGAGCGCTGCGGCGTTCGGGCTGCCCGGCGCTGGGCGCGCGCTCGCGCAGCGCGCGGCGGCCTGGGCGCCGTGGCGCAGCTACGCGAGCCTGCAGCTGTGGCGTCATCGCCCGGCGCGCTGAGTCACGCGGTCCGGACCGTCGCGCGCTGAGAGTAGGGTGAAACCGCCCGGCCAGTTCGGAGCGGGGCACGTGGAGTGGATGCATGCTCGTCTCCGTGGTGATCCCGGCCAGGAATGATGCCGAGATGCTCGCGACCTGCCTGACGGCGCTCGCGCAGCAGACCGGCCTGCCCGACTCGGTCGAGGTCGAGATCGTCGTCGTCGACAACGACAGCTCGGATGACACCGCGCAGGTCGCGCACGACGCCGGAGCCCGGGTGATCACTGAGCCGGTCCCTGGCATCCCACAAGCGGCATCGGCCGGCTACGACGCGGCGCGCGGCGAGCTGATTGCGCGGATCGACGCCGACTCGGTCTGCCCGCCCGGCTGGCTCGCCCGCGCGATCGCCGTGTTCGCCCACGACGACGAGCTCTCGGTGCTGACCGGAACCGGCGAGTTCTACGGCGCCAGCGAGTTGGTGCACCGGATCGGCAAGGCCTGGTACCTCGGGGGCATGTACTGGTCGATGACCGGGTACCTCGGGCATCCGCCGATCTTCGGCTCGAACTTCGTGATGCGCCGCGCGGTGTGGACCCAGCTGCGCGACGAGGTGCACAGAAGCCAGCGCACCATCCACGACGACCTCGATCTGAGCCTGCACATCAAGCCGTGGATGACGGTGCGCTACGACCCCGAGTTCGTCGTGCAGATCTCGGCGCGCCCCTTCGCGAGCTTCAGCAGCCTGCGCAGACGCCTGTCGTGGGTGCTTCCCACCCTGCGCAACCACTGGCCGGACGACAGCCCGTGGGCCCGCCGCGCCGCGCGCCGCCGGTGGCAGAGCAGCGACGAGGCGTACGCGGCATCGGCGGACGGCAGCCGGACAGACAGCAACCGGCCGGACGGCTCGGGCTCCGCGGCCGCCTAATCCACCTGCGCGTAGAGCCGCAGCAGGTCGCGCGCCAGCTGGTGCGGGGTCGTCTCGCAGGGGCTGTGACCGGTGTCGTACACCGCGAGCGCGGCTCCGATGCGCTCTGCCAGCTCCGCGTGCAGCTCGAGCGGCCAGAGGTCGTGCGAGCCGACCGCGACCAGCTTCGGGATCGCGGCATCTCGCAACTGGGGCCGCAGCTCGGGAGCGCGCTTCATCAGCGCGATGATGTCGGCCATGCTCCGCATGGTGGTCTTCTCGAACCGCAGGCGCACGAAATCCAGCCGGGTCTGGGGCACCTTGTTCTTGTTCGTGACGATGCCCCAGCGCATCAGCGAGGCGCCGACCCCGCCGGTGGCCATCCAGGTGAAGGGGCCGAGGATCTTGACGCCGCGAAAGCCGTTCCCCGGCTGCGGCGGGGTGGCCAGCAGGCTCAGGCTGCGCACCAGCTCCGGGCGCTGCACGGTCACGATCTCGGCGATGGTGCCGGCGAACGAGTAGCCGAGCAGATGCGCGGGACCGCCCGACTCGAGGAACGCGATCAGGTCGTCGGTGAACAACTCGTACGAGTATCGCGTGCCGACCGGCGGCGCGGCATCGGCCGACTCGTAGTTGCCCGCCAGGTCGTAGCTCTGCACGAAGTAGCCGGATGCCGCCAGCACCGGCAGCACGAGCGCGAAGTCCTCCTTCGAGCCCGAGACGCCGGGCACGAGCACCACCCGCGGATCCGCCGGGTCGCCCAGCGAGATCACCGCGAGTTCGCCGCTGGGCGCCGCGAAGCGGGATGCCACCGATCCGGCGGGCGGGACGGTCCAGTCCAGGTCGTGGGGCACCGCCGCGTCGAGGCGGGCGGCATCGTCGCGGGGTTGCGGCTCGTGCACGGTCACCCGCGAAATCCTAGGGCCAGGCCGAGGTCGAGCGCCGCCGGCTGCCCGCTGGCTGCCTGACTGCTACGCCGACTTCTTCTTCGCCGGGGCCTTCTTCGCCGCCGACGTGGCGGCCTTGGGCTTCGCGGCGACGGATCCATCGGCCTGCTTCTCGCCACGCTGCTTCTCGCCGCGCTGCTTCTCAACGCTGCGCCGCAGGGCCTCCATCAGGTCGAGCACCTCGCCACCGCCCTGGCCCTCGGCCCGGCCGAAGGTCGCGTCGGTGTCGAGCGCGTCGCCCTGCTCGAGCTTGGCCTCCACCAGAGTGCGCAACTGCGCCTGGTAGTCATCGGTGAACTTCTCGGGGGTGAAGTCGCTCGCGAAGCTCTCGACCAGTTGCTTGCTCATCTTGAGTTCGGCATCCGTGATCTTCGGAGACTCGTCGAGCTCGGGGAAGCGCGCTTCGCGCACCTCGTCGTCCCAGAGCAGGGTCTGCAGCATCAGCACGTCGTCGTGCACGCGCAGCGCCGCGAGCCGGGTCTTCTGCCGCAGCGCGAACTGCACGATCGCGGTGCGGTCGGTGGCCTGCAGGGTCTGCCGCAGCAGCACGTAGGCCTTCGTCGACTTGGAGTCGGGCGCCAAGAAGTAGCTCTTCTCGAACATGATCGGATCGACCTGGTCGCTGGGAACGAACTCGACCACGTCGATGTCCTTGCTGCGCTCGGCCGGCAGCGACGCGAGGTCTTCCGGTGTCAGGATGACCGTCTCGTCGCCATCCACGTAGGCCTTCGCGATGTGCTCGAAGTCGACGATCTCGCCGTCGATCTCGCAGCGGCGCTGATACCGGATGCGCCCGCCGTCCTTGTCGTGCACCTGGTGCAGCGGCACGTCGTGGTCTTCGGTCGCGGCATACAGCTTCACGGGCACGTTGACGAGACCGAAGCTCAGGGAGCCCTTCCAGATGGAGCGCATCCTGCCATTTTCCTCTGCGGATGTGGACGATGTACACCCCGGTTATTACCGTGGGCATCATGGCCAAGTCCACTGAGGGCGCAGACAGCTACGTGAACGTCGGCGGTCACCGCCTGCGCCTGACCAACCTCGACAAGGTGCTCTACCCCGAGACCGGCACCACCAAGGGCGAGGTGATCGACTACTACTCGCGCGTGGCCGAAGCACTCATCACGCACGCGCGCGACCGGCCGGCCACCCGCAAGCGCTGGGTGTCTGGCGTCGGCACCGCCGACAAGCCCGGGCAGGTGTTCTTCGAGAAGAACCTGCCCGATTCTGCGCCGGACTGGATCAGCCGCCGTGCGATCCAGCACTCCGACCACGTGAACGAGTACCCGCTGGTGAACAACCTGGCCACCCTGGTCTGGATCGCGCAGCAGGCCGCCCTCGAGATCCACGTGCCGCAGTGGCGGTTCGGCCGCAACGGCGCGCGCAAGAACCCGGATCGCATGGTGCTCGACCTCGATCCGGGCGAGGGCGCTGGCCTGGCCGAATGCGCAGAGCTCGCTCAGCTGGTGCGCACGCTGCTGACCGGGATGGGGCTGGACCCGATGCCGGTGACCAGCGGGAGCAAGGGCATCCATCTCTATGCCGCGCTCGACGGCACCCAGTCGAGCGACGAGGTCTCGGCGGTCGCGCACGAGCTGGCGCGCGCGCTCGAGGCCGACCATCCCGATCTGGTGGTCAGCGACATGAAGAAGGCGGTGCGCGGCGGCAAGGTGCTGCTCGACTGGAGTCAGAACAACGGGTCGAAGACCACCGTCGTGCCGTACTCGCTGCGCGGCCGGCTGCATCCGACCGTGGCGGCACCGCGCACCTGGCGCGAGATCGCCTCGCCCGGGCTGAAGCAGCTCGACTTCACCGAGGTGCTCAAACGACTCGAGAGCAAGGGAGATCTGCTCGCCGACCTGTCGGCGGGCCACCTACTGAACGACCCGAGCGGTGAGGACCTCGCCGAATACCGGCGGATGCGCAACAAGAACGTCACTCCGGAACCGTTCGGCGACGTGCCGGGCAGCGACCCGAGCTGGAAGCCCGACCCGGCCAACCCGCACTTCGTGATCCAGGAGCACCACGCCAGCTCGCTGCACTACGACTTCCGGCTCGAGCGCGACGGGGTGCTGGTGAGCTGGGCGGTGCCGAAGGGCGTCCCGACCGACCCGGCGCAGAATCACCTGGCGGTGCACGTCGAAGACCACCCCTTCGAGTACGGGTCCTTCGAGGGCGCGATCCCCAAGGGCGAATACGGAGCCGGCGAGGTCGCCATCTGGGACCGCGGCCGCTACGAGCTCGAGAAGTGGCGCGAGCCCTCGGGTGACGGCAAGGCCGGGGACGGCGAGATCATCCTCACCATCCACGGCGAGAAGCACGGCTCGCGCCGGCTCGCGCTGATCCAGACCAAACAGGGCGACAATCCCAAGAACTGGATGCTGCACCTGATGAAAGACCAGGATGCCGTCGACTGGGACGCGCCGGGCGGCCCGGTGAAGGTGAAGACCGGTGAGCCGTATCGCTCCGGCGGACACGGCCATGCGAGCGTGTCGACCGGCCGCAAGGGCCTCGGCCCCCCGAAGAAGACCATCGTCGGCTCGCGGGTCGCGAGCGATTCGGTCCACCCCATGCTCGCGACGCTGGGAGCCATCGCGGGCGTCGACCGGTTCCGCGGCGGGGACGACCCCGCTCATCCGAGCTGGGCGTACGAGATGAAGTGGGACGGCATCCGGGCGATCGCGACCATCCGCGGCGACGAGCTGAGCCTGCGGTCGCGCAACGGGCTCGATCTGACGCCGAGCTATCCCGAGCTGGCGGCGTTGCTCGACACCGTGAAGGGCGATGCGGTGCTGGATGGCGAGATCGTCGCGCTCG
>Ga0068855_100004469_pt1 | contig 17094 bp, 10 predicted proteins | sample KBSCornC52_FD_66592 | JGI IMG/M metagenome (GOLD analysis project Ga0068855, IMG submission 66592) | Corn rhizosphere microbial communities from Kellogg Biological Station, Michigan, USA - KBS Corn C5-2 | ecosystem: Host-associated > Plants > Roots > Rhizosphere > Soil ...
CCACGAGCGTGGCGGGATTAGTTTGATGCGGAGGCCGTCACTGGCGGGGACCGCGGCCTTACCGCCCACTACAGCGCCGGGCGTCCGGGGCCGCCGACGAGAGTTGAATCCTAGCAAGGGTGCCACGTTCGTGGGGCAAACTGCTTGCTATCGTAACGAAGCACGGCAAAGAATGGCCCGTCTGTGAAATTAATTGATCGTTACGTCGGCGGGCAACTGCTGGTTACCTTCTCGCTCGCCGTGTCGGTGCTGAGCGTCGTGCTGGTCTTGGGCAATGTCTTCAAGCAATTGCTCGATTTGCTGGTGAAGAATGACACGCCCATCGAGGTCGTCCTCAGCTTCCTCTCCTACATCCTGCCGTTCTCCCTTGCGTTCACGATCCCGTGGGCTTTTCTGACCACCGTTTTGCTGGTCTTCGGCCGGCTGTCGGCCGATCATGAACTCACTGCTTTCCGCGCCAGCGGCGTGAGTATTCCACGCCTGTGCTACACCGTCTTTCTGCTCGCTGTGGCGTGCGTGGCGACCTGCTTTTACATCAACATCGATGTCGCTCCGCGGGCCCAGGCGAAGATGAAGGAGGCGCTCTACAACGTGGCGGTGAGCAACCCTCTGGCCATGTTTGGCGCCGATCGCGTGATCGACGAGTTCCCTAACAAGAAGATTTTCGTCGGAAGCAACAAAGGCCCCGAGCTGCACGATTTACTGGTCTATCAAATCACCGAAGACAATTTGTTGATGAAGGTCATCTTCGCGCGTCGTGGCCTGCTGGAGACGGATCAAGCCTCGAAGCAATTGCTGCTGCACATTTACGACGCGACCTACGAGGCGCGAGACGACGACGACCAGGAAAACCTGCTCAAGATCAAGCAGGGGATCACCATGAAGGAAAGCACGATGGCGATCTCGCTCGAGGAACTGCACGAGAAATACCGCAGTCACAACCTGGCCGGTCTCACCTCCCAGGCATTGCTCGACAAAGCGAACGAGAACGAGCGGGAGGCTCACATGACCGAGAAACAACGGATCGAGGACAGTTCGGCGACCCTCACGGAAATCAACAAACGTTACTCGTTTTCCCTCGCGGCGCTTTGCTTCGCGTTGGTCGGTGTGCCGCTGGCCATCACCGCGCACCGCAAGGAGACCTCCATCGGCTTCCTCATCAGTCTTTGCGTGGCGCTGGTGTATTACTTCTTCATCATCATCGCGAACACGGTGCGTGAAAAACCGCAATGGCACCCGGCAGAGCTTGTCTGGGTGCCTAACATTCTGTGCGTCATTTTCGGTGGCTGGCTCTTCTATCGAATGAGCCGGCGCTAAGAAAAATTACGGTCACCTAAATTTTTCTTTTGAAAAATTGACTTGGGCAGGATAGCGATGGAAAGCCAAACGGAACTCTGCCCATGAGGAACGATGACGCCCATGTCAAGCTACGCGTAGCGAACTTGAAGGAATTGGATGCCTTGGTCGGGAAGTATTTGACCAAGGAAGCCCCCCAGGTTTTCTGGGAGGAGGAACACGCGTGCCTGCGCTTCGAGTCGATCGAAGAAGCGCTCGAGGCCATGCGCGATCCCTATTTCCAATTGTTCATTCCCGAGGATGCGCGGGCCAACACGGCATTGAAGGAAGTGCAGGAGTTTCGCGCTTATTCCTCGGAACTCGCGCTGGCGTGGGAAGTGGTGGAACGGATCAGCCCGCAAGCGGACCCGCTGCACATTCGGTGCGAGGGCGGGATCTGGTACGCTTGCTTTGGAACCCAGCCCGAATCCAGCTCCAAGTCCGCTCCGGTGGCGATCTGCCTCGCCGCGTTGCGCGCTCACGGAATGGACGTGGACTTTTCGGTGGACTGGAAGTCGCTGCCGGGAAGCGATCGGGCGGTGGCTTGAGAACTCAATCCGCTCTGCTTAAGCCGTCCCATTGATGACGGCTTCGATCCGATAGCCGTCGGGATCGATGACGAAAGCCGCGAAGTAGCTGTCACCGTATTCGGGATGCAGGCCAGGTCCGCCATTATCCTCGCCGCCGAGTTCCAGTGCCGTTCGATGGAACGCCCCGACCGCCTCCCGGGACGGAGCGGCAAAGGCGACGTGAAAGCCTTCGGGCGGAGCCGTAAAATCCGCGGGGCGGAGCTTGATGGCAAACTTGTCGCCGCCACCGGGAAGGCCATAGCCGATGGCGGTCTCATCCGACCACACGCGGACATAGCCGAGCCCGCCCAGCGTGGCGTCGTAAAACGCGGCGGAGCGCTGCAAGTTGGCGACCGCGAAGGAGAGGTGATGCAGCATCTCCCTAACGGGCGCTGAGAATCCGGCGGCTCTCGCTGAGGATCACGCCCTGGAAGCGCATCTTGAGGGCCTCCGGCGTAGGCGAGTTGGCCATGGCTTCGTCCTGGGTGATGATGCCGGCATTGGCCATGTTGTAGAGCGCCTGGTCGAAGGTCTGCATTCCGTCGCCGGTGCCCAGTTCGATGGCGCCGATGATCTTATCGAGGTTGCCTCCGTGGATCAGCTTCGCGACGGCCGCCGTATTGAGCAGCACCTCCACCGCGGGGACGATCACGTTCTGTGGCGTCCGCACAAGGCGCTGGCAGACCACGGAGTGAAGGGTGGTCGCGAGTTGCTGACGGGTCGGTTCGCGATCCGGACCGGGGAAGAATTCGAGAATGCGCTGGATCGATTTTGCCGCATCCACGGTGTGCAGCGTGGCGATGACGAGGTGGCCGATGTTGGCCGCGCTGATTGCCGCGGTTACGCTGGAGCTGTCGCGCATTTCACCGATGACAATGACGTCCGGATCCTGCCGGAGCACGTTTTTCAGTCCCGTGGTGAAGGTCCCCGTATCGATACCGACTTCGCGTTGTTCGATGACCGACTGCTTGTCCTCGAAGATGAACTCGATCGGATCTTCGAGCGTGATGATGTGCTTCTTCGCGGTGATATTGATGTGCTCGATCATCGCGGCCAGCGTGGTCGACTTGCCGGAGCCGGTCGCGCCGGTGATCAAGACGATGCCGTGAGGCGCTTCGGCGATCTTCGGAATGACCGGCGGCAGGTGCAGCTCTTCGAAAAGGCGCACCTTCGCTTTGACCACGCGCAGCGCCATCACATAGCCGCTGCGTTGCTGGTAAACATTGATCCGAAAGCGGCCGACCCCCGGGAGCGAGTAGGCGAAATCCACCTCGTGATCCTGCTCGAGTTTCGCCCGCAGATAGTCGGGCACGATCTTCGCCAGCACGCCGGTGAACCATTCGGCCGTGGGCAGCGGCGCTTCCACCGGCACGAGGTCGCCGGTGATGCGGAAGATGACCGGGCTCTCCACCTTGAGATGGATATCGGACGCGCCGGCTTGCACAGCGCCTTGCAGGATGCGGGAGAAGATTTCCATAGAGGGGAACGGGAGCGCGGATCAGCGAGCGGCGGCAGCGAGCAGTTCGTCGAGGTGATCGAAGCAAATCTGCGACCACGTCTCCATGGAGTCGCGACGAGCGGCCAGTTGGGCGCGGTCGAGGAATTGCAGTTCGGTGATCATCGCCTCGCCCTTTTGCACGTCCGGTGTTTCGAGCTGGAAGATATGGACGACGCCGAGATGGACGCGGCCGACGTCGTTCGAATCGTCGTTGAGCAGGGCGACGGCGCGATTCTGATAACGGGCGCCGAGTTTCAGTTCCTCGCCGACTTCACGCTGGACGGCGGCATCGTAGGCGACGCGATCGAGCGCGAAGAGGCCTTCATCGTGATCGTTCATATGACCGCCGATGCCGATGCTGCCTTTGGCGACGAGTCGCTGTTCGCCGGCTTTTTTGCCGCGGACATAATGCAGGACGCGGCCTTCGTGGACGAGCAGCACGTAGGGAATGATCTGCTTGAGCGACGGATCCGTCTCCGCCGGGGGGCGCGGGGTGAAAAAGTTGTTCTCCCGGGCGAGCAACGCCGGGAGGTAACGGTCGATTTCAAAATTCAGCCCTTGGAAGGCCCCGAGTTCATCGAAGAGCGCACGGCGCACGACCAGGATCATTTCGTCTGTCATGGCGCGAATGGAACGCGAGGATGGGGCGTTTGGCAATGCCTCTCCGTCGATGGGGTTACGGTATCAGTCGCCGCGGTCGTCTTCGAGCGCCTGGGTCAGGGCGGCGGAGTTCCTAGACAGAGCTTCCCAAGCCCCGGCGAGCTCGGATTCCTCGTAAGGCAGCCATTGGCCCGTGGCGGTGATATAGAGGCCGGCGGCCACCGGCGTGTGCAACATTTCGGAAGCGGCTTTCCAATAGGCGCTAAGCTGCGGCAGGTAATGGGCCCGCGCCGGAGGCACGCGATTGGTCTTCCAGTCGAGGATGGTCCAACGATGGGCCGCCCGATCATAAACGGCGAGGTCGATGATGCCGTCGAGACACTCTCGCTCGCTCATCGCCCAGAGGAAGGGCATTTCGGCATGGGCCAGCGTGCTCGGGCCGGTGAGAAGTCGCGTCAGTTCGCCGTCATTCGTCAGCTGAGCGCGGAGTAATGCCCAATCGTGGCGCGAACGATCAGGATCTGGAGAGCCAGCGAGATGCGCATCGAAGGTCTGGTCCCAACTCGCTACCGGCGCTGACCAATCGAGCACTTCGACGAAGGCGTGCCACCAAGTGCCATAGCGTTGGCCGGCATTAGGCGCACTCGGCGCCTGCCGCGCCGCCGCCACATACGCCGCCGGGTCCGCTTCCGCGAGAGCGGCCTCGGCGAGGGCGCTGGGATTGCGCTTGAGAAAAACCGCGGCGCGCTCACGAGAAGTCTTCAGCGCTTTGGCGGGCAGTGCCGGCAATGGCAAAATCATCTCCTGCGAACGGACGATGGCCTTTTGCGCGTGATGCTCCGCCGTTTCGAGGCAAGACGTCAATGCGGTGGGCAGCCGCTCAAAAGCGCCGGCGTTTTCCTCCCCCTGGCCGCAGCGGAGCCGGCTCGCCTGCGAACGCTCGGGCAAGCCTTTCTTCCCGGTAAAGAGCACTCGATCATCCACCAGGACGAGCGTGTGCTTGGCCCGGGTCAGGGCCACATACAGCAGACGTTCCAGTTCCTGTTGCTCCTGCAGACTCACCGCCGTTTTGAGGTCATCGTCGACATCACTGCTTTCCAAGGCCGCGATCGTCGCGGCGCAGCGCGGGTCGCGCAAGAGACGAGGATAACTGGGGCTCTGGATCTTGGCGCCACGGGCGAAAAAGGGAATGATGACGGCTTCCCATTCGGAGCCCTTCGACTTGTGCCCGGAAATGAGCTGGATCGCGTCGGGCAAAGCTCCACGCACATTGCGGGAGGCATAAAAACCGGACTGCAATTCCGAGGCGAAGCTTTCCAGCGTGCCCTTGGCTGCTTCCGCCGTGGCGGCTTTGGTCAGCAGTTCCTCGAGTTCGAAATCCTGGCCTTCGTACTCATCGGCCGGAAGTGAAAGCAGCCGGTCGCGCAACTGGGTGACGCGCACCATTTCCTCCATGGCGGAGAAAAGCGGGAGCGAGTGAGTCTGTTCGCGCAAAGCGACGAGCAAATTGATTTTCTCCGCGACCGGCCCACTTCGGCCAGTCGGAGCAGTGAGATGAAAGCGGTCGCCATGCCCCTCGGAGAACGCCGCGAGGTCATGATCGGAGAGGCCGAATATCTCGCGAAGCACGCCGACGATTTCAAAACCATTGCGTGGCTCGGCCAGGGCGGTGGCCAGCGCGGTAAACCAGGCGTAGGCCGGGCTGTCGCCATTGATGGAACGCTCGGATTGGACCTGTGCTTTGAGACCCACGGATCGGAGCGCCGCGCGCAGCGGCGGTAGCCAGCGGGTGCGAGGGCACAACAAGGCGACCTCGCCCCACGAAGACGCGCGCAGTTTTTCCAGCCCGACCTCACGCAGCCAGTGGGCCAGTTTGTTCGCCTCCCAATACACTTTGTTCCGTAGAGCCCGCTCCGTGATGATTTCCGGTCCGGCCTCGGCATCGAAGCGCACGATCTGCCCCGGAAATGCCGTGGGGCGTGGATACAATGCGACGTAGGGCACCTGTCGCTCGAGACCGTGCAGGACGATGGGGAAGACGGCGTTGGCAAATTCGATTCCCGCACGATCCAGCCGGAAGGTGACGGAGAAGATGACCTCTTCTCCCGCACCCGCGTGCAAAAAGGCCTGGTGCACGCGCCGGTAGTGCGCGAGATCGGCACGAGCTCCATAGATCGATTGTTGGAAGTCACCGACCATGCAGAAGTGACCTGGAAGCGGCGGATGCGTTTCCTCAATGGGCCAAGACCCGGTGGCCTCCACCGGACAGGCGATTTCGAGGAGTACGTCGAATTGCGTGGGATCGGTGTCCTGCGCTTCATCGAGGATGACGCGATATTGTTTGCCGCGAATGCGCCGGGCGGCCTCCGGGTGGCGCAGCAGTTCGGCGGCAAGGGCGATCTGGTCACTGAACGTCATGACCCCGCGACCGAGACGAAATTCGCGATAAGCCTGCGATATCTCCGCAGCCACGTGGAGGGCGGCACCACGACGCCATTCCACGATCGGGACGATGGCCGCTTCCCAGATCGGCTTGAGCGGAGCGCATTTGCACCCGGGCAGCGCGCCGACGAAGCCATCGTCCGCCCACGCCGTTTCCCAGCGGCGCATCGCTTCCTGCACGCGCGCGGCCGTGACTTGCGAAACCTTTTTCGGCACGAAGGCGTAGATCGGTTCGAAATCGAATTGGGGAAACGGTCCGGGTGCTGGGACCGCTTCAGTAATGTGTCCGCGCCGGCCCAGGTCGAGGAGCCGCCGGGCAGGGGTCAGCCGCAGCAAGGCGCGTCGCTGATCCGGGTCGAGTCCGGCGCCAATGGCGGTGGAGCTTTGCACAAACTCGGTCCACAGTGCCGCGTCGTCATCTTCGTTGAGATGCTCGAGCTGGGCCGGCAGGCCGAGGTAGTGGCCGTGTTGGCGGAGCAGCTTGAGACACAGGCTGTGGATGGTACCGAAGAAGGCGCGGTTGAAAGCGCTGATGACTTCCAGCTTTACGCCCGCCTCCAGAATGCTCTGCCGGGCGCGTTGCTGCATCTCCGCGGCCGCGCGATTCGTATAGGTCACGACGACAAGCGAGGGCAGCCATTCCGCGGCCCGTGGATGTTGGGCGAGCGCCACAATGCGATCGGTGATGGCGCGGGTTTTTCCGCTGCCGGCGGAGGCGACGACGGAAAAATTGCGCTCCAGCTCGTGGATGAACCGATCGCGTTGCGATTGATCGTGCGGTGTATTCACGCTTCCTCCTCTCCGGGGGCGAGATGGGGATGCGACATCATCCACTTCTGAGCCAGGATCGTTTCATCGACCGGCAGCGTGGCCAGGGGATAATCCTGGCTGATGCCGAACTCCCGGCGCAGCGCGCCGTGCATGCCAAACACGCCGGTCCTTTGCATCTGCAGCAACCCCCGCCAGAGGTCTGTGAGCTGATCGAGTTGGGCGAGTTGCACCTGTGGCGTATCCAGGGTGATGTTGGAGGTTAGGAGGCTGACTCCGACTTCCTGCGCACCGGCGGCGCGCAAGGCGAGAGCGTAGAGGCCGAGCTGCAGGCCATCGCCCTTGGCGATATCCTCCGTGGTCAGCGGATCGCGGTGGCCGGTTTTGTAATCGACGAGCCACACATCCTGCAAGGCCTCCGAGGTGCTGAGTAGCAAGTCAACGCGGCCGCGCACATAGAGCGAGCTGTCCTCCACGGGGAGCGCGGTGTCGCCGATTTTCCATTCCGTCGCCGCGTGCGTGCGGCCTTGGACGGTGGAGATATTGGCCGCCAACTGCAGGGCCGTGCTCCATGCTTGTTGCCAGGCGGATTGCCACCAATCGGGCATCGGGCGGCGTCGGGCGGCGAGGGCGGCGGCCACGCGATCACGGAAGGACTCCGCGGCCGCGCGCACCCGATCCTGCAATTCAGCGGGAGCGGGCAGGGGCGCAAAAGTGCCCGGAGCGATACTGCCGGTGATCACGCTGAGCCAGCGGTGCACCCAGCTTCCATGCGCCAGCGCCCACGGCGTCTCTTCCTGGGTATTGGTGGCACTGACGCCGAGAACAGCGGAAAGAAAGATCTGTGTCGGAGCGGCCAGCGCGGTTTCCCAACTGGTCGCTGCGAGACGCAAAGGGCGCGGAGGCGCACCGCGGAGGGCAAACTCGTATTCGCCGAAAGGATAGCTCGCGGCACGCCGGGCATCGAAGGCGATCCGCGTCTGCTGGACTGCCGCGGGGTCCGAAACCGGAGCCGGCAAAAGAGCCGCGGTGCCGAGCCAGCGCACGGTCTCGTCGTGCAGATTCGTCAGCGTTTGCTGCGACACCGCCCGGCCGCGCGCGCAGAAATGCAGTCGCGTGAAAAACTCGCTGGGATTGAGCGGGCGCTCGGGAGCGGCTTCATCGTGCAGTTGCATCGTCGCCGTGACGGCGAGCGTGGTGGATTCCAGCGTGTTGAAAAACTGCCGCTCGACGATGGTGCGCTTTTCCACCGGGCCGAGGCAAAGGGCGCGACCAGCCTGGGCCGTCACGTGTCCTTCGCCCTGGCTGCCTTGCACCGAGGCGCGGGTATTCAGGGTGCGCACCTGGCGATTGAGCGCGGCGATTTCGTCTTCACCGAGAAAGCCTGCCTCGTCGAATGGGGGCGGCCATTGGCCTTCGTTGAGTCCGGCGACGATGAGATGCGTCCACGCTTGGGAATCGGCTTGGGCGTAGGGCAGCAAGTGCACACGGCTGTAGGGATGGCTGCCTTTTTCCGCGCGGCGAGCCTGCCAGGAAACCAGGGTCTCTTGCAGCCAGCGCAACCATGTGCGCCGCGAAAGGAGGAGATCGAGGCTCTGGTCCCAATCCCCGGCAAAGTGTTGCAAGGCGGCCGCGCGGTCGGTCCATGCGCTGGCCTCAAAGATCTCGTGGGTTCGCTTGATGAACTCGGCGAGCGTGGCGCGCTCGGGCAGGAGCGGCAGGGTGTGCAGCGCGGCGGCCAGGGCACGCGATTGCTCCCGTGGATGCCGGGCCAGGAATTCCGCGAGAACGCCGAGATCATCGATGAGCAATTCCTGGAAGGCGCGTTCCAATTCGTAGCACGCATCGTCGGCCTTCAAGCCGGCCAGGGGCGTCTCACCACGACTCCGCACGTAGCGGAGCAACACCGGCGCGCGGGGATTTTCCTGCAGGGTCAACCACGCTTCCCAAGCCGTGTCCTTCTCCAGCGGGCCGGGTGACGGGTAAGCCAGGCCATCGTCGTGCGCGACCCCCGCTTCGGCAAGCAGCGCCGCAACCCGGCGCGAAAGCGCTCCGGCAGAGGGAAAGAGAATCCCGAGCCGGTCGCATTTGCGATCCGCGAGATACTGCAAGGCCCGGGTGGCGACGGCTCGCGCATGTTCGGCGGTATCCAACCCCACGAGAAATGCGACCTCGTTCGTCGGCGCGGCTTCCCGCTGAAAACGCGTGACCGGCGAATCCGGTAATTGGAGCGCTTCGGACAAAGGCGAGGATGGCGGCTCGGCGGCAATCGACTGCGCGGGCGCGAAGGCGTCCTCCCACGTGCCGACCCAGGCGGCATCGAGATCGCCTGCCTCCATCCGTGGTTCGGTGAGGCAGACCACCGAAGTTTCCGCAACGCGCACGGCGGCCTCGAGCAATGGCCAGAGGGGCCAGTGCAGCGCGTGAAAACCGATGACGAACAATTCGCGAAAGAGCGGCTCGGCGTGGCGCGCGGCAACGAGGGTCGCGCGGTCTGTCTCGTGGCTCATTTGGAATCCAGCGCCGATAAGCAGTCTTCGGAATTCCGCGACGATGGGCTGCAAATGGCGCGGACCCGCCGAGGAAAAATCCCAACCAGCCTGGCCGATCATGTCGATCGCTTTGAGCAATTGATCCGGCGCCGCGGCGACGGAAGCGGTGGATTCTGGGTTGAGAGAGTTGGCCAGTCGTTCGGCGGCGGTGGCCAGAAGGAGGCGCGAGTGCTCGCGCAACGGAGATTTCGCTCCCGGCGGCAGATGTTTCGCAAGGTGATCGCGCAGATCGCTAGGGGTGAGAAAACGGAGATTCCAGAGACCGATGCGCCGGGCCAAAGCGAGCGATTTCAGGTAATAAGCATCCGCCCGGTGAGGAACGAGAATCGCCGTTACCCGCCCGGAGGTGGGAGCCTGCGCGGCCGCCTTTTCGAGCCAGGGAATGAAAACCGCCTCGTGCGCCATGGAGGCGAGGGCAGAGGATTGCAGGAAAACGGGCATGAAGAGGAGTCACCTTAACGAGAGACCGGGAAATGGAAAGGCGCGGGCTTGGGCCCGAGTCCGCTGTTGACAGGTGCGTGGTACTGCGATTTAACGGAATCACGGGTTCTTCCTCGCTATGAACAAATGGACTTTGATCTTGATCTTGATCGGGCTGGCTGTGGCTGGCGTGATTAATCGTGACAAAATTTCTGCCTACTTGGGACACAAGGCCGGCTCGATTATCTCGTCTTCGACTCCCGAAGGCGCGGCGGGGGCGACGCCCAATCCGGCCACGGACTCCATTGCGTTAGCCCGGCAACGATATCCGCAACTGGCGGTCCCGAATTCCCAGTTCAACATGCACTTCGTCCAGCTCTACAATACGACGAAGAATACGGACCCTTATCTGCTCGCCCAAGCGGATTGGCCGATGCAGCTGGCCGAGCGGACCGCGCGCGAATTGGGCGTGGGGGCGATCACGCCGACCCCGCCGCCCACCGAGATGTCGACCAGTTCGCTCAATTCGCGGCCCGTCGGATGGGTCGGAGGGACGGTGGCGCCTTCCGTCCAGCTTCCCGGGCTGAAGGGCAGCGCCCTCGATCAGCGGCCGCCGGCCGTTCACCGCTAGCCATCGTGCCGGTCACGCGGGCTTTCGCACGCAAAGCCGCCGCAGTGTTTGGGAAATAGCTGGCGACTCGCTTTCGCCAAAGGCAATTTCGCTTCATGGCCAACGTTGTTTTCCTCTGGCACATGCATCAGCCGTACTACGTCGATCCCGCGGCGCGGGTGGCGACGATGCCGTGGGTGCGTCTGCATGCGGTGAAGGGGTATCTGGACATGATCTCGGTGATCGAGGAATTCCCGCGGGTTCGGGCCAATTTCAACCTCACGCCGGTCCTGCTCCTGCAGATCAAAGAATTGAACGAAGGCAAAATCCGCGACCTGTGGCTGGACTGGTCGCGCATGCCCGCCGTCGCTCTCGATGAAGAAACGAAATTCGCCTTGTTGGAGAATTTCTTCAAAATCCATTGGGACAATCTGGTAAAGCCGTTCCCGCGCTACTGGGAACTGCTCAATAAACGCGGCCTCACTTTCTATCGCGACGACGTGCGCCGCGGTCTGCGTTACTTTTCCACCCAGGAATTTCTCGATCTTCAAACGTGGTTCAACCTGGCTTGGTGCGGCTATACCGCCGAGCGGCTTTACCCGGAACTTACGGAGTTGAAGCGCAAGGGCCGGAATTTCACCGAGGAGGAAAAGCAGCGGGTCCTCGATATCCACCTCGAGATTCTTGGTTCGTTGATCGGCAAGTACCGGGCGGCCGAGGAGCGTGGACAGGTGGAACTCACGACCACCCCGTTTTTCCATCCGATCCTGCCGCTGGTCTACGATTCCTCCTTCGCGGCGCGCAGCCTGCCGGGCAGGAAATTTCCCGAGCGCTTCAGCTGGCCGGAGGACGCTGCGGCGCAACTCACCCTCGCCGTCGAGCAACACGCCGGACTTTTCGGCAAAGCACCCCGCGGGTTGTGGCCGAGCGAAGGCTCCATTGCACCGGAGCTCATCCCGCTCATGCAGCGCAGCGGGATCGAGTATTTCTGCAGCGACGAGGAGAATCTGTTTAACTCCTTGAAACGGGACCCGGCATATCAAGGCCGCCCGGTTGATCACCTCGAGCTCTTCCAAGGCTGGCGCGTGGCCCATGATGGGGCGTCGGTAAATGCGCTCTTTCGCGAAAAGCCGTTGTCTGACTTCATCGGCTTCATGGCGGCGAAGAACAGCCCTCAGGCGGCGGCGACGCATCTGCTCTTTCACCTGCGCCATATCGCTGAACTCGTGCCGAAGGAAACCGGCGTGATCCCGTTGATCCTCGACGGGGAAAATGCCTGGGAAACTTTTGCCGATGGCGGCGCGGGATTCCTCCGCGGCGTTTACGGTGGAATCGAGAACGACAGCAGCCGGCTGCATAGCTGCACGATTGAGGATTATCTGCGCCATCATCCGCCGCAAAAGCAGCTCACGACTTTGCATACCGGTTCGTGGATCGGCAGCAATTTCGACATCTGGATCGGCGAAGAAGAAGAGAACCGCGCCTGGGATCTCCTCGGCCGAACGCGCACCTTTCTGCAGGAAAAGATCGACGCGGGCACGCTCACGCCGGCGCAGCATTCGACGGCGATGCGGGAGATCTATGCCGCTGAGGGGAGTGACTGGTTCTGGTGGTATGGTCCCGATTTTTCCACCGAAAACGACGCGCTCTTCGATTCGCTCTTCCGGCAGCATCTGCGCAACGTCTACACGCTTTGCGGTGCGGTGGCGCCCGCGGCGCTGGATGTGCCGATTTCCACCCGCAGCACCGAGCCGCTTTACACCGTGCCGGAGCGGCTCATCTCGCCTTCCCTCGACGGCGGCGAATCGTTCTTCGACTGGCTCGGCGCCGGCGCCTACACCCCGGGCAGTGAGCAGGGGGCCATGTATCGCGCCGAACGATTGATCAGTCGCATCCAGTTCGGGAACAACGAGAAGATGTTTTTCATCCGCGTGGACCTGCGCAAGCGGGCGTCGGCGGAATTGATCGTGCAATTTCATCAGCCCGCGGAACAGCAGGTGAAAATTTCGCTGGCCGGGGTGAAGAAGCCCTTCGTCCACATCGGGATGCCTCTGGCCGAACTCGCTCTCGGGGGCGAAGCGACACTGGTCTTTCAGGTCAAGGTGATCCAGGACGGCATCGAACTCGAATGCTATCCGGAATCCGCCCCGATTCAGTTCCCGTTGCTCGGCCGGGATTTCGCACTGCGAAACTGGATCGTGTAGGAGGCGGCGCCGCTCGGAAGGAATGTCGGATTGTAAATGCGATTCGCTAAGATTCCTCTTTGCATGCAATAGCATTCAGTCGTATGCAAATCGGCAGTGAGAGCGCTCTTTTCTCTGCATTCAACCCCATTCGTCTCATCTGTAGCAGGCTTGTTCCTGCTCCTGTCGCCCGCGCTGCACGCCGCGGTTCGATTGCCCTCAATCTTCTCGGATCACATGGTGCTGCAAAAGGCCGGGTCGGTTCCGGTATGGGGCCAGGCTGACCCCGGCGAACACGTTCGCGTGGGAATGGAAGGGAAAACGGCGGAGACCGACGCCGATAGCACGGGCCGTTGGAAGGTCACGCTGAATCTCCAGGAACTCGCGCCGGGACCTTTTGAAATGACCATTGAAGGAAAGAACCGCATCCGCATTCAGGATGTGGTGGTCGGCGAGGTGTGGCTCGCTTCCGGTCAATCGAACATGGAACTGCCGCTGCGAGTGACCAGTGGTGCGGCTGCCGAGATCACCCAATCGGCGAACCCATTCCTTCGGCAGTTTCTCGTCAAGAAAGCGGCTGCGAAGGCGCCGGCCTCCGATTGCGAAGGGCACTGGACGGTTGCTGGGCCGGAGACTTCGGGAGAGTTCACCGCGGTCGGCTACTACTTTGGAAAAGAATTGCAACAGGACCGCAGGTGTCCTGTCGGCATTATCCATTCTTCGCACGGAGGGACCTACATTGAGCCATGGACACCGGCGGATGCCTTCGATCAAGTGGAAGCCTTCCGGGTATCCGCGGCCGCGGCGCGTCAGAAAACCGAGGAGTATCCGAGGGAGAGAGCGAAATTCACCATTGACTTTACGACGTGGCTCAAGCAGTACGCGCGAGAAGATGAACCTCGGGCCAATGCCGATTCATTCGCCGGGGAGAATGTCTCGACCGATGACTGGGCGTCGGTGAACTTGCCGGGCAAGGTTACGACGGCAGGTTTTCCATCCAGCGGAGTTTTCTGGATCCGGCGCGACATCGATGTTTCGCAGCTCGTAGCGCAACAGGGTTTCAAGATCATGATCGGCCCGCTTCGCGGCGACTGGCAGGTCTACTGGAATGGCCGGAAGATCGATGAGATGACCTACGCGCGGCTGCCCGGGAATAATTTTCCTTGTTACTTCGCGATAGCGCCGGAGCAGATTCGCGCGGGTCGCAACACGCTGGCCATTCGGATTTATTCGCCCGCGTCACCGCTGGAGATTCCGGCGCCGTCGCTGTGGGCCGGCCCGATCGATCTCAATGGAAAGTGGCTGACCAAAGTCGAGCGCGCTTTCCCTGAGCTCCCGCCCGCGGAGTTGGCTTCCGCGCCGCGGATGAACTTTCGGCTGCCCGAGTCACTGCCCGGCACGCTCTACAACGCGATGATCCACCCGCTCGTGCCCTACAACCTCGCGGGCATGCTTTGGTATCAGGGCGAGAGTAATGTCCCGCGGGCTTACGAATATCGCATCGCGTTTCCTACGCTGATCAAGGGCTGGAGGGAAAAGTGGCCGCAGCCCGGCCTGCCTTTCTATTTTTGCCAGCTCGCGAATAACTACGCCAAGGTGAGCGCGCCGGGTGAATCCGCCTGGGCGGAGTTGCGGGAATCGCAATCGCTGGCCCTGGCGTTGCCGAATACCGGGCAGGTCGTGACGATCGATGTCGGTGAAGCGGGCGATCTGCATTCGCGCGACAAGAAAACGGTCGGGCACCGGCTCTTTCTCATCGCCGCCGCGGAACACTACGGCGCGGCGGCCTCCTTTTCCGGCCCGGTTTATGAGTCGGTGGCGATCGAGGAGGGGCGGGCACGCATCCGCTTTCGCTGCACGGATGGAGGGCTCGCCGCCAGGCCGTTGCCCTCCACCTACAACGTGAAAACTTTGACGGCTGAGACCGCACCGCTCGTTCGGTATAGTCCGGAGGGTGGCTTGGAAGGATTTGCGATTTGCGGAGAGGATCACAAATGGGCGTGGGCGGAGGCGAAGATCGACGGAGACACCGTGTTGGTCTGGTCGGACAAGGTGCCGCGCCCCGTCGCAGTGCGTTACGCCTGGGCGGATAACCCGACCTGCAATTTATACAACGGCGCCGGGCTGCCCGCCGGGCCGTTCCGGATGGATGATTTTCCCGCGACTACGCGAAACAGCCATTTCTGACCGACGCATGAGCAATCCACTGCCTTCCCGCCTGATCATTTTGTTACTCGCCGCGACCTTGCCCGCGGCTGCGCAAACCACTTCACCGACGGGTGCGACCTATCGGAACTCCACCGGCATGACGATGAACCCGATTCCCGCCGGCTCCTTCCAGATGGGGCAGGCGGAGCGGGAGAAATCCTACAAGAGTCCGTGGAGCCTGAAAAAAGATACCGGCGCGGATTGGGACGAGTCTCCGGTGCGGCCGGTGAAAATCACGCATCCCTTTTTCATGGGGACCACGGAGGTGACCAACGCGCAGTATGAACAGTTTGATCCGCAGCACCGCAAACTGCGGGCGCGTGGAAAGGAGTCCGCGGATGATGACGCCGTTGTGAATGTCAGCTGGGACGACGCGAATGCGTTTTGCCAATGGCTTTCGCAAAAGGAGGGCAAGCCGTACCGGCTGCCGACGGAGGCGGAATGGGAGTATGCCTGTCGCGCGGGGACGACGACCTTTTTCAACACCGGCGATACGTTGCCCGACGGCTACCAACCGGCTGGGCAAGTGGAGGGTTTTTCGCAATTTTTCCCATCGGCCAATTCCATTGCGACGAACAAAATCGACGTGGCGAATCAGAATGCGGCGGCGATCTCATCGCCGGCGGCGCCCGCGCTTCCGCCATATTATCAACTCACGAAGAAAGCTTCGCTGCAAGTCGGCCGCGGACCGGCGAATGCCTGGGGCCTCTATGGCATGCATGGCAACGCCGAAGAGTGGTGTCTGGATTGGTATGCGCCGTACGATCCCGCCCGGACTGTGGATCCGGTTGGTCCTGTCGACGGCGAGTTCCGCGTCGTCCGCGGAGGTGCGAACTGGCAGCTTGCGCGCTTGCTGCGCTCGGCCAATCGCCTCTCGATGGAGCCTTGGGCGCGCAATAGCCTGATCGGCTTTCGCGTCGTCCAGGCGGAGGCCTCACCGAAGCCCACCGCCACGGCGTTGCCGGTTCCGCCTTCCTCAAATCCCCCCGCGCCGGCTCCCATGAACGAAAAGGTCGATCTGGCGAAGCCATTCTTCGCTGGGCCCGCTCGTTATGTGAACATTCCCCCAGGTTCGGAAGGCCCGCTGTTTTCGACGCACAATCACGACCCGGCGATCGCCGTTTTCCCCAACGGCGACGTCTTCATCTTGCATTACACCTGCGACACGGAGTTCGGTCATGAATTGGCTGTTGCCGCGACGCGGTTGCCGGCGGGTGCATCGGCCTTTACTCCGCCGGTTCTCTTTTACCAATGCGCCGACGCCAACAATCACGCGCCCGCGCTTTTCGTTGATCGGCAGGGGACGATCTTTCATTTCAATGGCAATCGGCCCATGCCGGGTTCCATCGTCCGCACGTCCACCGACAACGGACAGACCTGGAGCCACGCGCGTCCGCTCAACGACGACATTCAGCCGAGCGAAGCGAATATCCAAACGAAGGATGGCCGCATTCTGGAGACCTGCGACAGCCGGTTCGATAATGCCGGAACGGTAACGATGAGCGCTGACCACGGCCAGACATGGACCAAGCTTTCCGATGAAGCGAAGCGCCCCGCCTATGCACCGGGGAAAACCGGACCCTGCATCGCCGGCATTCATGTGGGTTTGATCGAGCGCAAGGACGGCACGCTCTGGGCGCTCGGCCGCATCGACCGGCAGAATGTCGCGGCGTTGTTCGATCACAAACTGCCGACGAGCGTTTCCTCCGATGGGGGCAGGACGTGGACTTATGGGGTGAGTGAGTTTTCAGGCATTACCTCCGGGCAGCGACTCACGCTCAAACGGTTGAAGGAAGGGCCGCTTTTGCTCTGCACCTTCACCGATGACCTGGCGCATCGCGACGCTGCGGGGAAAGTGACCGGCGCGAAGAAGCCGGACGAATTGAAAGGGATGACTTTTCGGCAGCCG
>Ga0068855_100004470_pt1 | contig 17094 bp, 12 predicted proteins | sample KBSCornC52_FD_66592 | JGI IMG/M metagenome (GOLD analysis project Ga0068855, IMG submission 66592) | Corn rhizosphere microbial communities from Kellogg Biological Station, Michigan, USA - KBS Corn C5-2 | ecosystem: Host-associated > Plants > Roots > Rhizosphere > Soil ...
CGGGTTACATAATCATCGGCGCCCATTTCAAATGCAATTACTTTATCGGCTTCGTCTGAATGGTCGGCCAGCATCATAATAGGACTGTTGATTTTGTTATCCCTGAGTGTTTTGCACACTTCTACCCCATCAATATCCGGTAAAAGCGCTTCGAGCAGGATTACATCGTAATATTCGGTTAATGCTCTTTTGAGAGCGTCTTTTCCACTATTACAGATAGTTAGTTCGTAAAACGTGGAATTAAAGTGGTTAGTAAGCAATTCTACAATCTGATGATCATCTTCAACCAAAAAAATATTTTTCATGTGCTATTGTTGATTGACAATCGCTTCAAACCGGGCAGTTACTTTGGGTGCAGGGAGAAAAACTTTCAAAGGGTGTCACTATTTTTTTTGCAATTTTGGTACCATTGGTCCCAAAATGAACAAAGTCACCCATGTCGTTTGTTATACAATCTGTTCATGATTGTTCACCTCACAATTGTAATAAAAGCCCATTTGTATTATTTTGTTCCGTAGATTTTTTTGCACATAGTACTGAAGTCTGAACTCGGAGGTCTGAAGTCGGAAAAAACTGTCAGACTTCTGACTTCAGGCTTCAGGCTTCCGATTCATTACATTTGCTGATAAACAAACGCTAATATGGCATCAACGAAAGATATTTCGCTCAACCCGGATCTGAAGCTAAATAATGATACCGGTTTTAGCACAACCGGTGTTATTAACGGGAGCCGGTTTATTAACCGCGACGGCACCTATAACCTGCGTAAAACAGGCTGGCCTTTCTGGGACCGGTTCAGTATTTTTTATACTATGATTTCTCTGCCGCTATGGCAATTTATTACCATTATTGTAAGTTTCTTTTTTGTCATAAACCTGGTTTATACCTCCATTTACTATCTCATTGGCCCGTCGGAATTTATAGGCTTTATGGCTACTACAAAAGGCGGCATCTTCAAAGAGCTGTACTTTTTCAGTACCGAGACTTTTACCACCGTGGGGTATGGACGGGTGAACCCGGTAGGCGATGCAGCGAACCTGGTGGCGGCTGTGGAAGCAATGAGCGGTTTTCTTTCGTTTGCGCTGGCAACCGGTCTTATTTACGGCCGTTTTGCCCGCCCGCGCGCTCATCTTGCTTTTAGTGACCATGCACTAGTATCGCCTTATCGCGATAAATTGGGTTTAATGTTCCGCTTTGCCTGTTATAAAGAAAATCACGCATTAACGGATGTTTCGGTTCAGGTAAACCTCGCGATGCTGATCCAGGAAAACGGAGAGGCACGCTACCGCTACTATGAGCTGCCGCTGGAACGCAGTAAAATTGAAAATATGCCCATGAACTGGACGGTGGTTCATCCTATTGATGATAAAAGCCCTCTGAAAGGCTTTGCGGAAGAAGATCTTCAGGCGGCCGATCTGGAATTGTACGTGCTGGTGCGCGGATTTAATGAAGTATATGGAAATTTTGTGCTGCAAAGAACTTCCTATACATGGCAGGAGATCAGGTTCAACCGCAAGTTCATTCCGATGTATCAGGAAACGCCCAAGGGCACTGTACTCGAATTACACAAGCTGAGCAACCATGCCGATATTAAACCAAAAGGAGAAAATCCGCCGTTTGTAGCATGGAGTTAAAACCCGTACACGACATGATTAATGAGGAAGCCATTACACTGGCAAAAAAACTGTGGAATTATCATCAGTTACATCATACGCTCGAAAAATGTGACTGCATACTGGTATTGGGTAGTCATGATCTGCGCGTAGCAGAACGCGGCGCCGACTTATACCTGCAGGGCCTGGCGCCGATTATAATTTTTTCGGGCGGTCTGGGTAATTTAACGAAAGACATGTGGACCGAAACAGAAGCCGATCTGTTCGCCACCATTGCCCTTGATAAAGGCGTTCCCCGCGAAGCGATCTTTATTGAAAACAAAAGCACCAATACGGGTGAGAATATTCTGTTTACCCAGCAATTACTGAAAGATAAAAATCTCGATCTGCAAAGTTTCATTGTAGTGCAAAAACCCTATATGGAACGGCGCAGTTATGCTACTTTTAAAAAACACTGGCCCGATAAAAAACTGCTGGTGACATCTCCCCTGTTATCATTTGATGAATATCACAATGATGAAATTCCCCTTGAAAGGGTTATCAATATCATGGCAGGTGATCTGCAACGGATCAAAATATATCCCGAAAAAGGTTTTCAGATCCCTCAGGAGATCCCCGACGATGTGTGGCAGGCTTATGAACGGCTTGTTGAAATGGGATTTAATAAGCATCTGGTGAAGGAAACATGACGTCGGAAGTCGGAGATCGGAAGTCGGAAAAACTGAAACATGCGTTCTGACCTCAGACTTCGGACTTCCGGACTCCTATTCAAACACCACCGTTTTATTTCTGTACATAATCACTCTGTCTTCAAACACCAGCCGCAGCGCTTTCGCGAGCACGGCTGTTTCAATTTCCTTTCCGGCTTTCATCATATCACCGGCCGTATGTGAATGCGTTACAGGAATGATCTGCTGCGCTATGATCGGTCCTTCATCCAGTTCATTGGTAACAAAATGCGCTGTGGCGCCGATGAGTTTTACGCCACGCTCAAATGCCTGCCGGTATGGATTGGCGCCTACAAATGCAGGCAGGAAAGAATGATGGATATTGATAAGGCGGCCGGCAAACTGCGCCACAAAATCAGGAGATAAAATGCGCATGAATTTAGCCAGCACAATATAATCGGGCGCATGCTTGTATACCAGTCCGGCCATCTCCTGCTCAAATTCCTTTTTACTTTTTTCTTCATGCGATACCAGATAAAAAGGAATATCAAAACGTTGGCAGATATCCTGCAGCGTTGCATGGTTACCGATGACACACAGGATCTGTGCGCCGAGCGTTTTGAAATAATGACGAACAAGAATATCTGCGAGGCAATGGTATTCTTTGGTTACCATCACCACCACTTTCTTTTCGGGCAAAGGATTTACGGTTATGATAGCATCGGCAGGCAATACTTGCCGAAGTTTTGATTCCAGTGAAGCCGCATTGGCTTCCTGCTCTACTTCTACCCTGAAAAAGAACCGGTTCTCCACCTTATCAACATGCTCGCGCAGAGAAACAATATTCAATTGTTCCTTAGCGAGCACACCGGTAATGGCAGCAACCAATCCTACCTGGTCTTTACATTGAATGACTACTATCATATGTAAACAAAGTTAGCCGGAAAAATCAGAAGTCGGAGGTCGGAAGCCGGAAGTCAGAAATACAGATAATTGGCTTTTTCCGACTTCAGACCCCCGACTTCTGACTTCAGAATCCAGCCGACAGGCTGATATAATAATATCCGCCGTTCATGCCAAACTGTGTGGCGTTGCGGCTGTATACAAAACGGCCGTCGGAGGTATTGCCGTAATAGATATTTGATTTGTCGCCCTGGCCGCTACGGAACCACTGTAGTTTATCGGGATAGATATCGAAGATATTATTTGCCCCGATGGTTACCCGTACCTGCGGAATGATGCTGTAACTGATGCTGGCGTCTGTTACCATTTTTGGTCCGTAGGTTTCATCGAGCCGCGGATCGGGGTTCCATGATGATACTTTTCCGAACCTCGTTGTTCGCGCCATAATGCCTATTTTATTGATGGTATAGGTGGCCGATAAAGAGATCTTGTTTTTTGGATTGGCGAGTTCCACACGCGACTGCTCTCCGCGGTCGAAAAAGAAATAGTTGCCAACAGAATCAGGAACGGCGGGAATATTTTCTGTGCCCTTTACTTTTTTGATGGTTGTTTCATTAAAGTTGGCCGCGAGTGTAATATCGAGTGTGCCTTTGCTCAGTTTCGGACTGGTAGCAATGATCACATCGAGCCCGTTTGTTTTGGTATCGATAATATTTGCAAATGCCTGCACTACCTGTACATCACCCGGTATACCGGCATTATTTAAAACGGTATTAACAGTCGGGTTTGATCTTCTGAACGGACCAGCCAGTAAAATGCGGTTCTTAATATCGATGCGATAGGCATCGATGGTAACCGTAACAGCCGATACCGGTTTTGATGTGATACCCAGACTGTAATTCACCGATGTTTCTTCTTTGAGATCAGGAATACCCAATGCCTTTGCAATAGGATCATTATTGCGAACGGTGAGCGTATTGCTGGGCGACAACGTACCGCCGATCAGCTGGAACTGGGTGCTGGTATTATTAAAGAAATACTGGTGAATAGATGGCGCTCTGAAGCCATTGCTGATAGCGCCGCGGATGGATAATGCGTCGAGTATTTTATACCGCAATGCCAGCTTACCGGCAACAGCGCTTCCAAAATCACTGTAATGTTCGTAACGTCCGGCTACATTTACCAGTAATTTGTTGGTAAGATCTGTTTCCAGATCTACATAGGAGCTTACAACATTGCGTGTTTCGTTGACAGCATTGGACGGCTGATAGCCGGGATAAACCTGTGCGCCGCCTGCCATTCCTGAATTGGGATCATAATTCTTCCATGAGGATTCATCACCTGGCGTTATTTTAAACATATCGAAGCGCATTTCGGCACCGAGCGCTACGTTGAACGAAGGGAGATTTATTACGGGTCCGAAATCTTTTGAAAAGTCTACATTGGTAGTGCTTTGCTGAAACCCAAGTTTACCACAATAAAACTCCGTTGGTGAGCCGGCGCCCATACTGGCGTTATCGGAGTTGGTAACATCAAACCGGAACTGATTACCGCCATAGGTAGTGCTTGCATCCCAGTTCCAGGCGTTGTGGGTTTTTCCTTTAAAACCTGCAATAGCTGAGCGGTCGTTGATGGTGGATTCAATGTATGGCAAAAATCCGCGTGGATATAATTGTTTCACTACCTGAGTAGTTTGTTTGGGATAGCGGTAAAAGCCGGCTGCTTTTCCTTTACGGTAGCTGTACATGCCGGTTGCATAAAACTTTGTGTGATTGGTAACCGGCAGTTCCAGGTTGGCTTCGCCATACACATTCAGTTGTTTTGAATTGCCGATGTACATATTGTTCTTTCTGTCCCAGCCGCCGTTCTGCGCAATCAGCGCACTGTCTTGCGACGCATTAGAAGAATATACAGTACCGAGGTAATCACCTGCCCTGTTGGTTGGCTGCCGGTGCCTGATCTCGCCGGTGATGTTCAGCACGCCGCCTTTCTTTCCTAGTTTCAATCCTTCGTTTATGCCTAACTGCAGGCTGGCGCCATCGCCTTTATATTGTTGTCCGGCATGCGCAAACACCTGTGTGCCTGTTTTCTTTTTCAATACCACATTGATTACGCCGGCAATGGCATCGGAGCCGTATTGCGAAGCGGCGCCATCGCGCAGTACTTCAATGCGTTCAATGGCGCTGGCGGGAATGGCGTTAAGGTCGGTGCCTACGGAACCTTTTCCAACCGTACCGTTGATATTTACCAGGGCGGTATTATATCTGCGTTTGCCATTTACAAGTACGAGCACCTGGTCGGGACCGAGCCCGCGTAAGGAGGCGGGGTCAACGTGATCGGTGCCATCGGCAATGGTTTGCCGGTTTGAAACAAAAGAAGGAGCCGTAAACTGAATTTGTTGCGTGGGTTCAATTTGCCCGGTTGCCAATAAGTCTTTGGATGAAATGACGTCTACCGGCACAGGCGATTCCACATTGGATCTAGGCCTTAACGAGCGGGACCCCACTACCACGGTAGTTAATTCAGTTACAGCTTCTTCAAGATTTATAGTGAAATTATGCTGTCCTCCTACGGTTATTTCCTTTGACTTAAAACCGATGAAAGAAATAACGAGCACTTCTCCTTCTTTGGCATCAATGGAAAAGTTTCCGGCGGCATCGGTACTGGTGCCGGTGTTCTTTCCTTTAATAATAATGGTTACGCCCGATAACGGTTCGCCTCTTGTGTTGGTAATTTTACCGGTAATGGGAACGGGTGTGGGTGCGGCGTTGGCGGAAAGATTGATGAAAAATAAAACAGCGAGTAATAATCGAACAGCAGTGCGTTTTATCGCCGTGTTTGAAAAAGATAGTCCGAATAAGGAACTTTCTCTCATAAGATTAGCGTTTGGTTAAGGTTTTAAAATGGTAGCTTACTAAGTTAAATAAATTTTCGTATAGGCATCCGCTTATTTATAAAAAACGAAGGCCCACCGTTAGTCAACGGTGAGCCTCAATTAATTACATTACAAAATATTGAATATCCGGTAAGTATCGAATAATGAATTTTAAATAATGAATTTTGAAGTTCTTTTACTTCGATATTCGATATTCAACATTGGGCATTCGATATTACTCTTTATTGAAGAATCTGTTCATAAACATCAGCTGGTATCCTATGGCATTGGTCCAGTACTCCCAGTCATGATTACCAGGGCGGCTGATGAAATCGTGGGGAATATTATTAAGCAGTAATTTTTCGTGGAGCTCGCAGTTTACTTTGTAGAAGAAATCACTGGTGCCGCAATCGAAAATAATGGCGAGCGAACCAGGGGTTAATAGATGGGTGTTATTGATTACGCTGTTGGCGTCCCAGCGTTCGGGATAATCGGAATATTTGCCAAGTCTTTTTGCCATATCCCAGTTCAGGGGAAAAGGACGAATGTCAACGCCTCCGCTCATGCTGCCGCCAGCGCCAAAAACATCCTGATGGCGGAAGGCGAGATACAAGGCGCCATGGCCGCCCATGCTTAAGCCGGTAATACCGCGACCGTTTCTGTTTTTGATGGTTTTATAATGTTGATCTACCCACTGCACCAGTTCTTTGGCTACATAGGTTTCGTATTTCCAGGTGGAATCGACCGGACTGTCGAAGTACCAGCTGGAGAAATTGCCATCGGCACATACAATCAGTATGTTATACAGATCGGCGTATCTGGTAATAACCGGCGCTTTGGTGATCCAGTCGGCGTAATTGCCGCTATAACCATGTAGCAGATAAACAACGGGAACTTCTTTTGCTTTGGCATAGCCATCGGGTTTTATCACTACTGCTTTGATATTCTTTTTCATGGAGGGGCTGAAGGTGAGCACGGTATCGACGGTAGCGCAAAACGAAGATGTGACAGCAATCAGGATCAGACTAAGGGTGAAACAGAATGCAAGCGTTTTTTTCATGCGCGCAAAGATAAAAGGAGAAGAACCAAGAAACAAGAGCCAAGTTCCAAGAACCATATTCCAATCTCCAATTTCGAAGCTTTAAGGTTCATTATTGATTATTGGAATCTGGAGTTTGGATATTTAAAAGGGATGCAGCGTATGGCCGGTAAAAGGCGTCCATATAGATATAGAAGAAAGATTTTATTGCATTTTGACGGGATAGAAATCAGTTTTCATGGCTCTGATGCGTGGGGAACTCCAATCCTCATTAATATCCTGGTGTTCTTTTGGTGAAAGATTACTCTGATGATGCACTTTTTTTGTTACACTTTCCGTCTGAAACCCCGCCCGTATAACCAGGCAATTCCGGTTCGTTCGGACGGGGCGTTCAGCCGGCTCCTCTAAAAGACTACCTATGTGCCCTTTCTGTTGCGACTGTGCAAAACAAATGCTGAAATATAAAAAAGGGGCAAAAAGCCGTTATAAACTGTGCCTGTATGGGCGGATCTACTAACCTTTCCCTTACTATTCTCTTACTATTCCCTTACTATTCCCTTACTATTGCCTTACTATTACCATACTGTTCCCATACCGGAGCCATACAGTTACCATACATCCGGCATACATAACAGCCGATTTAATTAAACAGTCTGGTTTCGGCAGCGCGGTATTAATGGCCTGTTAATTATGCGGGAATGAAGACCTTTTGAGCATCCTGGTAAACCACCGCGGCTGCCGTTACCTGACTGTGCATGTATCTTAACCGTCCTTTCAAAAACCTATACGCAATATACAACCGATTTTCACTTTTACTAACACTTTTGCACTTTCATCACATATTTATTTTACCGTCATTCAAAAGCTATTATTTTAGAAGTGTACCATACTGTTAGTGTTATTTTAAATTATTCCTCCACTCACTGGGTGTTTTACGATATACCTTTTTAAACATGGTGCTGAAACTGCCCATACTTTTATATCCCAGCTGCACAGAAACGTCTTTAACGCTTTTTTCAGTTTGCTCCAGCAGCTGTTTGGCTTTTTCCATACGCAACTGAATGCGGTATTCGTCAATGCTGATGCTGTACAACTCTTTAAAGCCGAATTGCAGCTTATTTCTGTTGAGTTGTGTTTCGCGGCTCAGCTCCTCAATGGTAAGATGGTAGTGCCCGCTTTTTGTAAGCAGCTCTTTTGCCAGCCTGATTCTTTCAATATCTTCTTTTTTCAGTTTCATAAGAAAAGGTTTATTACCATTACAATAATAGCTGATCAAAAAAACGGGCCCGCCTGCATTCAGGAGCAATACAGGCAGAGGTACAGTGAGTTACTGTTTCGCGACTATATAATAATTGATTAGGGTACCTGTTGGTGCATAAACAGATGTACCATTCAAAAGAGAGTTGTTGCTGATCGATTCCGTTACAGGAACAGTTGAAAGAGAGTCAAAGAGAAGAAGTGGTTTTGTGTGTCGATTCCAGTCCATCGGGATAAGGTTAAAAGCATAGTAGCATTTCCAGGCATCACCATTTCTTTCTCACGTATCAGTTCTGTCAAACAAAGATAATATGAGTTTTTGAATGTTCTTTTTCAAAACGGCATTACAGAGTGTTTTGTGCTGCCTGGCATACTGAAAAATGCAAGCGTGCCATTACGTTAGTAACTACTCATCAGGCAATTATCATTGATCGGTTTCTCTTATATATCTGAAAAATAAATATCAACATTGTGTAAAGGTGGGTGCAGGCAAATAAAAAAAGTCGCTCAGGGGAGCGACTTGTTATTAAATGATTTGAGTTACGTTTTAATTAGAGATCGGGCGGAAATAAAATCCTTCTTCACTTAAAATATGAGAATTAGGAACAAAGCTAAGAAGAGATTGGCGTACCATATCTTCAGCTGCCATCTGGTAACGGGTACCTACTTCAGGGTTTTTAACAGCAAACTTCCAGCTTTGGATCTTGAGCAATGCTATCTTACTGGCATGAGCAATGTGATACTCCAGTATCATGAATTTTTCTGCCAGATAATCCGTTTCGTTTTGAATGTACGGGGTCATAGGGATATCAGATTATAGGTTTTTACAGAATAACTAGACATTATAGTAACGAGTTTAATAGGTCAAAATTGCCCCCTAAAAATAAATTTTTTGCAATTAATCAAGTAATTTTTTAATCAATAAGGGTTTATCCATAGCGTAAAATAGCTATAATATTAAAAAATTTCGCATTGGTTGAAAAAACCTGCAAAAATCTTGATCGGGGGCTATCTGCTGATAAATGTTGATTAAACATGCAGCCGGGGTGATAACCCGGGGGCAACCGTTTGCGTAAAAAATCAATTCATTCCTGCGCCGGAATTACTGCATTTTTTTAACGGTTTTATTCTCTGAAACCCACTCCCCTGCTACGCTCTGTGCAAATACAGGCATACCGGCTGTTGTTTATTTACACAAACTGATATTATTTCAACCATATATAAAAATTAGCTCTATAAAATCTTGGTTCAAATAGCTAAACCGTTACATTTATGCCTCTAAACCATTCACTCAATTCTTTAAACTTACTTACTATTATGGGGGATCTTCAGGTAAAGAAAAATGCCAAACAATACGATGCAATAATCGTAGGTTCCGGCGCCGGTGGCGGTATGGCAGCCTACATATTATCGCATGCGGGGCTGAAAGTGTGTTTGATTGAAGCCGGTCCGATGTATGATCCACGAACGAATGTAACCCAGTTAAAAAATCCGTGGGATTCACCCCGCCGCGGCGCCAGCACCAAATTTCGTCCCTTTGGCGATTTCGACGCCTGTTACTGGGGCTGGGACATTGATGGTGAACCCTACACACATAAAGAAGATACCAAGTGGGAATGGTGGCGCGCCCGTATGATCGGTGGCCGCACCAATCACTGGGGACGTATTTCGCTGCGTTTTGGTCCGAAAGATTTTAAACGCCGCAGCATCGATGGCCTGGGCGATGACTGGCCGATCGGTTATGAAGATGTAAAACCTTATTACGATAAAGTTGACCGCCTGATAGGCGTATTCGGCAGTATGGAAGGCCGCGACAATGATCCGGACGGAATTTTTCTGCCGCCTCCCAAACCACGTCTGCACGAGCTGATGATCAAAAAAGCTGCTACCAGCATCGGCATTCCGGTTATTCCCTCACGCCTGTCGATCCTTACCAAAAAGATCAACGATTCGCGTGGCGAGTGCATTTTCTGCGGACAATGCAGCCGCGCCTGTTCCTACGCCTACGCCGATTTCTCCTCATCTTCTGTATTGGTTAAACCGGCTCTTGAAACCGGTAATGTAGATGTGATCACGAATGCGATGGCGCGTGAAGTGCTTACCAATAAAGAGGGAATGGCTACAGGCGTTTCGTACGTGAATAAGAACGATATGCAGGAATACCAGGTGAGCGGGCGCACGGTAATACTGGCGGCCAGCGCCTGCGAATCGGCCCGCTTATTATTAAATTCGAAATCGGCCCGCTATCCCAATGGTCTTGCCAACAGCAGCGGCGTAGTAGGTAAATACCTGCACGACTCTACCGGCGCTGATATGGGTGGTATTCTTCCTCAGCTGTTCGACCGCAAACGTTATAACGAAGACGGCGTTGGCGGCGCCCATATTTACACGCCCTGGTGGGTTGATAACAAAAAACTTGATTTCCCCCGCGGTTATCATATTGAATACTGGGGTGGTTTTAGTCCGCCCGCATACGGCTTTGGCGCCGGCATAGAACACCTGCATGATAAAGTGCTGGTAAAAGGCGTTAAAAAAGAACCAGGCGGTTATGGCAAATCATTGAAAGATGATTACCGTTATTTTTATGGCGCCCGTATTGGCATGGCAGGCCGCGGAGAAGCTATTGCCGTAGAAAGCAATTACTGCGAAATTGATCCGCAGGTGGTAGATAAATACGGGATTCCCGTATTGCGTTTTCATGTTAAACCTACCGAATACGAGATCAAGCAGGCGAAACACATGAAAGAAACGTTCAAGGAGATTATGCATACCATGGGAGCCATTGTTACCTATGGCGGTGATGACGATGAAAAGAATAATTATGGTTTGCATGCACCAGGCAATATTATTCACGAAGCCGGAACCGTTCGTATGGGCAGCGATCCCAAACGGTCGGTACTGAATAAATACAGCCAGGCGCACGACTGTAAAAATCTGTTTTGTGTTGATGGCGGACCGTTCGTATCTCAGGCCGATAAAAACATCACCTGGACGATCCTGGCTTTGTCAATGCGCACATCGGAATATATTATTGATGAAATGAAGAAAAGGAACGTTTAGGAAATGAGGAATGAGAAATTAAAAATGAAAAATGAGGAAGTCAAAGACAGAAAGAACCTATTCGGGAAATGAGGAATGTTGAATGTTCAATATTCAATGTTGAAGTGAAATACAGACCTTAATACTTAGAACTTATAACTTAGAACTTCTTATGGACAGAAGAAAATCTTTGAAAGCTATAGCTGTAGGCACGTTGTCGGCCAGTGTGCTGCTCGATGCCTGCAAAACCGACGATAAGAAACCAGCCGCCGAAAATAAAGCGGCTGAACCTGCGAATGGCGGGTTTAACCTCGACCGCGCTGCAGAAGAAAGAGCGCGTGAAAAGGAATTGCTTTCCACTACTTTTTTCACGCCGCACGAAATGGCTACAATAGGCGTACTCGCTGACATTATCATTCCAAAAGATGACATAAGCGGCAGCGCAACAGATGCAAAAGTGCCCGACTTCATCGAGTTTATGGTAAAGGACCGTCCGGAAAATCAAATTCCGATGCGCGGCGGTTTACGCTGGCTCGATGTACAATGCCTGAAACGCTTCGACAAATCGTTTGTAGACTGCAGCGAAAAGGAACGCATGGAAATGGTGGATGAGATCGCCTGGCCTAAAAAAGCCAAACCCGAAATGGCGCAGGGCGTTGCCTTTTTCAATCTGATGCGCGACTTTACGGCCTCGGGCTTTTTTACCAGCCAGATGGGCGTAAAAGATCTGGGTTATGCAGGCAATACACCCAACAAATGGAACGGCGTACCGGATGATGTGCTGAAACAATACGGCTTATCGTATTCAGACAGAGAAATGAAAGAATGCGCTAAATACTGAGGTCGGAGGTCGGAAGTCAGAGGTCAGAAAACCTCGAAATAAATTCAGATCGAAAAACAGTGGCATCTGACTTCCGGCTTCAGACTTCAGACTTCTGACTTCTGACTTCATACTTCACACCTCCGACTTCCGACTTCAGACCTCCGACTTCCGGGTTCAGACTTCAAACCCCAGGCTTCCGGACTTTTATCAGTATCTTCAGCAGGTAACAAACTACCATGGAATACCAGGAATATAAACCACATTCCCTGTTGTCGGGTTATATTGAATGCTATTGGTACGCTTATGCTGATAAACCACCTTTCAGGGAGCAGGAATCGCTGATACCCGATGGCACCATCGAGCTGATGTTTAATTTTGGAGATGATTATGCGCAGATAAAAGATGCACAAAAAGTTACCGTAAAAGGGTCGCATATCATCGGCATCAGAAAACAGTCGCTGCTTATTTCACAAACCAGGAAACAACATTTCTTTTCCGTTCGTTTTAAACCGGGTGGCTCCTACCCTTTTTTCAATGTACCGGCCCACTTGTTCTCCGGCAATTTTTATACAGTGGATGAACTGCTGGAAAAAGATTTCAAAACACTGGAGGAGCAACTGGAAGAAGCTTCGGGTAACGAAGAACGCGTGCGGCTGGCGAACCATTTTTTTCTGAAAAAATTATATACTATTCCCGATGTATCGCGGTTCGTGGCCAAATGCTCAAAAGTATTATTACAAAATCCATCGCTTACGATAAAAGAATTATCCCGTCAGTTCAATACCAATTATAAAACCATTGAGCGCCGTTTTAACACAGTAATGGGTATAACACCTGTTGAGTTATTAAAAATAAAACGCTTTAATAATGCAGTATTTACCATGTACTCATGCAGGCATACTTCTTTAACGGCGATTGCATATGAGTGCGGGTATTACGATCAGTCGCATTTTATACGCGAATTTAAACAACTAACGCATTATACACCGCGTGATTTTCTGAAAGAACAATTTACCATTGTACAGGTAATACAACCGGCCCTTGCAGAAAGGATGTCGAAATCGTACAATTTATAACTATGGCAAAGGACCATCTTTGCCTAAAATATTTTAATCATGAACGCAAATGCCATTCAACTTATTCCCTACATTCATTTCAGCGGAGATTGCGAAGAAGCACTGAATATGTACCAGTCGGTCCTGGGCGGCGATATTCAGATAGTCAGCCGTTACGATAACCCGGCCATGAATGCTCCTAAAGAGTACCAGCAAAAAATTCTGCATGCGTCTTTCACTTTTGGCGGCAATACGATGTTTGCAAGTGATACTATGCCGGGTAAGGAATTAAGCCGGGGCAGCGGTGATACCTCTTTATCGCTGGGAGTGGCAAATGAAGAAGAAGGAGAAAAGATCTTTAATGAATTATCAAAAGGCGGTAAGGTGCATATACCTTTCAAAAAGCAATTCTGGGGCGGCTGGCACGGCAACTTTATTGATAAGTTTGGTATCAGGTGGATGGTGAATAGTCAGTAGGACCAACTTAGCGTTCTTTGCGGTGCTAACAACGTCGATAATAGCACCGCAAAGGGCACAAAGAAGACGCAAAGGACGCTAAGAAATTCACTTCGACGGTATATAAAACAAGATCTTTGCACCATGATCGGGCTGGCTTTCGGCGCGTATAAAACCGTTGTGGTTTTCAACTATCTTTTTACAGATGGCCAGTCCGATACCGGAACCGCTGTATTCATTACGACCGTGCAGACGCTGAAACAGCTCAAATATTTTTTCGGCATATTCCTGCTCAAAGCCGATACCATTATCGATTACGCTGAATTTATAATAATCCCTTCTTGGCAACGCTGATTGTTCTTTCATCTCATGGGAATAAACATACTCGGCCTTGATTTCAATAACAGGCGTTACACCTTCCCTTGCATACTTCAACGAGTTGTTCATGAGGTTAGACAACAATTGTCTGAATTGGAACGGAATTACCATTAATGTTGGCAGGTGGGCCGATTTTACGATGGCCTTCTTTTCTTCAATACGCTCGCCCAGTTCCTTTTTTACTTCGTCGAGCAATATATTCAGATCGGTATTTTCAAAATTTTTGCGGCCGGTGGTGGTCCTGGAAAATTCCAGCAGCGAATCGATCAGGTTCTGCATACGTACGGCGGCTTTTACCATCCGGTCGAAATAATCCTTACTGATGTCGCTCATGTTATTGCCGTCGCGCGACTGGATCAGATTACCAAACGCCTGTATTTTGCGCAACGGTTCCTGCAGGTCATGACTGGCCACATAGCTAAAGCTGGTGAGTTCGCTGTTACTGCGTTCGAGCTCTCTGTTCTTTTGCTCGAGTTGTTCGGCATACATTTTCAACTGGTCTTCGGCTTCTTTACGCTCGGTGAGGTCACGGGTCACTTTTGAAAAGCCGATAACATCGTTCTTGTCGTTATGCAATGCGGTTATTACTGAATTGGCCCAGAAGGTAGACCCATCTTTACGCACCCTCAATCCTTCGTAAGTAGCTTTTCCATTGACGGTTGCTTCTTTGATCAATCTTTCTGCCAAACCCATATGCTGATCCGCCTGGGTATAAAACAATCTGAAGTGTTTACCGATTATTTCATCGGCCGTATATCCCTTTATCTTTTCAGCGCCTTTATTCCAGTTTTCAATATATCCTTCTTTACTGAGCAGAATAATGGCATAGTCTTCCACTTCATTGGTCATACGCAGGTAACGTTCTTCGCTCTGCCGCAGTTCTTCATTGCGTAATTCGAGTTTGGAATTGATCTGTTTTAATTCATCTGTGGTGCGAATGATCTGTGTATTATCATGCGCGATCACTACCACGCTGTATACCTCTCCATCGGCATTCTTCAAAGGAAGAAAAAAGGTTTCGTAGTCGCGGTTAATCTGTGGATACCTGTAGGTTATATGATGTACATGTTCGCCGGTAAATGCCTTCTGTATTCCATAAAAAGCAGGTGAATCCTGTACGCCGGGAATTACCTCGGTCATACTTCTGCCTAATACATCTTCTTTAACGAGATTATATACTTCCAGATATTTTCTGTTAACCGATACATAGCGCAGGTCTTTATCCACTACTGCAATTAAATCAACAGATGCATCAAATATTGCCTGTACGAACAGGTTCTGTTCCTCCAGTTCTTTATTTTTGCGTGAAATTTCGTTGGTTCTTTCTCCCACCCGCTTTTCGAGCTCCATACGTATCGTTTTTCGGTCATGAACATCAATACAGGAACCTATATATCCAAGGAATGTGCCATCGGTGGCATAGCGCGGCACGCCGTTGCTCATCATCCAGCGATATCTGCCGTCGCTGCGTTTAAGACGGAATTCTATTTCAAAATTATGCCGGGCTTCAAATGCATCGTTATACAGATGTTCGTAGGCAGACAGGTCATCGGGATGGATGCCTTCCTGCCATGCTTCGCCCAGTTCCTGTAACATATTGCGCCCTGTAAACTGAAGCCATCCTTTATTAAAGAAGGTAAACTGTTTATTGGTGTCGCACATCCACAACATTACCGGCGCCGAATTGGCCACTGTTCTGAAGCGCTCTTCACTTTCGCGTAATGACTGTTCAATACGTTTTACATCGTCGATATCTGTACAGGTTCCGTACCATTTAACTATTTCGCCATGGTCGTTTCTGATAGGCAATGCTCTTACGAGAAACCATCCATAGGCCCGGGCGGGGTATTTGAAATGAAACCGGTGTTCATGTTCAAACGGTTCACCGGTGCGAACGGAGCGATACCAGGCTTCGATGCACTTATCGCGGTCGTCGGGATGTATATAGCGGAGAAAACTGCTGTCGCCAAATTCGTTTTCGTCGGCAATGTAATCATACCATTGCTTGTTGTAATAATCCACATATCCATCGGCATTTGCCGTCCACACGATCTGAGGCATTGAATCGGCCAGTTGTCTGAATCGTTTTTCGCTTTCACGTACGGCGTCTTCGACGCTGGCAACGGTTTCGGTAGCTGTAGCCAGTACACCGTTTACGGCGCCTGACGCGTTTTGCAACGGAACAAATGAAACGGTAAAACCATTGGGTCTGTTGGCGGGCAACCGCAGATCATTCAAAGTTACGGGCGTACCCTGCATGGCCAGATCGAATGCAGGCTGCATTACCGGCCAGTTGCTTTGAAATATTTTTTCTGCTGTATTTCCGAGTGCCTGCGGATGCAAAGCGCCGAAAAGAGAGGTGCAGGCATCGTTATATAAAAGAGTAAGAGACGGGCCCCATGCCATAAACATCGGCACATGGGTGTGCAACATAATGCCAAGAGCCGTACTGATATTTTGCGGCCACGTGTCGGGTGAACCAACTGGTATAGCTGACCAGTTCAACGTTTTTATCAGGGCTCCTGTTTCGCCGCCACCGGTTAAAAAGTCTGGTTTGTTCAAGGTATCGATCTCCATAAAATGGAAAAAATTTATGTCTGGGTTATTTGCAGAGGGTCGGGTATTTCTTTACTAAAATATAATGGTCAATCAATTGTAACCAGGCCTCCTTTCTAACCGTTTCAATGGGTCTAAAATTTAAGGTTTAAGCAAGAAGACTATTATGCAAATCATGCACCTGCCACTTTTTTGCCCAAATTGTGTACTATTTGCCTCAAAAATTGAGTTAATAAGTGATGATGTTTTTTATCTTATAAACCTATCAACTGATTAACTTTTCAACTTAACGCTCAATATAAAGAAAAATAGCCACCCGGGGAAGGTAGCTATTATATATGCCAGGGCTCAGTTGGTTCTGTGTTGACTATACTCTCCCTTGTAATATCCAACGCTCAATTTTAAATTTCCAATGTTGAAGTCATACTTGAA
>Ga0068855_100004474_pt1 | contig 17073 bp, 12 predicted proteins | sample KBSCornC52_FD_66592 | JGI IMG/M metagenome (GOLD analysis project Ga0068855, IMG submission 66592) | Corn rhizosphere microbial communities from Kellogg Biological Station, Michigan, USA - KBS Corn C5-2 | ecosystem: Host-associated > Plants > Roots > Rhizosphere > Soil ...
GATATGCATCACAGAGAAAACCCGGTATGACAACCATGTTTCAAGGGTTAAAAAAATTCTATGATACATATCAAGGTTGGTGCCTCCAAAAAGATGTGGGTACACGGTAGCTCCGAGGAGGGGAACTTTGAAACGTTTCGAACACCCTTAGTTTATAACCCCATCGCTATACGGTAACTGCCTTCGTCATTTTTTTTGCCGTCCTCCTTGTTAAAACCTACACCTCATCCATCCCATAAATTAAATAATTAAATTTGGTGGATGATCAATAATGCAGTTGCAGGCAACCTTACCATTTACCCAATAAGCGAGGGAGCTGTAAGTATTGAATTTGGAAATACTATCGACGACGGTATTTCGGAGCATCTCAACCGGTTTAACCGCTTGCTTTGTGAAAAGCCATTTGAAGGCATGTACCAAACAGTGCCTGCCTACACTACGCTCACCATATTTTATTACCCGGCAGTCGTTATTAAAAGCGCGTTGCCTGGTAATAACGGCTTCGATAAGGTTTGCAATTACCTGCAACAACTAAACCGCGAAGACGCCACCACATCATTTATTCCCGAAGGCAAACTTGTACACATCCCCGTTTATTATGGCAGCAAAACAGGGCCCGATCTTGATCTTGTGGCAGCACTTCATCAACTCACCGCCGATGAGGTGATCCGGCTGCATAGTTCGGCTATCTATAAAGTTTATATGATGGGTTTTATACCCGGTTTTGCCTACCTGGGCGGACTACCCGATTTACTGGAAACGCCGCGCAAAACCACGCCGGTAAAAGTACCTGCAGGCGCCGTGGGAATAGCAGGTAAACAAACCGGTGTTTATCCGCTGGCAGTACCGGGCGGCTGGCAGATCATCGGGCAAACACCTGTCGAACTGTTCAATTCGAAAAGGGAGCAGCCAACACTTTTGAACTCGGGTGACCGTGTGAAATTCGAACCCATCAGTTTTAACGATTTTAAAAATTACAGCCGCGAATGAAGATCAGGATCATAAAACCGGGCTTGCTGACTACCATTCAGGATATGGGGCGTGTTAATCATCTTGCAGAGGCGGTACCATTTTCAGGCGCTATGGACAAATTATCGGCGCAAATAGCTAACCTGGCTGTTGGAAATAATACCGGAGATGCCGTAATTGAATTTACCCAAAACGGTGCTGCATTTGTTGCCGAAGATGATGCGCTGTTGGCATTTTCGGGCGATGGCGCCTGGCTTAGAAACAGTGAAAACAGGCTTCCGGCAGACCGCCCCGTTTTCGTACCATCGGGCACCGAACTTTATTTGGAAAACAACAAATCAGGTAACTGTTCCTATCTTGCTGTAGCAGGCGGCTGGGATGTTCCCGAAGTATTGGGCAGCCGGAGCACGTATGTTACGGCAAATTTTGGTGGGTTTAACGGCCGCTGCCTTCGCGAAAATGACGAACTCTGCAACAAGGAATTATCAAACACTATTGCACTGTCGATATTAACCAGGTTAAAAGGTGATACTGTCAGATATCCCAATTGGAGTATCGCGCGCGAGCTTTTTTTATCAGCCGACCGGAAAATTATCCGCGTAATGAAAGGGAGGGAATTTAACTGGTTCGATGATGACCCGGCCACCGGGCTATTTTCGGAAAGCTATACCATTAGCCACAATAGCAACCGGATGGGATATCATTTACAGGGCCCGCGAATTACCCGCGCGCTACCCGGGGAATTACTATCAACAGCGGTGTGCCCCGGCACCATCCAGGTAACCAATAACGGCGATTTGATAATGCTGATGGCCGATTGCCAAACTACCGGGGGCTATCCGCGCATCGTACAGGTGGCTGCGGTCGATTTGCCTTTATGCGCCCAGCTAAAACCTGGTGATGCGATCCGGTTTAAGGAGATCAGCTGGAAAGAAGCCGAAAAACTGTATATTCAGCAGCAGCACGATCTGCATAAATTAGCCCTGGCGATAGCCCGAAAATATGATTAAATTTAAAAATCAATAAAATAATACCATGCCATCCATTGATTTAAGCTGCGATATGGGCGAAGCCTTTGGCAATTACATCATGCCGAATGACGAAGCATTACTTGATTATATTTCGTCGGCCAGTATAGCCTGTGGTTTTCATGCCGGGGATCCTGGTGTGATGCAAAACACCGTGGCCGCCGCTATAAAAAAGGGCGTTGCCATTGGCGCACATCCCGGCCTCCCTGATCTGCAGGGTTTTGGTCGCCGCGAAATGCAAATTTCGCCAAAAGAAGCTTACCAGATGGTGCTTTATCAGATTGGCGCGTTATATGCTTTTATTAAAGCAGCAGGCGGGCGGTTAAATCACGTAAAAGCACATGGGGCGCTTTACAATATGGCCGGCCGCGACCCGGCGCTGGCAAAGGCCATTGTTGATGCCGTGCATGACTTTGATCCGGGGTTAATTTTGTTTGCCCTGGCGGGGAGCGAAATGGTAGTGGCCGCAAAGAAAACCGGTCTCGCCTATGCATCTGAGGTATTTGCTGATCGTACCTACCAGGACGATGGCTCTTTAACACCACGCACACATCCCGATGCGTTGATAACCGATGAACAACAATCCTTAAAACAGGTATTAATGATGGTAAACCACCAGCAGGTCGTGTCGGTAAGTAAAAAAACGATCGATTTAAGAGCCGACTCCCTATGCCTCCATGGCGATGGCATCCATGCTGTTGAATTTGCAAAAACTATTCATAAAACCTTAATTGATGAAGGTGTTACCATAAAAGCACCATCAAAGTTCTGAGACTGCAGGCTGCAAGTTTTGATTTATTTGGAGATTTAATTGAGGACTGTAGCTTTCTGCGCCTTTAGTATTTCCTTCAATTTTGCAAATGAGTTGTAAGGCCCAATGGTTAATGTGGCGTTAACGATCCACGATGGTATGCTCCCTCCCGGGTCCACACTAAAGGTATAATCAACCTTCAGTTTGTTATTTGCCCCCTGGGTTACCTTCCAGGTGGCCAGCGAGTATGGCACACGTATGTATTCTTTTTCTTTTGGCAGGTAATCGGGTAGGCTTTTAGCCTGGATATTCAAGACATCGCCAATAGGGTTGATGGTAAGCTCAATCACCAGGTCGCGGTCCTTAATAGGCCAGGGCAAATGCGATTGTGTGTAATAAATTATGTTTTGAGGCGTCACCATTTTTAAAATGGTCGACTTTTTATTGGAGTACACCCAACTATCATAATCGCTAATGTTTTGGAGCATATTGATGAGCTGCATTTTGGTGGCATCCAGTTCGCATACAACCCTCAACTCTTTTATATTCCCTTTGGCAGCCTTGCGGGTAAACACCTGGATACCATTTTCATCTTTCTTCAGATCCCATTTACCCTGGGCAATCCCCGTGGAATATCCCACAAGAAGTATTCCGGCAAGTAACAGTATCTTTTTCACAAACATTTTTATAGGGGTATTAACTTACAACATGAAAAACTATCTGTTGTTTACATAATTAAAACTATTGTTCTCTTATTAAAATAAACTGACATTTTTTAAAAAGCGTATAAGCAAGCAAATTTTTTGGCAGTTGTCATAAAAAAACCGGCAGTTTTTAATTACTGCCGGTGCACAAATTACATTATTAGTTTCAATTGGTTGTAAAGGTTTTAACAAGTTATTAGGTGATTGTTATCATTTTTATCATCCGTTATAATTCAAATAAATTTTACAAGCGCTTTGTTATATGCTATACCAACCAGGTTAAGCAGACTTTTCGCCCAGCGAAAACCAATTTCCGGAATCATCCTTAAACAGCGCTTCAAAGCCGTAAAACTCTTTTGTCGGCGCTTTGGTAAATTCCACGCCTTTGGCCTTCAGTTCTTCGTACGTAACCAGCAGGTTGTCGCATTCAAATACACCGAAGCCAAAAGTACCCTTGCTCACCAGGTTCCGCATTTGTTCTGCCGCTTCTTTTGTAAACATCATCCCCTCATCTATCGACATTAAGGATATCTCCAGTTCTGGCTGTTCGGGCGGGCAAACTGTTAGCCAGCGCATTCCCGGGCCCATCGGCGCATCGGTATTTACATTAAAGCCAAGTTTATTTACGTAAAACTCATAGGCACTGTCCTGGTTCAGGACAAATACACTCACGTGGTTCATTCTTGTTATCATTTTCGTATTTGATTTAATGAATCAAAAATGGCGAGTTATTTACCGGCGCACTTCTCCAAAATTGCTCTTTTAGTTGATTGACTGCGTCAACCTGATCTTTTTAGACCCATCCCTTTTTTTCTGCGAAACAGTTTGGGATAAATTTTAGCGGCGCCCGGGCCATTGCGGCTGCTTTTTCCTGCTGTTTCAATTGATAGGCCGATGGGGTTAGTCCGGTTGTCCGTTTAAAAAGTCCGGTAAAAGAGCTCACGCTTTCGAAACCAACAGCATAACAAACCTGCGCAGCCGCCATCCCTGTTGATAAAAGCTGCTTTGCTTTTTCAATCCGTGTAAACGAAAGATACTGGTGCGGTGTTTTATGATACACGCTCCTGAACAGCCTGATGAAATGAAATTTGGAGAAAAAGGCTTCGTCGGCGATATTTTCGAGATCTATCTTTTCAGCAAAGTTTTTATCAATAAATAGCCTTGCGCTTACAATCCGTTTGTACAGGTAAACTTTTGGATATTGTTCTTCAGCAGCCATTATTTGGTATCAAAACAGCTAAAGTTAATAAAATTTCAGCGAGGTGTTTACAAGGATTAGATAGGCAGATAATATTACCAGGAGTTAATGTTTTTTATATCCTTTATCTCGATTACCCTGTTAAGCGCCGGCGGGCCCGTTTCAACGACCTTTCTTAAAGCAGCCAACATTTGTTTTAAAGATACCAGGGCCAATGATTTAGCCTGGACAGCGGTAGAAGGTATTAACTCAAACAGTTTAAAAACAGGATTAAACAGCAAAGGCCAGTAATGCCCGGGACCAACCACATACCATGGCCGTATAAAAGTTGACTTTAACCCTGATGCCAACACTGCTTCCTCCCCTTGCCTGCGCGCTTCCTGGTAGTCGCCCATTATTTTTGTTGGATATTTTGCCACGCTTACATAAACAAAATGGCTTACTCCTGCTTGCTTAGCGGCTTCAACCGAAGCTTTTAGCGAAGCGAGATCGATGGAGAAAAATAATTGTTTTTTCTTTGGACCCGGATGACTGACTCCCAATAAATGAATAAAAGTACATCCCCGCGGGATGGCGTCGGCATAGGATGAAGCGTCAAAAGGATCGGCTACATCAGGCGAACAGCCGGGGGGCAATTTGCCGACTGATTGCTGCCGCACGAGTGCTGTTACCGGGAAGCCATCGGTTAATAATATCCTGATCAGCCTCCTGCCTATATAACCGGTGCCGCCGGTAATAAATACATGATTCTTTTCCATACATTTTAAATCCAGGTTTACTATTTAAAGGAAAACTAAATTTACGAAATGGAATAGCGTTTGGTTTATATATACCTATCGCCCCGGACATCACCACGTCACATCACTCAAATTTTTTCCCTTCGGTAATACCCTTCCAATTGTCCGTTCTGAAGGGGCTAACCGGGAACCCTTCTACGTTAAAAAGGTTAGCCTCGACGGGTGCATCGGTCCAGCCGTACCTTACAGCAACAGGCTGCGTCACCTGGCTGCACCAAACTTTAACCTTGTTGCCTTCAACAACTGTGGCCTGGGCATAATAAAATTTATGATCGGGGCCGGCCAGCTCGAAGCCTTTTATATAGCCGTACCTGTCCTTCGCCATCAAACCTTTATCTGCATTAACAAAATTAACCAGTGCATATCCGTCCTTAAATTCCGAGGATTTGTAAAGGGGGCTTTCGGGAAATCCGCTTAAATGATAAACCGATGTCAGCGCCTTGTCGGCAAGCCTCAAACCCACGTCGGCCTTATCGCGTGGGTGGATGTTGAAAGCGTCGCCAATATCTGTGGTTACCGCCATGCCCGTATTGGGCAGTTGCAGTGCCATGGTTTGGGCCTCCCTTAACTCGGCCCAGCCGCTGCCAATATTGCTATCCTGCGATCCGCCAAAAGATGACAGCTGAACAAAAAGGAACGGGAAATCTTTTTTCCACTTGCTTCGCCAGTCGGTGATCAACAGCGGAAATGTGCTGCGGTATTGGAAAGCTTTGTCCGCGTTCGCTTCGCCCTGGTACCATATTACACCGGCTATGCCGTATGGCACCAGCGGGTTGATCATTGAATTATACAATGCGTACGCGGTATTGTTGGGCAAATAATCAAAATGATAGGGTTTATTGATATCGGGCATGGTGCGCCAGTTGTTATCGGCGAGGTTGATAAGAGTGTCCTGAAAACGGATGTTAAGATCGTTCATGCCGGTGCCCATCAGGCCCAAGCCAAACCAGGAAGGATTTTTTTGCCGCGATTGCAGGTTAATCAAAAAGCTATTGTCGCCCGCTTTCCAGGTACCGGCAGGCAGATCCACCTGGAAATTACCTGATAATGCTCCATTTTTGATTAATTTGCCATTGATATACAAAGCCAGGTCGGCATCGGTCTGTCCTAAACTTAAAGTCGACCGTCGCGAAACGTAAGAACTATCCAGTTTAACGGTACGCTGCATAAACCCCTGTCCGCGATAGGAATACAGCTTACCCGTCCATTCCCATGAGCCCGGCGCACTACCTTTTTGCCAGTCGCTGAAAAACGACGCCGGCTGGGCGGCAAGTTGCTCGGGGGTATAATTAACTACCTCTTTTTTTCCATACGAATACTCTTTCAATTGTTTATCAATCCGTTGTTTCAAACCGTCCCAGGTATCGGGCAGGGTTTTAGCTACGTCTCCCAATTCCGGAGAAGCCAATAATGACTCTTTGCTGATCCAGTCCTCGGCCATTGTACCACCCCAGTTGCTGTAAATGAGCCCCACGGTAACGTGCAGTTGTTTTGATAACTGTTTTGCAAAAAAATAGCCTACGGCAGTAAAATCGCCTACCGTATTGGTGTCGGCTTTTATCCACTGCCCGTCGGATAGATCCTTTTCGGGCGTCAGGCTCATTTTATCCGGCACATGAAACTGCCGTATGGGCTGCTGCGCAGCGTTAGTTTGCTCGAATTTATAACCCAAAGCATTTTTCAGCTGAAACTCCATGTTCGACTGTCCCCCGCAGATCCATACTTCGCCAATCATTACGTCGGTATAAGTCAGGTCTTCCTTGCCCGAAACAATATTCATCATATAGGGGCCTCCCTCGGTCATTGGTTGCAGTATGGCTTTCCAATAACCTTGTTCATCAGCCTTAACGGTTATGTCCTGCCCGTTAATAATAACCGTAACCTTTGCTTTTTTCTCGGCCCAGCCCCAAACCGGTATTTCCTGGTTTCGCTGCAGTACCATGTGATTGCCAAATAGTTTTGCGGCAGTAAGTTGTGCCTGGCTTTGTAAGAACAGGCAGATCAAAAAAAATGTAAAACACAAGGTTCTCATATAGTTCAATTCTTCGGGTTATCAGCCGGTATTTAAGGGTTATACCGGTTATGTTAAATTACGGGTTAATTTAGGCAAATTAAAGATTTTTTATCACAACTATTTGTTTGTTGCATCAACTTTACAATAGTGGCAGCAACCCGACCGGGGTTATTTTGCGGATGACAATCGGCCCGGAAAGCAACGAGCAGTATTATTTATATTAATTAAAAAGATATAATATTTACTAAATATTATTTTCTCGGCCTACTAAACAATTTTTCGGATTTCAACGTTAAAATGATAGCTTTACGTTCGTTTACCTGCGATGTATTGAATTTTTGTTGCTGCCATTTTTTGGCACAACGGATTATTGGGCAACCTGTATGTCAGTTTGTTCGTTAATCATTAAAAGTTTGTTGTGCATTTAAAAACCGCTATGGTTTTATGAAAAACCGTTTACTGATATTGTTTCTTTTGCTTCTTTCGTCGCGGGGGTTTGCACAGTGCACATTAAATGTAACTTTAACGCAATCGTCGCCCACCATTTGTTCTGGTTATAGCGTAACACTTACAGCAACTCCATCGGGCGGAAAAGGACCGTATTCCTATGCGTGGACCACCGGTGAAACCACACAATCCATCAATGTTAACAAAGCCGGAACCTATACCGTTTCGGTAAGTGATAAAACGTCCGGCTGCCAGCCCGTAAAAAAAAGCGTTGATATCGCAGTGTCTGTCACACCAAATGCGCCCAGTGCTAAGAGCGTGGTGGTTTGTCAAAACACTTCAGCAACACTGGTGGCAACTGCACCCGGCGGCTTTTATCAATGGTATGACGCTGCCACCGGCGGCAACTTTTTAGCAAGCGGCGACACCTATGTTACCCCACCAGTTACCGTTAACAAAGTTTTTTTCGTTCAGACTACCATTGGTGGCTGTACCAGCCCCAGGGCTCCGGTTTTTTGTACTTTGGCCAACAAACCTACCGTTACCGGTACCGCCATTTGTTCGGGTAATGCAGCCGTGCTGACTGCAAGCGGAGGCGATACGTATAACTGGTATGGCGTAGCCAATGGCGGCTCAATATTGGGTACAGGCAGTTCATTTACTACACCTATATTAAACAGCCCGCAAACTTTTTATGTAGAAGCAACTACCAACGGCTGTACCACCGGGCGGACGGCTTATACCGTACAGGTGACTGCGACACCACAGGCGCCCTCAGCCCCCAATGTATCTGTTTGTTCGGGCTCGTCGGCTAATCTTCATGCCACTGCACCTGCCGGTGTATTTAACTGGTATAGTACAGCGGTAGGTGGCGTTCCGTTGATTTCGAGCCCCGATTATACCACGCCACCACTCACAACTAACCAGGTTTATTACGTTAACACCGAAATAAACGGCTGCGAAAGCCCACGTGTTAAAGTAATAGTAACTGTAACGCCCCTGCCGGTAGCGCCCACTGCTCAAAACTATACAACCTGCTATCAAAGCAGCATCACCTTAACCGGAAAAGGCGCGCCGGGAGGCACCTACCAATGGTATGATGCAGCCACGGGAGGCAATTTACTGGCTACCGGGCCAACCTTTACAACGCCCGTGTTAAACGCATCCACCATTTATTATGTACAATCAAATAATGGCGGGTGTACCAGCACACGGTCACAGGTAAACGTGCAGGTTTTGCAGCAACTTCCTGCCCCAACAGCCTCCGGCGCTATAATCTGCGCGGGGTCTTCAACAACATTAACGGCCACATCGTCCGGCGGCGGTATTTATCAATGGTACGACGCAGCTGTCGGAGGTAATTTCCTAGCTAACGGCGCCAGTTTTACCACCCCGGTGTTAAATACAACCACAACATATTACGTTCACAATAAAATAGGCGGATGTTTCAGTCCGCGCGCGGCGGTAACCGTTAAGGTGCTGGCGGCAATACCTGTACCAACGGCGCCCGGAGTGGCGGCCTGTTCGGGCAACCCGGTGGCGCTTACTGCCACAGGCTCGGCCGGGGGGTACGCCTGGTACAGCGCCCCAACAGGCGGTGCGCCATTATCAACCGCCCAGGTTTACGTTACCCCGCCATTAGCCGCAACAACTACCTACTATGTAGAAGCTACTACCAATACCTGTTCAAGCGCCCGGGTTCCGGTAAAGGTGACGGTTACCCCTACGCCTACCGCGCCGACGGTGAATCCCATATCAGTTTGTCCCAATACTTCGGGCACATTAACGGCTGTAGGGGGCGGGGGCGTTATTAAATGGTACGATGCCGCTACAGGTGGCAACCTGCTGGCTACCGGTACCACCTACAAGACCCCAGCTTTAAAAACCGCTACTACTTATTATGCCGAAGGCGTATCGGGCCAATGTACCAGTACACGTACGGCAGTAACAGTGAGTATTGCCAGCTTATATGATCCGCAGTTTCAGTATCCCTCGGGCACGTTTTGCGCAGGCGGAGCAAATCCCACGCCTGTAATAAATAACCCCAATGGCGGTACATTCAGCGCTGCCCCGGCAGGGCTGGTTTTTGTGAGTACCACAACAGGCGAAATTAATATAGCCGCAAGTACGCCCGGCACTTATACAGTTTCGTTTGCAGGCAATGGCGGCTGCTCGGGGATTACAACCGCCAAAGTATCTATCGTTATTACAACAAATACAAGCTTCTCATATAACGGGCCGTATTGCCAGGGAGGCGCCAATCCCTTGCCTACCTTTAAGCCGGGTAATACCGCAGGTACATTTACCGCAAGCCCGGCAGGGTTGGTTTTTGTGAATACGAGTACTGGCGAAATTGATTTGAGCAAAAGCAGACCTGGAACATATACCATCACCAACACCATAAATGCCAGCGGTGGATGCCCGGCGAGCGTGGCTACGAATACCGTTACGATTGATGCCGGCGCCACCGTTAACGCAGGGCCCGATCAAACCGTTGCAACCGGTACCCCTGTGCAGTTGGCGGGCACCATAACCGGCAGCGTAAATACAGGAACATGGTCGGGCGGCAAGGGTTCATTTTCAAATCCGGCACTTACCAACGCTGTTTATACACCTGGCCCCGGCGAAACAACTGCGACACTTACGCTTACTTCGGCAAACCCGCCGGGCCCCTGCGGACCGCAAACAGATAAAGTTGTGATCACCTTTGTTGCGCAGCCTGCAGCACCGACTGCCAAAAGTGCATTCGATTGCTCGGGGAGCAGCGCTACATTATCGGCATTAGGCCCCGGCGGTACTTATCAATGGTATGACGCAGCTGCCGGAGGCAACCTGCTGACTACCGGACCGGTTTATACCACACCCGTTCTTAATGCTAACGCCACCTATTACGTACAAACAACAGTAAACGGATTAACAAGCGCCAGGACGGCTGTAAATGTAACGATAAACCCTGTGCCGGTTGCCCCGGTAGCTCCTGGTACCCAAATTTGCACCGGAAGCCCGGTTACCTTAACTGCCAGCGGATCAATTGGCACTTATCAATGGTACGATGCCGCTGTCGGTGGCAATCTGCTGGCGACTACGGCAAGCTATACAACGCCGGCCCTGGCCAGCAATACGAGTTATTATGTACAGGCTATAAGCAATACCTGTACAAGTCCGCGAACACAAGTGGATGTTACGGTTACGCCTATTCCTTTTGTTACCTCCGTATCCACCGGAATAATATGTAGTGGCCAGCCACAAAATTATACTATAACAGCCAACCTTCCTGCTGCTACATTTAACTGGAGCAGGGCTAAAGTGGCCGGTATAACAAATCCGGCGGTGAATAATCAAAATACATCAACCATTGCCGAAACGCTGATCAACAATACGGTTAACCCGATAAATGTAACCTACGTTATTACACCATTAGTGGGCGCCTGTTCGGGGCCATCGTTTAAATACGTGGTTACCGTTAACCCTACACCAGTGGTTACCAGCCCTAACAAAGCGACCATTTGCAACGGAACCACCGACAATTATGCCGTTACTTTTAATATCCCCGGCACTACGTTCAGTTGGGACCGTGCGGCGGTACCGGGCATCAGCAATGTTGCCGTAACCGGGCAAACCGCCGGGATCATTAAAGAAGTTTTGTTTAACACTACCAACAGCCCCATTGATGTTACCTATACGTTTAACTACAAAACAAGCGAATGCGATGGCATTCCGTTTAATTTAGTTATTACGGTAAACCCACAGGCGCTGGTAACAAGCCCAACCAAACAAACTGCCTGTACCGGCTCGCCCCAGGATTATGTTATGACGTCGAACATCCCGTCAGCAACTTTTAGCTGGAGTCGCGCTGCAGTTTTTGGCATCACCAATCCTGCTGTAAACAATAAGACATCGGGCACTATTACCGAAACTTTAAATAACACCACCTTAAGCCCTATTAACGTTATTTATGTAATTACCCCAATAGCAAACGGTTGCCCGGGCACACCTTTCATTGATACTGCAGTAGTGAATCCGCAATTGGTAGTACCGGTAGCCAACGGCAACTCCCCGGTTTGTTTGGGCACCACCATACATTTAACAACGCCGCCGGTAGTTAATGCAACCTACTCATGGACCGGGCCAAATGGCTTTACATCGAGCCAGCAAAACCCCAATATACCGAATGCAACGGCGGCCGATGCCGGTGTTTATACCATGATATATAATGTTAAAGGCTGTAATAGCGTACCTGTTACTGTAGTGATAAACGTAAACGCCCCACCCGTGGTTGATGCGGGGCCCGACCAGGTGGTTTGCCCGGCGAGTCCTACCATAACGCTCGCGGGCAATGTATCCGGTGGCACGACAACGGGCATCTGGACAACGGCGGGGACCGGAACCTTTTCGCCATCGAGCAATGTTTTAAATGCGCAGTACATCCCGTCGGCAGCAGACATGGCAGCCGGTTCCGTTAAGCTCACGCTGACATCAACCAGTAAAGACAATTGTAATATTGCCACCGGGAGCATGAAAGTAACCTTTGGGCCGCTGCCGGGCGTTAATGCAGGGCAAGATCAGTCAAAATGTGCACAAGACCCCAATGTACAACTCGCCGGCACTGTGGTTCCATCGGGCGGCGGAATATGGACTACTTCGGGCTCCGGCACATTCAGCCCATCTGCTACCCAGCTCAACGCAGTTTATATACCAAGCGTTGCTGATATAACAGCAGCTTCGATAACCTTAACGCTTACAGCAACTACACCTGTTACCTGCTATATCCCGACCGCGTCCATGAAGGTAAATTTCCTGCCTGCTTTTGTCCCGGTTGCTTCATCAAATTCACCTGTTTGTGTTGGTAATACGTTAAATCTCACCACTACAGCAGTACCTAACGGTACTTATTCGTGGAGCGGGCCAAACGGTTTTACTTCGGCTGATCAGAATCCGAGTATAACAAACGTGAACGCCTCAAATGTGGGTACTTATACATTAACTGTCACCGTAAATGGCTGTACCACTTTGCCCGCAACCACTGTCGTCAGCGAGATTGACCCGCCCATTGTAAGCGCAGGCCCGGATCAGCTGGTGTGTATAGCAGACCCATCGATATTCCTTAAAGGATCGGTAACCGGCGGCGCCTCAACCGGCGTCTGGACCACCGCCGGTACGGGGACATTTTCACCATCGGCCACCACCATTAATGCACAATATCTGCCTTCAAATGCGGACAAAATTGCAGGTTCGGTTGTGCTTACGTTAACATCAACCAATCAGAATAACTGCAGCGTTGTAAGTTCAAATATGACGGTTACTTTTGGCCCATTACCTGCCGTAAGCGCCGGGGTCGACCAGGAGGTATGTTCGCAAACCACAGCCGTTCAATTGGCGGGTTCCATCATTATAGCCGGCGGCGGAACCTGGAGCACATCGGGCACAGGCACTTTTAGCCCTTCGGCAAATCAACTGAACGCAACCTACGTCCCCAGCGTTGCCGACGCGCAAAGCGGGTTGGTTACTCTTACACTTACCGCCACCAATCCGGGGGTTTGCTATATCCCATCGGATAATATGACGGTAAAATTTATTCCGCCGCCAACCGTTTATGCGGGCGGAACACGGTATGTTTTAAGAGGAAATTCCATCACCTTAAACCCCACCGTAAGCGAAAACAACGTACAATATTTGTGGACGCCGAATATCGACATAAACGACCCTACGGCTAAAAACCCGGTAATAACCGGCGATATCGACCGTACATACACCTTAACTGTTACTGATATTCGGGGATGTGTAGCGCAGGACACGGCGCGGGTAATTGTATCGCCACCCATCGTAATTGATAATACTTTTACGCCCAACAGCGACGGGATAAATGATTACTGGAACATTACCGGCCTGATTGCCTACATAAATGCCACAGTTGATATATTCGACAGGTACGGTCAAAAGGTATTCCATTCCCTGGGCTACCCCAAACCATGGGATGGCACCATGGGCGGCAAACGGCTACCAGTTGGTGTTTACTACTATGTGATCAATACCAATTATAACGGGCAGGTGCTCTCAGGATATGTCACGATTATCCGTTAGTGCGGCCAACCAACCGCGCAAGCTCTTGCCAACTATCGGCCGCTTCGCCAGTTCCCAACATCCCGGCAATCATAGTATAAATCTGCTCACGGCTTTTGCCATTTTCCCGCAGGCATTTAATGGAAGTTGCTCCTGCCGATTTTGAAAGTTTGGCGCCGTTATTCTCCATTAATAATGGATGATGGTAAAAGGTGATATTTTTAAATCGGGCATCTCCCAGGGCTGTAACAAGCACTTGTTGTGCAAGGGTTGACGGCCACAGATCTTCGCCCCTTACCACCAGATCGATGCCATAAAAAAGGTCATCAATTACCGAGGCTAGCTGATAAGCCGGGAAGCCGTCTTTCTTTTTCACCACAAAATTTTTCATATCAGCAGGCAAAGCCGCATGTATGGATGCATCGCCCAACGTTTTAACTGTGATTTCCCTGTATCTTTCGGTTAACAGGCGCCAGGCTGCATCCGGGGTATTTAGCCGGACATGCTTTTCTGCGCAATTACAGGTATTGGTCTGCAACTGGTTTCGTGAGCAGGTACAGGCAAACACCTGTGCACTGCCGGCCAACTGTTGCAGCGCATTGGTGTACATATCCAGCCGGCGCAATTGCGACCAGGCATCATCAAAATCCTGCGCATTGCGCGGCCCTTCGTCCCACGGAATCTCTAAAAAATCAAGCGTATCAAAAATATCCTGTACATACTCCTTATTCACACGGGCGCGGTCGAGGTCATCAATCCGGAGCAATATTTTTGCGCCGGTTGTACGGGCAATGTCGGCGGTAATGGCAAATGACAATATATTCCCCAGGTGTAAAAAGCCACTTGGTGTTGGGGCGATACGGGTTTTATGATACGGGGCGATTTGACGATCCAATGTTTTTATTGCTTACGCCAATGTAGCGGAAATTTAAATTATTTTCCGTTGATGCTCGATAAATAATAAAAGCATTGTCATAATGAGGTGTATTGATCGAAGGAAAAAACTCCTTCTTCATATCTGCTACTCCTTCACCCTGATATAAGTCAGATCATAGGCGGTCGTCCATGTTTTACCCTCATCGGCCGATGTTTCGTTAAACTGACGTACTTTATCAGGGCCTTCATTAAAAAATATAAACCGGCCCATTAGTTTATTACCCTTTGCGTCGGTAGTGGTAAAGGTAAACCGCATGGCGCCATCCTTGTATTCGCCCGAAACAAAATCCTGCTGACCATTTGGGTATGAGCCGATCCAGCATTGCCGCCACAAATGATTGCCGTCAATAAAATTCAAGCTTTTCCCCGAGCTGGCATTCCCCAGCGCTTCCCAGTTTTCCAGCAAAGCGCAACCTCCCGAAACAATTTGCACCAGGCTATGTCCCACAAGGGTTTGAGTTCCGGTGGGGTAAACATTCCATCGGCCCACCCAAAAATCAAATTCGCGGGCTTTTGGATCGCCCATACAGGGATTAGCGGCCAGGAAAATCCGTTCACGCGCTTTTTTAAACCCGGCATCGTTCCGCAGGGTATTAAACTCCTTCAATGTATCCAGTTCGCTAAAACTTACATATCCATAGGTAACCGCGCTATCAATATTGCTGATGGCGGCTTCCGTATTGTTTTGCATGGCGCTTATCCTGGCCATGCGCGAATACACCGAACCCTTAACCGCCGGGATAGGTTTATTGGCGAGCGATTTTTTAAAATCTGCCATTGCTTCGCTGTAATGGCCTGTATTATATTCCGAAAACCCCAGCCTGTTCAGCGCGATGCTATTGTGCGATGTGTCCTTTAATACCGCCAGGTAAGCCTGCCTTGCATTCGTCCAGTCCTGTGCAAAATAAAGGGAATCGGCGCGCTTAAGTTCGGGATGATTAGGCTGTGCATTAACCTGGGATATAAATCCTAAAATAACCACATATATAAAAACGACTTTCCTCATTTTCTCTCTTTTTAAATGGTAAAAGTGGCGTAATAGCCGCACTTATAATTGTACAAAAACGAAATTCGGAACCCGGCAAATATTCGCATCTTTAATAAATGAAATCACTTAAAAAATACCCGGTTGCCGCATTAGCTCCTTTTGTAAGGTATTACTGGTATTTTGAAATTGATGAAGACGAGTTGCCATTTGCGCAATTAAGCTTTCCTTATGGTTCTTTCGAACTGATTTGCTACCTGGAAAATCCTAATTTAATGCGATGGGCCAATAGCGCCGATAGTTTTTTTGAACCTGATATTTTTTATGCGGGGCAACTTACAAGGCCCTACGTGATGACATTCAATAAAAAATGCCGGTGCGTGGGCGCCAGCCTGCATCCCTGGGCCGGCGACAGTTTATATGACACCTCGTCGCACGAATTTACAAATGAGCTGGTTGCGCTGGACCTGCTTGAGACTGAATGTGGATTATACGATCAATTGCAAATGTGCGCCAGCGAGGATGAATTGTTCCATTGCCTGGAAAGTTATTTGTCAACCCGGCTTCTGCCGCAGCAAATTGACCCACTGGTGTGCCACCTGGCGAAAAACATCATCAACCAGCCAACACGCGAAGCATTAAACCTGCACCTGGGCAACATAGGCTTATCCAGGCGACGGATGGAACAACGTTTTATCCATTCCACCGGTCTCCCGATGGGCGCATTCATGCGTAAAGTGCGGTTTCAAAAAGCTGTCCGACTGCTTGGAGAGAAACACCCGGATAGAAATATGACCGGTATAGGCCTGCAAGCCGGTTACTACGACCAGGCGCATTTTATCAGTGATTTTAAGGACTTCGCGGGTTTATCGCCGAAATTTTTCTGTGCCGAACCCTCAGCATTGCAGGACTTTCTACAGACCATGGTACCTGTTAATTAAAAAGCTTATCCAATATTGAAGTCATTGATTTTCAATAACTCCAGTATTAATTGACATACGCCTGTTGCACTTTAACGCCCGGCTGCGTAATTAAAGTAACAAGGCTGTTTACTATGGTTATCGCCATTAAAAATAAGCCGATGTTAACTCATAGTATGCGTCATTATCTTTAACGTTTTTAAAATAAACCCAAATGGCAAACGTTTTGAAGTATACTTGCAAAAATGTGCTGATACGCTATAT
>Ga0068855_100004476_pt1 | contig 17072 bp, 18 predicted proteins | sample KBSCornC52_FD_66592 | JGI IMG/M metagenome (GOLD analysis project Ga0068855, IMG submission 66592) | Corn rhizosphere microbial communities from Kellogg Biological Station, Michigan, USA - KBS Corn C5-2 | ecosystem: Host-associated > Plants > Roots > Rhizosphere > Soil ...
GGGCACCGGCCGATGCCAGGACCGGCGACAGGCTAGGCAGGGCGATCATCGCCAGGAAAAAGAGCGTCCACACCAAGGCCGCCTCGAACGGCAGCGCCCATCCAGCCAGCAGCGCGAGCACGCAGGTCAAAGGCGTGACCGACCGCCGCAGATTGTCGACCATCTTCCAACGTCCGCTCGCCGGCATCTTCGCCGGCAGGCGCCGAGATTTCCCCAGAAGCGAGCTCCAGCCCAAGATCCATGGCAGCAGCTGCCAGTCGCCTCGTGCCCAGCGATGGTAACGCAGGGAAGCGACGTCGTAGCGCGTGGGATAGGACTCGACGACTTCGACGTCGGAGGCTAGGCCGGTGCGGGCAAATACGCCTTCGAAGAGATCGTGGCTGAGCAGGGTGGAGTCCGGAACCCGATCGGCGAGCACGGTCTCAAAGGCATCAACCGCGTAGATGCCTTTGCCGGCATATGATCCCTCGCCGAACAGATCCTGATAGACGTCGGAGACGGCGGCTGAATAGGGATCGATGCCGTTCGGGCTAGAGAATGCGCGCTGATAGGCCGAGCCGTCATCGCCGATCGGGAGGTTGGGGGTCACGCGCGGCTGGAGGATCGCATAACCCTCGGTGACGCGACGCCTGTCTTGGTCGACATTCGGCTGGTTTAAAGGATGCGCCATCTTGCCGATCAATCGCCGCACCGTATCGGGCGGTAGTCTGGTGTCCGCGTCCAGGGTGACGACGTAACGAACACCCTCGGGCGCAAGCGGCGGAAGCCCGTTGAGGCTTGAGAAGGTCGTGTCCCGGGCGCCGCGCAACAATCGGTTAAGCTCATGTAGCTTGCCGCGCTTGCGCTCCCAGCCGATCCACAAGCGCTGACTCTCATTCCAGACTCGCCGGCGATGGAGCAGCAGGAACCTGTCGCCTGCGGACCCCGGCGCGTGCCGGCGGTTCAGGCGGGCAATCGCGTCGACAGCGGTCTGCAACAGCGCCTCATCGCCCTCGATTGTCTCGCTCGTTGCATCGGGCCAGTCCGAAAGTAGCGCGAATTGAATCTCCCCGCCGACGCTCGCGAGGTGATGGATTTCCAGCCGTTCAATCTGCTCGATAACGGCTTCTCGCGTGGTCAGCAGGCTCGGTACCACCACCAAGGTCCGCAAATCGGCCGGGACCCCGCCGCGGAGTTCGAGACCCGGAATTTGCGTCACGCCGAACTGGCGCGTGACCCCTTGATTGACGAGCGCCACTGCCGAATCGATCGCAGGCACGGAGCCCAGCAGCCCGAGAAGGCCAAGCAACAGCCAGTCGACGCTGGCGTCGATATGAAAAAGGACGGGAAAGCCGAGAAGCAGCAAGGCGACAACAGCGCCGGCGCCGGCATAGCCCCCGACGCCGAGAGCGCGGTAGGCGCGGCCTAGGATCGTCCAGAAGGAAGGGCGAAAGCCGACTGCGACCTCAAATTCCGGCCGGCCCTCAGCGGTCAAAAAATAGCCGGGATCCTTGCGACGGCACTCAGTCGCGGCGGCCGCGGCCTCGACGGCGCGATTGGCGACCTCCAGCTCATCGAACCGCGACCCTCGGGCGAGCTGCTCTACGGCGGTACGGTAAAGATTACGTGTCGTGAAATCCATCGCCGCGAAATCGCAACCTTTGGCAAGCACCCGGTCGACCAGTGAGACACGCTCGAATATGACTGACCAATCGACATCGGAAATGTGACGCATGCTCGTAATGATGTTGCGCACCGTGACATTGGCCGAGATTTGCCTTTGCTGCTCGCTATGGATGGCGCTTTCCGTCGTCCGGCCGTCCGCCGCCAGGCGTTGGTCGAGTCGATCGAGCATGGCGGTAAGGGCGGGGGACTGATCCCTCAGCCGGTGGATCAGCTGAAGTACCAGCGCATCAGATGGCACCCCGCGCCCAAGCCGGTCGACCAGGTCGTTTTCTGATTGGTCGAGACCGTCCAGGCCCAACAGATGGTCGGCGATCTCGTCAGCCGTCCGGCGCTCGTCGCGGCTATAGACGATGCGCTCGGCGATCCGCCTCAGATTCTCGACCAGGATGATGCGCAAGGTGATCGCCGACGCCCATAATTCGCCGATCTTCAGCGGCTGCTGTTCCTGATAGGCGTGAATGAAAGCGCACCAGGCGTCGACATCGAAGCGACTGTCGGTATGCGCGACGAACGCCCAGACCAGTCCGAACACCCTTGGCAGACCTGCAAAGGGACCGTCGGCAAGTTTGGGCAATTGGCGGTAATAACGAGGCGGGAGGTCCAACCGCACTTCGCGAATCTGGCGCTCGACGAGATGGAAATTGTCAATGAGCCATTCCGCGGCGGGCGTGATCGCGGCCGTCTCGCCCACGGCCGTGCAGATCGAGCGGTAGGAGTCGATCAGGCTGGCTTCATTTGCCGCGAGGCGGTCGAGCAGGGGGTGTCCGAGTTGCCGATGCGGCTTGACGGCCTGAGCGAGCGCGAGACTTCGCGCGTGCTCCTCCATCCGCTCGACGCTGAACAAGACGTCACGAATAGCGCTCGTATCATCCCACGGTGACGCTGCTGGAGCTCTCCTGAAGATCCGATGAATTAGGGACGCCATCCTGACTTCCTGCTCGTCGTCGACTGTGCGCGAATGATTTGCTTCCGAGGCCTCTCGGAATCGAGCCCCACCGACCTCGCGTCTGTTTCACCTCCCGGCCCGAAAGATTGCACGACTCTTTAGAATATCGGCGGTTGGCATGGGGTGTCCCGGGTCATCACATCCCGTTTCTTGTACCGATAGTGTTTTCGAATTCGAGCTCCGCACGTAGACCTTCGAGATCGCGATGAACGACCGCAACCGCGAGTTTCTCGCCGGCGCGGCGGTAGACAATTGTGCAGTCCTTCCCCAACTGGCCGGCAATCTCCGTCTCGTCCCAGCGCTCGGCATGACCGATGTAAGCACAGCTGAAATTATACTGCTCGGTCCAGAAAAAGGGCACGCAATCGAACCGCTCTCGCATACCCAGAATGTTGCGTGCAGCAGTTTGACCCTGGCGCTCCGCGACAACCCAGTGCTCAACACGGATGTCGTCCTGTGTGAGCCGGTCCGGCCAGCGGGCGATATCCCCGGCGGCGAAGATGCCGGTTATGCTGGTCTCGAGATACTCATCCACTTTCACCCCTCGATCCATGGCAAGCCCTCCCTCTTCGGCAAGACCGAGCAACGGGCGCACGCCAATGCCGACCACGACAATATCCGCCGGCAGAATTTCTCCATTCTCCAGCGTCACGCTGTCAGAGTCGATTGAGGCGGCCGCGGTTTTCAGATGAAAAACGACGCCGTGGCTCTCGTGCAGTTCGCGCAGATAACCGCCAAGTTCGGAACCGAGAATCTTACCCATCGGAACGTCATCCGGCGCGACTACATGCACTTCGATCCCGCGTGACCGCAATGCGGCAGTTACCTCCAGGCCGATGAAACTGGCACCGATTACAACGGCGCGATGCGAAACAAGGATCGCACCGACAAGCGCGTGGGCATCCGCCAACGTTCTCAGATAATGAACGTGTGCCTGTTCGGCTCCCGGTAGCTCGAGGCGAATGGGTTGTGCGCCGGTCGCCAGGAGGAGTGCTTCATAGGCCAAGCGGGTTCCATCCGCGAGCTCTACCTCACGCGCCACCGAATCGATCCGGGTCACATGTACACCTAGTCTGAGGTCGATCGCGTGGCTGCGGAAGTATTCCTCCGTGCGTAGTAAGTTAGAGCCGTCAGGCGCGGTCCCGGCGAGGTAACCTTTCGATAGGTTGGGGCGGTCACACGGAAACGAAGAGTCTGCGCTCAGCATTGTCAGGCGGCCGTCGTAACCCTCCCGCCGCAGCATCTCGGCGGCGGCCTGCCCAGCCGCGCCGCCGCCGACGATTACGATCGATTTCGGCAGAAGCGCTCCGGATCGCGGAGGACGCTCAGCCGTCCGCGCAAGCCTATGGCGAACGTAGATCATACCGTCGCTTTCCTCGGCGTGCCAACAGGTGACGGGGTCCAACGCAGGCCCGCGGACGGCTTCTCCGGTGCGCAGACTGAAGCAGGCGTGGTGCCACGGGCAACGGAGTGTGTCGCCAACCAGCAACCCGTCGGTCAACGGCGCACCGTAGTGGGTGCACGATGAGCTGAGCGCGAAGACTTCCTCGCCGCGACGTGCGAGAAGGACCGGCTCGCCGCCCACTTGGCCAGCAAGCATGCCGCCATCGGGCAGGCTGTCCGCGGAGACGCCGACGGAAAGGTCGGGAGGGTCCTGGTATTCCACCGGCGCGCCGTCCATTGCTAGTCTCCTTGACGCCAAATGTGGCGACACAACTATTGAATCCGTGGTCACCACTGCATGGCCGTGCAGCCGCGTGATCTCTTGCTTGTCGGCGCTTACATTTCGCTCAGCAGATACTCAGCTAGGGCGGCAGCCTGGTTGTGAGTCTGGTCGCGCGCGCCATAAAGTAAGGTGACCCGTCCGCCCGCAGCCAGCTCACGAAGAGGTCCCACAGCAGGATTCACTCGCAGCTCTTTAAAATAGCGCTCGCGGAACTCATTCCAGCGCTCCGGTTTGTGGCCGAACCACTTGCGGAGCGCGGCGCTGGGGGCGACCTCTTTCGCCCAGAGTACCCCCTCGAGATCCTTCTTGCTGAGGCCGCGCGGCCACAATCGGTCCACCAGGATCCGCGTGCCGTCGGCTTTTGAGCTTGCCTCGTACGCTCGCTTGATTTGCAATTTGGCCGACTTTGCGTTTGTCATTATTGCAACCGCCTCACTACGCTTATCTTGCCGGTCATCCCGGGATGGAACCGGCAATAGTAATCCAAAATACCGGTCTTCTTCACGACAGTTTGCGCCTGAGCACCCGGGGCGAGATCCAAGTCGAAGCTATTGTCTCGCGCGGTTGCGGTATGGCGGAAAATGTCCTTGTTGATCCATACAATCGTATCACCAACGCGCACAGAATTCGGCACCGCCCCAAACGACAGATTGCCGACCACAATGACATGAGTCTTGGCCGGCTGGCGTGCCGTCGCCGAGGTTTCCGGCGAAACGAACAGCAGCATCATGGCCACGGCACACAGGCCCAAGCTATGATTTCCCTGTGCCATCAGCGAAGCGACTGAGCGATCTGCTTAGCGTGAATTAAATGCGCTTGAAATAAACTTAAGCCCGTTCGCAAGAGCGATTTAAGGTCGGCATTATCTGCGTCAGGAATGAGTGTATTTTGAAGTGCCGCGTTCACGGTCTGATGGAATGTGACCTCGTTCTGGATGTAAGCGCGATCAAACGTACTGCCTTCGAGCTTAGCGAGCTCCGCAAGGCTTTGCGTCGCCTGCTGGGACAGTGCCGTGCTGGTGGGGTTTGCTTCCGGCTTCACGCGGAGTCTGTTTAACAACGCCGTCGCTTGATCATTCACTGCTTTGTGGTCGCGCTTCATCGTCTCGGCGAATGCTCTTACCGCGGGAGCATGAGATTTGCTCAATGCCTGGTCCGCCGCAGCGATATCAATTTGGCCCGCCGTATAAGCGATGTGAGCAATTTGTGGGTCGGTTGGGCCGGCCGTTGTGTGTGCGCCGGTAGGCCCATGTGCCATGGCTGGCGTTCCAATGGCGCCAAAGACTGCCAGTAAAACGATCGAGCGCTGCGAGACTCTGACCATGCCACCACTCCTGAAACGACGGTTTCTCTGGAAAGGCCATTTGATGAAACTGCCCTCCATCTTTAGAATAAGCGGTCTTGTCCTGAAAAGTTCCGGCGCGTCCTTCCGTAAAAATACTGCTAGTATACAGCAATAAAATGCGTTGGTGTGTTATCACTGGTCACTTTACATGCGGTTCTTCTGTATTGGTTCGCTCGCCCGTTAGAGTGAGCGTTAGGTGTTCTGTCACTTTGTCGTGGCGAGTTGGAGCCGGCCTGATGAGAGGTTCGCTCGGGAACTGGAGCATGCCTCCGGCCAGACGGACCTCCGGGCTGCCGAGTGTGGTTGAAGTAGCGACCGGGAGGTTGTGGTGGCAGTCGAACGAAATGCAGATGTCGTGCGCGAAGCTGTGGGAATTTTTCATGAGCCGGAGGATCTCCAGGCAGCAATTGATGATTTGCTGAGTTCCGGCTTCGACCGCGCCGAGCTCAGTTTGCTCGCGAGCGAGCATGCGATCCGAGAGAAGCTTGGCCATCGGTACGAAAAAGTAGAACCGTTCGTGGATGACCCGGCGATCCCTCGCGCCGCATTTGTTTCGAATGAAGCAATCGGTGATGCAAAAGGCGGGCTCATCGGCGGATTACTTTACGTCGGCGCGACGGTGGCGGCCGGGGCCATTGTGGCTTCGGGTGGCGCGATTGCAACGGCAATTGCCGGGGCAGTGATGGCCGGAGGGGCGGGCGGGTTACTTGGCGCAATTCTCGCCAAATGGCTGGACCACCACCACGCCAGCTATCTGCAGGAGCAGGTCGAGCGCGGTGGCTTGCTGTTGTGGGTCCGCACAATGACCGCTTCGAGCGAAGAACGTGCTCTAAAGATCCTCAAGCAGCATGCAGGCGAGCATGTTCATGTGCACGGCAATCCGTTGTCAGCTCACCGAGCGGGTTCAGCCATGGCACTTTAGTGTGCCAGTGAGCGGACGGAAGGAACGCGTGATCAACCGAGCGAATGACAGTTTCGAGTCGTTGCTGGCTGAGGTGCAAGCCTGCAATATTTGCGCGGATGCGCTACCGCTCGGGCCTCGTCCTGTCTTCCAGCTCTCGCCAACGGCGAAAGTCTTGATTGCGAGCCAAGCGCCGGGAATCAAGGTTCATGATACCGGCATCCCATTCATGGATCGCTCCGGAGAGAGACTTCGCGAATGGATCGGCTGGACAACCGACGAATTCTATGACGCACGCAAGGTCGCCATACTCCCCATGGGACTGTGTTATCCTGGACGAACCAGCAATTCTGGGGACGCGCCGCCACGTCCGGAATGCGCTTTGATCTGGCGCGACCGGCTTCTTGCGCAGATGCCGGACCTAAAATTAACGTTGCTTGTCGGCATTTACGCACAGAACCACGTACTCGGTCGCGGAACACTGACCGAGCGCGTCATGAATTTCCAGACCTTTCTGCCCGACTATTTTCCATTGCCCCATCCTTCGTGGCGATCGCGAGTTTGGGCTGCTAAAAACCCCTGGTTTGAGACAAAGGTGCTACCGGCGCTGCGCTCCGCCGTCACACAAGCACTGAGGTGAGACGGTCCATCAATCACATGCATCCAATAGCAACGGCACGGGATTCGTGCTCAGCCGAATGAGGCGTTCCGATGTCTCGTGGCTAATACCAATGCTAATACCAATCCGAAAAAGCTGCGCCATCTATTGGTGCTAAGGCCCAATATTAATGAGAGTTATCGATATTGCGACTACCGCACCAAACGCCATTAACATCACGCCAAAGATACGCAGAATGTATGCAATCGGGTCCTGGCCCGCCGGATCCCTATGCGCCAGCAGAGTACTCTCGGGTTTCCACCAACATAAGGCGTTGCGTACGACGTGCTGGCGGAACGACATCAAAAAGCCGCCAGTTACGAAAACGAGACCCAAGAGGTCGACGGCCACCACAGTGATAGACATCAACCGATTCCCGCAAAATGAAACCGATCCGCTCTAGCCGTGAAGGATTTCCCCAGAAAGTAGGGGCAATGCTCAGGCAACAGACGAGGCGATGGTTCTCTTCTGAACAAAGTCATGTGCGGGCTGCAACGCAAGTCGCTCCGAGACGAGGACGCCGAGCTTTGGACCTGCAAAGCGTGAATCGGGCAAGTGCCAGATACCCAGCACCGTGTGGAACGAATTGCCAAATTCCACTTCCTCGCCGGGATGAGGCGCGACTACGAAGTGCATGTTGCCGCAACGCTCCGACTTCTCTCGAGTCTCACCTCGATAGACTGATATAAGCATTGAAGGACTCCCAGATAAGAAAAGTGAGAAGACTCCAAACCGCCCTTCTGTGGTGTGAGAAGCCTCTTGGAATCATATCGACAGTATTGAACGTGGCAGGCCAGCTAGTGCGCAGCAAGATCAATATATCTTCGTCCAAGTGCAATTAAATTGCAGTCTAAACACCACAGTGGTCTGCGAGAGACCGCGAGCATTTCCGTCTTATTGGGTAGGACGAGCCTGGTTCTGGACATGTGCGACTCTGATCGGTCTCAGCTCGCCATCTCGATCCGGCCACTCGATGCTTGTGCCCTCAGCCAAGCCGTAAAGCGCAGCTCCCATCGGAGTAAGGATTGAAAGGCGGCCCTCGGCAATGTCGGCGTTGGCCGGAAGAACCAGTTGCGCCTTGCGGATTTGTCCTGTTCGTTCGTCGATGAATGTCACCCAAGAGTCGAGCATGACATGGTCGAGGGGCATCTTGTCCGCATCGTGCAACTCTGCTCGCTCGATTTCTTCGAGCAACATTTCAGCGGCGATGGGCTGCTGGCGCTCAACTTGGAGCGCCAGCGCGGCCACCAACTCGGATTCGGACTTCAGAAGATGGATAGGTGGGCGCGCCGTTGTGGAACGAAAAGTCATCATCGTGAACTCCCAGATTGGTGGTCTCGTAGAGCGGCTGGTTAGCCGCTCCTTGAAATGACCTATGCGAATGTCTCGAGCACCACGAAGAGAGCGAACATCAACGCCAGTATGCCGCCGGTCAGGGCAGCTCCCTCGGCCCAGATGTTTCGGAACAGCGCTTTGTTGTCCTTCATGAATGCGTCAAGCTTAGGCCGGAGCTGATCATCGTTGGTCAGCAGGAAGACGTCGACATGTTGGCCGTTACGCATGAAGCTTGCAATGTCGCGCGCTTCCTCGTCAGAGAGATGGGGGTAGCGGGCGACTAGATCGGACACTCGCTTGCGCTCCGGTGATGGTATGAGAACGTCGTCGTAAATTGCATGATAGTTCATTTTCTTGACTCCAATAGATGCGGAATGGACGTGCCAGACGTCATGCCAGCGCTGGGCTTTGCAGACGCGCGCGCTCCATTGACTCCAGCTGCCTACCGACCCTGCGAACGTCACGCCCGACCGCGCGGAGGCGACGGAAGGTACGTCCGTCGAGCTCCTCAAAGTCCCTCTCAGAAGCGTGGAACATGAAACCGCCGGGAATACGAACCGCGATCCCGACGGTGTCGCGATCGAACTGAATGACGAAACTCTGTGTGGTCATGGGATATTACTCCGGCGAGCGCGCACGGATGCAGCGGCGTCGCGCTGCACACCCGAATGCTCGAATTTTAATGAGACGAATGACGCCCGCTCAATGCGAGCCGCCGCATACCAACAAGCCCTCAGCGTGCCCCCCGCACACGAGGTGCGGGACGCCGAGGGCGCTAGAAGCGTGCCGTGCTGCTACCCGGATGTAGCTCGAACCGGCTGTACTGAGAATGCTGGCTCATATCTTCAATATGGACTCGGACGGCGGGTAATCAAGGCCAGGCGGGTCTACGAAATTCCGTGACCTAATTGCCCTCGAAACACCGGGAGGAGTAGACGGACCTCCCGCTCAAGCTTGTTCAAGCGGCGAACCAGCTTCTGCATCCTCGCAGCCTAAAAAGCTGCGTTCAAATTCAGTTGCGGAAGCGACAAGCGACTCTACGTCTTGGAAAAACAAATTGTTCAGACTTTGATAGCCGGGCTCGAAATTGAAGAACCTATATCCGCCCTCTTCTCGAACGGCGATCCCAATCGCTTTGTCATTTACATCAATAAGGAATGACTGTCCCATGACCGTCTCCCGAGCTTTCCAGTGATGACTTACAGCTCGGGGTGAATGGGCGAGCTCCTTCCGCGGATAACCGCATCGAGACTTGTCCGCTCACTACCAAGCGGCGGTTGGCCCTGGAGGTGCTTCGTCGCTAGCGAGCTTGGCGCCCCAGGGCAGACAGGCCTGCCACAAGACTGCCCGCGTGAAGCTCTAGACGGGAATTGCATGCGTTCTTATTCATGGTGGAGTCAGTTAACAGTCGCGGTGCTGAATTCGGGATGAACAAAATCGAATATGCGAAGTTGAAATGTATAATCGCACTCCCGGCCAGTTGAGATTAAAATTTCGTCTCGTTTATGCCTGGATCGGCGCGGCGGAAGATGAATGGCCCTTACGCTGGCAAACGCCGCTACTGTCGAACCGGTGAAACTAGCTCGGTTGTCCGGGTATCGGCTTCGTCCTATCGACTCTCTTGATCATCGCACGTAGTGGGTAGCCATGAGCTGAAGCAGTGGGTGGAACAAGGCCTGTTCCACGCAGTAGCTCACGACAGCAATGATGATCATGATAGCCGAGAACGAGAGGGCTACGCTTGTCAATCTCTGTATGTCCATGATGTCTGTTGTGCTGCGTCGAGGGAACCTAATTGTTGCGAGTTAATTCGCGAGGCCGGGTTTTACCCCATGGCCATCGTTGCTCGATTGCGTGGCTAACATCGAAAACGAAATCGTCTCTTCCTTGTTGGGCAATGATTTGCAGTCCTACAGGCAAGCCGTCGACAAAGCCGCATGGCACTGAAGCGTTCGGAAGGCCTATTCCGGTCACGCCATAGCTTTGAGCGGCCCACCCGCCCTCGGAGACAGGAGCGTCGCATTCTGCCAGAATGGGAGCCGCAACGTCCCCGAATGTGGGCGTAAGCAGTATATCATGATCCTTGAATAGTGCGGCGTAATGCTCAGTGATCATGGCACGCGCGCGCCAAGCGGCCGCTTCCTCCGCTAGAGGGACTGGCTGGGCAGTACATTGTTCTGCCCAGTCCTGCGATTCCGGCGTAAGCATGGCGCGGCTGACCGGATCTGCTGCGAGTTGGCGAAAGTAGCGACCGACATGGCAGCGCATGAGCACGTCGACTGATTCAATCCCATTGTCGATTAGGGTGCCCTGATCCGTGATACGGAGCCGTATGTCTCGAAGCAGATCTACCGCGGTCCGGACGTGCTCGATGACTGTGGGATTCGCCGCGGCGTCAGTGAAGGTTACCCACAGCGCGCGCAATCCGGCGACTGACCCGAACTTGCCATCGCTGCGTATCCGCGTCCGCAGCGAAGTAGGATCGCTCGGATGATATCCGGACATGATCCGCGTCACGAGCGCGGCATCGCCAACGTCGCGCGTTAGGGGTCCTGTGTTGCGGAACAATTGGCGGATATAGCCGCGTCCGTTCGTCACGCGGGGGTTCGGCACTCGGCCGGCACTAGGAGAAAGACCATAGATGCCACAAAACGCTGCTGGCAGCGTAATGGAGCCTCCGTCATCGCCGCCGATGCCAACCGGCGCCATCCCAAGCGCGACACTGGCTGCTGCGCCCCCGCTGGCGCCACCGGCGGTGAATCCCTCACGCCAAGGGTTGAGGGTCTCAGGCGAGAGGCGGTTGCCCGTCCGTCGCCGAAGAGCAAATTCGCTCGTGCCGGTCTTGCCGAGGATGATAGCGCCGGCGGCGCGCAAGCGCGCCACTGCTACCGCATCGTCTTGTGGGATGAAGTCATTGAAGACCGCGGAGCCGAAGGTCGTGCGCAGATTAGCGGTCGGGATCGTGTCGCTAAGCGAGACTGGCACGCCGTGAAGCGGCCCGAGCCGACTAGGCGAACTCAACGCCTCCTCGGCCAGGCGTGCCTGCGCGATGACATCCTCGTGGTTGACGGTGATAAACGCGTTATAACTGGCATTGAGGCGGTCGATCCGCATCAGTGTGGCATGGGCGAATTCCAATGGAGATAGCGCCCGCGATGCGAACAGGTTGCGCAGCTCCCGTGCGGGACGCCAGAAAACGTCCTCGTCCATAATGGCCTCCTTATCGTCGGCACTCGCGTGAAGGGTTTGGTGAGGTGAGGCCTGCCTATTCAAGCAGCGACCATAGGACGCCGAGGCCAAGGACCAGCGGAAGCGCCAGAAGCCACACGAGCTGAGGGAGGGGCATGCTACCTCTAGAACCTTGAGCCCGACAAAGAGCTGCAAGTTGCTCTGACAAGCGCCTGTCCGCCCTCACTGAAGCTAGATCGAATTTCGACAAATCGCGGATTAGGTCAGCGAGAGAATCGAGTTCTTGATGGTTTAGATTTGGATAGTGCAAAAGCAGAGCTTTAGCAGAAGCTCGTCCAGAGTTTTGGGTCGCCATGACTGGGTTCCTCGCCGGCCCGGAACGCCCGCTTACGAAGCAATCCGGCCCGCCAAATATGCGCTTCCAGATCGCGGATCTTCACGATCGGAACTCATAAGCTTTGTTAAATCGCCTTCTCTACCGGACGTTCGCGCTGGCGAAGCGCGCGTCCGGTTAGCCGCCGATCATGAGGCGCTGAGGCTCCCGCGGGCTTCTGGGCGAACCGGTACTCATGGGCGCTATGTTGTCCCTCAAACTAAAAAGTTCAAGGCCACCGCCGGAGAAATTCAACGCCCTGCAGGAGCGGCCTGTTCAGATGCAAGACCGCAATTGATACCACTTTTGGTAAAACGTCATGCGCGGCACGGCGCAGGTCTTGAAAGGGATTACAGCAGACCGATATCGAAATCATGATGTCGTTTGCATCTTCTCACTGGTCGGAGCCTCAGCGTCTCAAAATGGGCGTTTAGCCGGACGCACGTTTAGCGAAGTTTGCGTCCGGGAAAAACGCCGAGCGACAGCGCCCAGGGGTTGGCGAGTTCGCAACGCCCTGAGGCGCGATCGTGGGGCAACTCGTCAAACCCCCTGAGAGAGCTCTCCTTGCAAAACGAGGGGCTTGCTTCGCAAAGGACAAGCAAGTGGAAATGCACTATTACGAGGCGGCTAGACCTCCATTCGGCTTGAACGTTAGGGTCAGACTTCTCCTCGACCGCTATCCCAATCTTGGCGAGGAGGAACTGGCTGAACTTATCAACCTGCTACCGCAGGTGCCGCCGCTCGATCTAAGCCAGATGACTACGAATGACCGGCTGGCGGCGTTTCGCGACGATCGTGGCGACAAGCGCAGCGGTTCTGTCTCGGGCTTGGTTTGGCTTTTAGCCTTTCCTCTCATTCTTGGGATCAGCGCGATCTTCTGGCTTCTAGTATAAGTCGAAGCGGGCCTCGTCAGCTTCTCGGCCCAGAGCCTGTGCTTTGCCAACGCTGGTTGAATGCGGTCGAACCTAGGAGAGAGCTGGCAACTCGGCTTGAGAGGGAATCCCGCTCATGCTCGATGTAGGAACAAGTCTCGAGTAAATAGCCGGACAAAGGGCCGAAGCGCCCGGAAAGGATAGACTCTAATAGGAATCCTATATGCACCACAATAAAGAGTGTAACATCAAGTAATATACTCATTCATCAGGCAGTCAGTACAAATAATGTAAATAATAAACACGTTGAAAGGCAATCGAGACCGGGTGTGCTATGGGTATGACTCCCTCATTCAAGAAGAACGCTCTCATGTTTATGGGTGTGGCTTCCCTCGCGCTATTCGGATCATGTTCGACGCAGAAACATGCCAGCCAACCTATGCCGGCAAAAAATGTAGAGCACGTCCGAACGACAAAGGATCTTCTTCCTCGCAGAGTGGTCCTCGACACTCCCGCGAACTCAGAAAGGAAGAAGGCGGGGGTCGTTGCCCTGCCGAGTGCTGCGGCTGGATTAAGTGCGAGCTTGCAGAAGATCGGGGAAAAATTCGATGGTGACGTCGGTATAGCGGTTAGTGATATTCAGACCGGCTGGACATCGCATTTTGGTGGCACAAGCCTTTATCCTCAGCAAAGCGTCAGCAAGCTGTGGGTGGCTCTGACAGCGCTCGATCTTTCAGATCGTGGCGAGCTTGACCTTTCGGAACGCATAACGCTTGGCCCCGGCGACCTAGCTGTGTTCCACCAGCCAATTCGAGAACTCGCGTTGCAGCCGGGCGGTTATTCGACGACGCTTGGCGATCTGTTGTTCCGTGCCATCACACGAAGCGATAACATGGCGAACGACGTGCTTCTCTGGCGCTCCGGCGGGCCCGAGGCCGTACGAGCCTTCCTGCACCGCAAAGGGATTACCAACGTTCGATTTGGACCTGGCGAAAGATTGCTTCAAAGTGGCATCGCGGGCCTGGAATGGAAGCCAGATTATTCCCTTGGCAGACGATTTTATGCTGCCAGGGCTGATGTTCCAACGGAAACTCGGCGAGCTTCATTCGAGGCCTACGTTGCCGATCCAGTGGATGGTGCGGCGCCGGTTGGGGTGGTCGATGCGCTTGCGCGCCTGAGCAAGGGCGAGATCCTGTCAGCCTCTGCGACAGATCGGGTGCTCTCCATTATGAGACAAACGCAAACTGGCCGGCTGAGGTTGAAGGCCGGCCTCCCGGCTGGCTGGAAGCTTGGTCATAAGACCGGGACTGGCCAAATCTTCGGAGGAGAGCAGGCGGGGTATAACGATATCGGAATCATGACATCGCCTGCAGGGAGGTCCTATGCCATTGCAGTTTTCATTGGCCGCACAAGCGAGCCGGTCCAAGCTCGAACCGCGCTAATGCACAAGAGCGTTCGGGCGGTTGTAAGCTATGAGCGCGATCTTATGCGCCAGCAGAGACGAAGTGCTAAGTCCGGATCGGAGGGTGCTTCTGACGAGCGCGGTTTCGCGACAGCAAAAGTGCCATCACGCGGACCGGAGCAAGGCTATTCTGCTCGAGAGGGCTAGTACTGACCGGCTTAGCCGACTCTAAGGCGGGCTGTTTCGCCAGGCTGTAGGCGCAGTCCCCGCAGCATACTGTCGCTCAATGGAGCGACAATTCTCGGAGTCACCCGTGACCCTAGGGCAGCGATGCTAGCGACGCTGCGCACTGCCGCGGTGCGACCGTCCTGCCACGATGCGAAGAGGGCCTCTAGGATCGGCAAGCCGGCATTCACTTCGTAGGTCAGACTAACCAACCATCCGCTCATTTCGGTCCTCCATCGAATCTCGCGATGATTCACTTTCCTCTACCGATGTGGCAGGTGGGGGCATCGATGTTGCACCGAAGGTGGAACGAGGGGTATCCCTCTTAGGCTGGGCATGCTCGCCGCGACCAAGTTCTGCTCGCGGTTGCCAGCAAGATGCCAGCTTGGACAACCGAACCGGAACCACGGTGGGCCCATCTCTCGCCGATTGCGAATTTTCCGCTTTACGGCCGGCAGCACGACCAAGCAGACATATCCGCCGAGATCGAGGCGTGAGCCGGCTAGCCTCCCATAGTCAACGGCGAAGGATCAGCATGACTCAGCTGGCCAGCGAGGCCGGGTAGTCCTCGAGCTGCCGCAAATCGGTGAATTAAGCGCTCTTCACGATACATCGTAAAATCTCGAAACCATGGCCGGCGAGCGACGGTGCCGGTCCAGGTCTTGCGCGGTGATGCCGTCGACGTGCGCTTGTCGGCAGCCGGAGCGTTTAAGTCCTATTCCTCTTAGCCTTGCGCTTCGGCTTCGCAGGCGCGCGGCCCCTCAGCGTCTTTTTTACGGCCTTGACCGCCTTGGTGACGACGCCTCCCTCCGCGGCCTCCGCCTCAGCCTTCGTCTTGTGCTTGACGCCGGGATCCTCCGCGGGGGGCGCGTAAACAGAGAACAGCTTCAGCGGCGTGGTTCCTTTGTTGATGATGTTATGTCGCGTACCTTGAGGGATCACGATCATGTGGTTGGCGGCAACCTTCGTGCCGCGGCCGTCCAGGACGGCGCTGCCGTTCCCCTCGACGAAATAGGTCGTCTGATCGGCGCGATGTGTCTCCTCGCCAATATCCTCACCTGGCTTCAGGCTCATGAGGACAATCTGGACATTCTTGTCGAGATAGACCTCTTTCTGGAAGAAGGTGTTGGCCTTCGCCAGCTTCACCATGTCCTTGTTGAACGCTGCCATGTTGAACTCCTTGAGACTCGCGCAGCGCTTGTCGCGTAGCGTGTTACCTACAGAACGACCCAGTTACAGCAAGGTGCCCTTGATTAGCTTCATGGCAGCTCTGTTAAGCGCCCCACTGTCCGAATCTGGGCAAAGGCTGCCAGCTTGAGCGGTAGGCGAGAATCTCTGCTAAGCTGGCAAAGGCAAGCGAGGCGGCACGGCAGCAGTTGACTGTTGGCTTCGCCGACCCTCCAACACAGCAACAAGGGGATCAGCCCGCGAAGGGCCGCGCTGCCGGCCTCGGCTGGCCTCTGGGGCAGCTCTTGGCCGTCGTCGGGCCGTCCGATCTCGGGTGCCGATATTGCGAAGGATGTTGCGCGAGCGGATCAACTAACTCTTCCAATGCTGACGGAATCGCTAGCTGGGAATGTCTCCAGGAGCGCTTCGTCGAGACGATCACTCTCCCGTTTTTTTGTAAGATCTGCGTCCGACTCTCGACGAGTCCGCTCGGGAGAGCGGATATTTGGCTTTTCGCGGTCAGCGGAGTTGCGGTGTCTCATCATTGATCTACTTCATCTAGGACGTTCGCGGTGAGAAGGAGAAACAAATCAAAACGAGCGAAGCCGCACCGGTGTCCTCACTTTTCGTGGAAAGTTGATACCTACCCCAGAAGGCGGATCAATACCCGGTATCGGTGATCGGGTGTGGCGGTAATCGACAATCGAAAGCCTGCTTAGCGGCCGGCTGACTACCGACTCACCCCTCAGTCAATCCAGTGGCGCCGCCAGGTTTGGCGAGCACGCCCCGAGTTCGAGCTTCCCAAAGGCAACGCCTGCTCGACTCTACTTCAGAGAGAATTTCACGCAGCACCGTGTCGGAAATATCGCTACAAGGGCGATCCGGATCATAAGCTGTACGGCCGCACCAATTGCACATCATTGATGCGTGGCCTTCCGGAGGCTGCTCCAGCGCCCATTGCGATTTCGGCTGAGGTTTCAAGCCCGCTCTCCACCGCCGCTGCCGGAAATGCTCGAACAGCGATAAAAATCAGTGCCTTTCTGGCTTGAACAATCTCACAGAAGTACTGTCAAAATGCTGAACACTAATTTGAATGGGCCGTTCTGGAGCCTCCTTGGAATGAAAAGAAAAACTGCTCAGTCAATCCGTGGCAAGGTCTCGAACTGGTGGTACGGCGGCGGGCTCGGCAACGTCCATTCGAGCGTGGTCGCGCCATCGCCCCAGGGATTGTCGGGCGCCTTCTTACCGGCGAGCAGCGAGTAGACCATG
>Ga0068855_100004477_pt1 | contig 17071 bp, 16 predicted proteins | sample KBSCornC52_FD_66592 | JGI IMG/M metagenome (GOLD analysis project Ga0068855, IMG submission 66592) | Corn rhizosphere microbial communities from Kellogg Biological Station, Michigan, USA - KBS Corn C5-2 | ecosystem: Host-associated > Plants > Roots > Rhizosphere > Soil ...
TGGGCAAGGCCTACGACATGCCGGTGATCTCGATCGGCAACCTCAACGACCTGCTGCAATATCTGGCGCAGGCCGGCGCCGATGCGCAGCTGTCGCAGTACAAGGATGCCGTGGCGGCTTACCGCACGCGTTACGGCGTGCAATAAGGCAAATCCCGTCATCTGCAGGCATTAAAAAGCCCCTGGTCATCGCGACCCGGGGCTTTTCATTTGCTGCTTCTTGTACTTTTGCCGCAAGCTTCAGACGGTCGCTCTGACGCCTGCCACTCCGGTCGTGCCGACGCCCAGGCGTTGCAGGCGATCATCCAGCTCGCCGATCTGCGCAGCGACCGCGTTCTCCGTCAGTTGGCCGCGTTGCTGGATGTCCTGCTGCACCGATTCGATCTTGTTGGTCAGCGCGCTCAGGTGCGCGTTCTGACGTTGCTGCAGCTGCTGCAATTCGCTTTGCAGGTAACCGCGCAATTCGATGAAGCGCGATTTTTCAGCCTGGTCTGCCAGCTCGCGCTGCGTATCGAGCTGCTTGGTCAGCCGGCGCGCTTCGAACAGCGCGCTGGTTTGCAGCGCCATCACGTACATCAGGAAAACCGCGGTGAGAATCACCACCACGCCCAGCATCACCAGGCCCAGCGGCGCCTGGAAGTCGGTGAACACCAGCGTCAACGGCGTCGGCGCGAGGAAGGCTTCCCAGTTGACGGCGGCGAAGATGGCGACCAGCGCCAACACCACGATCATAAAAGTTGTACGGAATTTCATGTGCATTCTCCTGTTGTTGTTCGAATAAGGCCGCAGGCGCAAGGCAGGGCCGTCCGAACTTTGGACCAGCGACGTGCACCGCCGTTCCTTAGCGATCGGAAACAATGCCTTGCAGGCAATAAAAAAGCCCTCTTGCGAGGGCTTTTTCCGTTAAGACTTGTCGGATGGGCAAGCTTCAGACCGGTACGTCGCCTTCCACCGTAGTACGGTATAGCGTACGGCGCAGGTGCTGTGGCGTGATGGCGGCGTAATGCTGGGTGCTGCGGTTGTCCCAGAATACGATGTCGTGCGGTTGCCATTGATGGCGGTAGACGTTCTCCGGACGCGTGATGTGCGCATGCAGGGTCTTGAGCAGTTCATCGCTTTCATCGCGCGGGATGCCGATGATGTGCGAAGTGAAGCCCTCGCTGACGAACAGGATCTTGCGGCCGCTTTCCGGATGCGTGGTGATGACCGGATGCTCCACCGGCGGTACGTCGTCGATCTGCTTTTGCGTCAGTTCCGGCCGCCACGGCGACAGCTTGCGCAGGCGTTCGTAGCGGTAGACGTAGGAATGAACCGCGCGCTTGCCTTCCAGCAGCTTCTTGATCTCGGCCGGCAGCGTGTCGTAGGCGTCGGCGGTGTTGGCGAACAGCGTGTCGCCCTGTTCGGCCGGCAGCTCCTGCGAATGCAGCAGCGCGCCCAGGCTGGGCTTGGGCATGTAGGACAGATCAGAATGCCAGTCGGCGCCGGCGTCGACCAGGCCGATCGGTTTGCCGTCTTCGAGCACGTTCGAGACGATCAGGATTTCCGGATAATTCTTCAGGTGGAAGCGGTTCAGCACATGCACCTGTAGCGGGCCGAAGCGGCGGCTGAAGGCGACGTGCTGGTCCGGTGTGATGCGCTGGTCGCGGAACACCACCACGTTGTGTTTGACCAGCGCTGCGCGGATTTCGGCCAGTTCGCGGTCGGACACCGGCAGGTTGAGGTCGAGACCGGTGATTTCGGCGCCCAGCGGGCCGCCGAAGGCGCGGATGGTGAAGTCTTGTTCCGCCGCGGCGGTCCGGGTTTGCAGTGCGCTTGCGCTGGACATGATGAATCTGGCTCCGTTGCCGGGCGGCGGCGCTCAGCTCGCGGCTGGCGACTTCGCTCCGAATATGGCTGAAACAAGGATTACACGCCTCGTCAGCCAAGCCAGCAAGTAATAAGTTTTCATATCCATATGCGTTTTCTGCACTTTGCAAGGCGCTCGACGGCAGGCCTAGGGCGTGGCGCCGTCCTGACGCCGGCTTGCTTCACTGGGTGCGTAACCGAACTGGGCCTTGAAGGCGCGACTGAACGCCGCATCCGATGCGTAGCCGATGCGTTCCGCCGCTTGCGTGACGCGTAGGCCGCCGCTGGCCAGCATGTCCGCCGCGAGCGTCAGTTTCAGGCGTTTGACGTAATGCAACGGGGCTTCGCCGACCCGTGCGGTGAAGCGCTCGGCAAAAATCGAACGCGACATCGCCGAGATGCCGGCTAGGCCTTCCACCGTCCATGGATGGCAAGGTGCGGCGTGGATAGCGCTCAGCGCACGGCCGATGCGTTCGTCCCCCAGCGCGCCTACCCAGCTGGCGGGATGCTTCTGGCCTGCAGCCCAGGTACGCAGCGTGCGGATCACCAGCAAATCAATCAGGCGCGAAATCATCAGCGATGAGCCGGGCTCAACCTCGTGTGACTCCTTGACCAGGAAGTGTGTCAGGGCATGCAGCCAGTCCGGCGTCTTGCCGGCTACGCCCGGGATATGCACCACCAGAGGCAAGGCCGCCATGAGCGCCGCCAACGATCCCCCTTCGAAATGAAACAAGCCCCCGACCAGGCGCGTCGCGCTATCGCCGCTACCGCCCCGGCCGTAACTGAGCACCGACTTGTCACGGTCGAAGTGTTCACCGATCAGGCTGTCGATTGCCGCCGGCGGCGTGGCCGGATCGTCGCAGATCAGGTGGCCGGTGCCGTGCGGCAACAGCAGCATGTCGCCTTGATTGACGGCGATTGGCGCGGCGCCCAAGGTTTTGACCCACATCGCGCCGACCTCGACGAAATAGAAATGCGCCGCTCCTTTGGGAAAAGTAATGGCCCAAGGCGCCGCCAGATGCGCCGAATAGACCAGTTCACCGCGCAGACGTATCAAGGTCAGCACCTGCGACAAAACATCGGCGCGCGTCGCCGCCATGCCGTAGTCCGGATTATTTCCGGACGATTGATCATGAAGTCCGGGCGTCTGGATATGGTTGTTCACGTCGCTGAGTCCTATGATTTGTCCTGTGGTGACCGATCTTATTAACCCTGTTTAGGAGTATGGCATGAAAACTTTGAACATTTTACTGATGACTTCCGCCGCCTTTTTCGGCGTCCAGGCAATGGCTGCAGAAAAGCCGGCAATTGCACTGGTGCACGGTGCGTTTGAAGACGCACATATCTGGGACGGCGTCAGCGCCAAATTGAAGGCTGACGGCTACCGCGTCATCAGTGTTGACCTGCCGGGGCGTCCGAGCGCGCCCATGGCGGCCAACCTGGTCAGCAACGACGTGTATCGCGACACGGTGCTGAAAGCGATCGATGGCGAGTCGCATCCGGTGGTGCTGGTTGGGCACAGCTTCGGGGGCATTGCGGTGTCGACGGTGGCGGAAGCCGCCCCGGCCAAGGTGAAGACTGCGGTCTATCTGGCTGCGTATTTGCCGCAGGACGGAGAATCGATGTTGTCGCTGGCCAAACAGGATCGCGACAGCAAAGCCGGCCCGGCGCTGAAGATAGATGAAGCCAAGGGCATGATTTCGGTCAATTACGCAGCGCGTGCCGATTTGTTCGCCAATGGCGCCCCCGAAGGTTTGCGCAAGGTCCTCCCGGATCTGATCATCGACGAGCCCCTGGCGCCCATCGTGACGCCGGTGAAGTTGACTGCGCAGCGCTTCGGCAAGGTCGACAAAGTCTATATCCACACTGCGCAGGATCAGGTCGTCAGCCCTTACCTGCAGCAAAAGATGGTGGCGGCCACACCGGTTCGCCTGGAATTCACACTCAATACCGGCCACACACCGTTCCTGACCGACGTATCCGGCCTGGTTGCCGCGATTGAAAATTCGGCTGAATAACTCGCCGCCGACCGATCCAACATTCACATTTCGAAGTCCACATTCAACTTTATAAGGAATCATCATGAACCGTTTATTCAATCAACCCGTCTCCGAATCCAGCGGCCACGCGGCGCAACTTTACGCCGGCATCAAGGCAGCCGTCGGTCTCGTTCCCAACGCCTATGTCAACATCGGCAGCAACAGCCCGGTCGCTCTGGAAACCCTGCTCGCCATCGACGGCGCACTGAAGAAGGGAACGCTCGGCGCCAAAGAAGGCGAAGTCGTGAAACTGGTCGTGAGTCAGGCCGCCGACTGCGATTACTGTCTCGCAGCGCATACCCTGATCGGCAAGAAAACCGGGCTGAGTAAAGAGGATATCCTGGCCATCCGTCACGGCGCGGCATCGAGCGATGCGCGGCTGGATACGCTGGCTGGCTTTACCCGTGAATTGATTTCGACCAGAGGGACGATGCCTGCGGCGGCGGTCGACAAGATCAGGTCGGCCGGCTTTACCGACACGCAAATTGTTGAAGTGGCGCTGGCCATCACCAGCATCACGTTCACCAATCTGTTTAACCGGATCAATGACACTGTGGTGGATTTTCCGCCGGCAGATTAATGCCGTCAGATAAAAGCGCCGGCAATCTCGACGTAAAAAAGCCGCTGTATCAACAGCGGCTTTTGATCGTTTCGCTCGCCTGGACCGTTGGTGCGATCCGATGGAGGCAAGTTGCGGAACGGCGATCAGCCGGCCAGTTTTTTGCGCAGCAACTCGGTCAGTTGCGCCGGATTGGCCTTGCCCTTGGTGGCTTTCATGGCCTGGCCGATTAGCGCATTGATGGCCTGTTCCTTGCCGGAGCGGAACTCCGCCACCGATTTTTCATTGGCCGCCAGCACCTGGTCGACGATCGCTTCCAGCGCACCGCTGTCGGAAATCTGCTTGAGGCCCTTGGCGTCGATGATGTCGTCGGCCAGCGTGTCCTTGTCGGACTTGGCTTCCCACATGCCGGCGAAGACTTCCTTGGCGATCTTGTTGGAGATGGTGCCGTCGGCGATGCGCTTCAACAGCAGCGCAAACTGCACGGCGCTGACCGGCGCGGCGGCGATGTCGGTGTCTTCGCGGTTGAGCGTCGAGGCGACGTCGCCCATGAGCCAGTTGGCGGCGGGTTTGGCCTGCTCCTTGCCGGCGGCGGTGACCACCGCTTCGAAGTAGGACGCCATTGCCTTCGATTGCGTCAGTACGGCGGCGTCGTATTCGGTCAGCGCGTAATCGCCGACGAAACGCTCGCGCATCGCGCCCGGCAATTCCGGCATGGTGGCTTTGACGCGCTCTATCCATTCTTGCGCGATCACCAGCGGCGGCAGATCAGGGTCGGGGAAGTAACGGTAATCCTGCGCGTCTTCCTTGCTGCGCATCGAGCGCGTTTCCTTCTTGTCCGGATCGTACAGGCGCGTTTCCTGCACCACGGTGCCGCCGTCTTCGATCAGTTCGACCTGGCGGCGCACTTCGTAGTTGATCGCGTCTTCCATGAAACGGAACGAGTTGAGGTTCTTGATCTCGCAGCGGGTGCCGTATTCCTTCTGGCCGACGGGGCGCACCGAGACGTTGGCGTCGCAGCGGAACGAGCCTTCCTGCATGTTGCCGTCGCAGATGCCGAGCCACATCACCAGCGAATGCAGTGCCTTGGCGTAGGCCACGGCTTCGGCGGCGCTGCGCATGTCGGGTTCGGTGACGATCTCCAGCAGCGGCGTGCCGGCGCGGTTGAGGTCGATGCCGGTCATGCCCTGGTAGTCTTCATGCAGCGACTTGCCGGCGTCTTCTTCCAGATGCGCGCGAGTCAGCTGCAGCGTCTTGATCTCGGCCTTGCCGTCCTTCTCGAGCACGAAGGAAATCTTGCCGCCCTGGACCACCGGGATTTCAAACTGGCTGATCTGGTAACCCTTGGGCAGATCGGGATAAAAATAGTTTTTACGCGCGAACACCGAGCGCGGCGCAATCGTCGCGCCGATCGCCAGGCCGAACTGGATGGCGCGTTCGACCGCGCCCTTGTTCAGCACCGGCAAGACGCCCGGCAAGGCCAGGTCGACCGGGCTGGCCTGGGTGTTGGGGGCGGCCCCGAACTGTGTCGACGAGCCGCTGAAAATTTTGGATTCGGTCGAAAGCTGCGTGTGCGTTTCCAGACCGATGACGACTTCCCACTGCATAGTATTCCTCGCTGATTCTTTATTGTTTCGTGGCGCTTGGCGGCGTTCCTGAAAGGCGATCAGGCCGGCGCGCGCAAGTGCCAGTCGGTAGCTTGCTGGTATTGATGGGCGACGTTGAGCAGGCGCGCTTCATCGTAATAGCTGCCGATGATCTGCAGGCCGACCGGACGCTTGCCGTTCTTTTCGCCCTGGCCGAAACCGCACGGGATCGACATGCCCGGCAAGCCGGCCAGGCTGGTCGACAGCGTGAAAATGTCAGCCAGGTAGTTGGCCACCGGATCGTCGGTCTTGTCGCCCAGGTCCCATGCCACGGTCGGCGAGACCGGCCCCATGATGACGTCGCACTTGCGGTCCGGACCGGTCAGCGCGTTCTGGAAATCCTGCGCGATCAGGCGGCGGATTTTTTGCGCCTGCAAGTAGTAGGCGTCGTAGTAGCCGTGCGACAGCACATAGGCGCCGACCAGGATGCGGCGCTTCACTTCGTCGCCGAAACCTTCGGCGCGCGACTTCTGGTACATATCGGCGAGGTCCTTGTAATCGGCGGCGCGATGGCCGTAACGCACGCCGTCGAAACGCGACAGGTTCGACGATGCTTCAGCCGGCGCAATCACGTAGTAGACCGGGATCGACAACTCGGTTTTCGGCAGCGAAATGTCGACCAGTATGGCGCCGAGTTTTTCGTATTCGGCGAGCGCAGCGCGTACCGCTTGTTCAACATCAGCAGCCAGGCCGGCGCCGAAGAATTCCTTCGGTACGCCGATGCGCAGACCCTTGACGCTGTCGTTCAGCGAGCGCGTGAAATCTTCCTTCGGACGTTCGATGCTGGTCGAATCGCGCTGATCGAAACCGCTCATGGCGTTGAGCAGCAGGCCGCAGTCTTCCGCCGTCTTGGCAATCGGGCCGCCCTGGTCGAGCGACGACGCAAACGCGATCATGCCGTAGCGCGAGACGCTGCCGTAAGTCGGCTTGATGCCGGTCACGCCGCACAGCGACGACGGCTGACGGATCGAGCCGCCGGTGTCGGTGCCGGTGGCGGCCGGCGCCAGGCGCGCAGCAATCGCGGCGGCCGAGCCGCCGGACGAACCACCCGGCACGGCGCGCTTGTCCCATGGGTTTTTCACGGCGCCGAAATAAGAGTTTTCGTTACCCGAACCCATCGCGAATTCATCGCAGTTGAGCTTGCCCAATGTAACAGTGCCGGCAGCGTTGAACTGTTCCACCACGGTTGCATCAAACGGGCTTACATAATTTTCCAGCATCTTCGAGCCGGCCGTGGTGCGCCATCCGCGCGTCACGAACAAGTCCTTGTGCGCGATCGGGATGCCGGTCAACGGCGTGACGTCGCCTGCGGCGATGCGCTGATCAGCTTGCGCGGCCTGCTGCAAAGTCAGTTCACGGTCGACGTGCAGGAAGGCGTTGAGGTCGCTCTGGCCGATGCGGTCGAGGAACAGCGTGGCCAGTTCGGCCGCGGAAATTTTCTTGGTCTGCAAGAGCGTCGACAGCTCTTTGATGGTCTTGGTATGCATGAAGAAATGTCGTTTCAGGTTCGGTGAGGCTGAGGCGCCGAAGCGTCTTTTTTTGCGCGCAGTTTTTTTGCGCAGCGGCGTGATTTATTCGATGACCTTGGGCACCAGGTACAGGCCGTCCTGGGTCGCCGGCGCCGGTTGCTGGTAGGCCTCGCGCTGGTTGGTTTCGGTCACCTTGTCGTCGCGCAGGCGCAGCGACAGGTCGGCGGTCAGCGCCGCAATCGGATGGCTCAGCGGCTCGATGCCCGTCGTATCCACGGCGCGCATCTGTTCCACCAGCGAAAAGATGCTGTTGAGTTTTTCCAGGGTTTGGCCGGCTTGTTCATCCGTCAACTCGAGACGGGACAGGTTGGCAATGCGTTTCACATCGGAAAGGGCAAGAGTCATGATAGGAAGGTGCGCGTCGGGCGCAAAAACTAATGTGTTGAAAAATCGGATCGCCATGACGGCAAATGCGCAGGTAAAAGCCTGCAAAAACGCAGAAAAATCTCTTATCAGGCAAGGATGGCTGGCTATTTTGCCTGCTGGTTTCTGCCAAATTATAAGGTAGAATGTAGGACTAATGCCTTGCGGGCGCCGTATTTGTGTCGCCGCGGCTTAAAAAGACACCCCCACTTACCAAATGCAACGCGCGCGACTCTGGCGCATCAGGACAATTCATGTTTGGATTTTTACGCAGTTATTTCTCTAACGACCTCGCAATTGACCTTGGAACGGCAAACACACTGATTTACGTACGCGGTCAGGGCATTGTCCTCGACGAACCGTCCGTGGTTGCCATCCGCCAGCAAGGCGGTCCCAACGGCAAGAAAACCATCCAGGCGGTCGGCCGCGAAGCGAAACAGATGCTGGGCAAGGTTCCCGGCAACATCGAGGCGATCCGCCCGATGAAAGACGGCGTGATTGCCGATTTCACCGTCACCGAGCAGATGCTCAAGCAATTCATCCGCATGGTGCATGACTCCAAGCTGTTCCGTCCGTCCCCGCGCATCATCATCTGCGTACCGTGCGGCTCGACCCAGGTGGAACGTCGCGCGATCCGCGAATCGGCGCTGGGCGCCGGCGCTTCGCAGGTCTATCTGATCGAAGAACCGATGGCTGCGGCAATCGGCTCCGGCCTGCCGGTCTCGGACGCCACCGGCTCGATGGTGGTCGACATCGGCGGCGGCACCACGGAAGTCGGCATCATTTCGCTGGGCGGCATGGTGTACAAGGGTTCGGTGCGTGTCGGCGGCGACAAGTTCGACGAAGCCATCGTCAACTACATCCGCCGCAACTACGGCATGCTGATCGGCGAGCAAACCGCCGAAGCGATCAAGAAGGCCATCGGCTCCGCTTTTCCGGGCTCCGAAGTCAAGGAAATGGAAGTCAAGGGCCGCAACCTGTCCGAAGGCATTCCACGCTCGTTCACCATCTCCAGCAACGAAATCCTGGAAGCGCTGACCGATCCGCTCAACAACATCGTGTCCGCCGTCAAGAACGCGCTGGAACAGACGCCGCCGGAACTGGGCGCCGACATCGCCGAAAAGGGCATGATGCTGACCGGTGGCGGCGCGCTGCTGCGCGACCTGGACCGTTTGCTGATGGAAGAAACCGGCCTGCCGGTGATCGTGGCGGAAGATCCGCTGACTTGCGTGGTGCGCGGTTCCGGCATGGCGCTTGATCGCATGGACAAACTGGGTTCGATCTTCTCCAACGAATAATTCTCCGCCACAGGAGTCCGGCCAACCTCGAGGAACCGAAACGCGCCTATGACTGAGCACAAGCAGATTGGGTCGGTGCTGCGAACCAACAGTTCGCACAACGGCCAAATCTCGGCTGCTGCAGCGCGTTGCCTTCCTGATATTGGCCGGAATCTTCCCGGTATCCGTCCGCTGTTCTCCCTCCAGCCCGCCGTGTGCGGGCTGTTGCGGTTTTCGGCTCACCCGGCATCGGTCTCGGCCTGACGACACATGGATATCCCACCACTCTTCAAGCAAGGCGCCTCGGCCCGCGCCCGCGCCGGCTTTTTCGCGTTGATTGCGATCATCATGCTGGTGGTCGATTCGCGCATGCATGCGCTGTCGATGGTGCGCCAGGCGGTCGGCACGGTGCTGTATCCGTTCCAGGTGGTCGCCATGGTGCCGCGCGATGCCGCCTATAAGGTCGATGACTACTTCAATTCCCTGACGGCGCTGCAAAAGGAAAACGACGGGCTGCGCCGCCAACAGGCCATGAACGCCCAGCTGATGCAGCAGGAGCGCCAGATGGCCGCCGAAAACAGCCAGCTGCGCAAGCTGCTGAGCATGCAGCAACGCATGACCAACAAATCGGTGGTCGGTGAAATTCTCTACGATGCGCGCGATCCGTTCACCCGCAAGATCATCCTCAATCGCGGTTCGCAGCAGGGCGTCGCGCCCGGCCAGCCGGTGATCGACGATGTCGGCATCGTCGGCCAGGTCACACGCGTATTCCCGTTCACGGCTGAAGTCACGCTGCTGACCGACAAAGACCAGGCGATCCCGGTGCAGGTCTTGCGCAACGGCCTGCGCAGCGTGGCTTATGGTCGCGGCCAGTCGGGCGTGCTGGACCTGCGCTTCATGGCCGCCAACGCCGACATACAGAAGGGCGACACACTGGTCACTTCAGGTATCGACGGCATCTATCCTCCCGGTTTGTCGGTGGCGACAGTGCAGCAGGTCGAAACCAAATCGACCGACGCCTTCGCCCACATCGTCTGTCTGCCGTCTGCCGGCGTTGATCGCCACAAGCAACTGCTGATTCTGCTGGTTGAGCAAACCATCGCGCCGCGTCCCGATCCAGAAGGCGCCGGCGAGAAGGTCGACAAGCTGCTCAAGCGCCGCCTGCGTGACAGCGCCAAGGAAAGCGAGGCCGTGGCGCCCAAGGATGCGCCTAACGAAGAACGCAAGGGCGTCGCGCCTGCCACCGGGACAACTGCTACCACTCCGGCGGCTCCGGCCGCCGCAACGCCTGCCGCCAAACCAGCTACACCACCGGCGACGACGCCGGCGCAACCCGCCAAGAGCGCCCGATGAACGATCCGCATTACATCCTGCTGCCGGCCAATCCGCTGTTCATCGCGCTGAGCCTGGTAGCCGCCTTCCTGCTCAACCTGCTGCCGTGGGGCCAGTGGGTCGGGGTGCCTGATTTCGTGGCGCTGGTGCTGGTGTTCTGGGCGATCCACGAACCGCGCAAGATCGGCATCAGCATCGCCTTCATGATGGGCTTGCTGATGGACGTCAACGAGGCCACGCTGCTCGGTGAAAACGCGCTGGCCTACACGCTGCTGTCCTATTTTTCGATCATGATCCATCGCCGCGTGCTGTGGTTCCCGGTCGGTACCCAGGCGCTGCACATCCTGCCGTTGCTGCTACTGACGCAGGCGGTGCAGCTGGTGGTGCGCCTGATTGTCAGCGGCAAATTCCCGCATTGGTACTACTTCAGCGAAAGCTTTGTCTGCGCCCTGCTGTGGCCGGTGGTGGCGTGGCTGTTGCTGGCGCCGCAACGACGTGCGATCAATCGCGACGACAATCGTCCGATCTAGGTCACAACACGCGCCGATATGACAGAGTTCAAAAACACCGAGCATGAACTGAAGCTCTTCCGGCTGCGCCTGTTCGCGGTCGCGGTGCTGGTGCTGGTGTGTTTCAGCCTGCTGATGGCGCGCTTCGTCTGGCTGCAGATCGTGCGCCACGACGCCTACGCCGCTCAGGCCGAAGAAAATCGCATCTCGGTGGTGCCCATCGTGCCCAATCGCGGCCTGATCCTGGACCGCAACGGCGTCGTGCTGGCGCGCAATTACTCCGCCTATACGCTGGAAATCACGCCGTCCAAGATCGCCGGCAGCCTTGACGACCTGGTCGATCAACTGAGCTCGCTGGTCGACATCCAGCCGAAAGACCGGCGCCGTTTCCGCAAGCTGCTGGAAGAATCCAAGAACTTCGAAAGCCTGCCGATCCGCACGCGCCTGACCGACGAGGAAGTCGCCAAGTTCACCGCGCAGCGTTACCGCTTCCCCGGCGTCGACATCCAGGCACGCCTGTTTCGCCAATACCCCTATGGCAAAACCGCCGCGCACGTGATCGGCTACATCGGCCGCATCAGCCAGCGCGACGCCGACCGCATCTCCGACTCCGACGACGAAGCCAATTACAACGGCACCGACTACATCGGCAAGGAAGGCCTGGAGAAGAGCTACGAGACCCAGCTGCACGGCACCACCGGCTACGAAGAAGTCGAAATCTCCGCCGGCGGCCGCGCCGTGCGCACGCTCTCGCGCACGCCCGCCAGCCCGGGCCAGAACCTGATCCTGTCGATCGACATCGAGCTGCAAAAAGTGATCGAAGAAGCCTTCGGCGACCGCAAGGGCGCGCTGGTGGCGATCGATCCGGCCACCGGCGACATCCTCGCCTATGTTTCGCAACCGTCGTTCGATCCCAACGTCTTCGTCGAAGGCATCGACCAGCAAACCTGGGACGAGCTCAACAATTCTCCCGATCGTCCGCTCATCAACCGTCCGCTGTCCGGCACCTATCCGCCCGGCTCGACCTACAAGCCGTTCATGGCGCTGGCCGCGCTGGAGCTGGGCAAGCGCAAGCCGACCGACTCCATCCGCGACCCCGGCTTCTTCTGGCTCGGCAACCATAAATTCCGCGACGACAAAGAAGGCGGTCATGGCGTGGTCGACATGTACCGCTCGATCGTGGTCTCCTGCGACACCTACTACTACATGCTGGCCAACGACCTCGGCGTCGACGCCATCCACGATTTCATGAAGCCGTTCGGTTTCGGCCAGGTGACCGGCATCGACCTTGAACACGAACGCAAGGGCCTGCTGCCCTCCACGACATGGAAGCGCAACGCCTACCGCAAGCCGGAGCAGCGCAAGTGGTACGCCGGCGAAACCATCTCGCTGGGCATCGGTCAGGGCTACAACGCGTTCACACCGATCCAGATGGCGCACGCCACCGCGACGCTGGCCAATAACGGCATCGTGATGAAGCCGCATCTGGTCAAGATGATCGAGGACGGCGTCACGCATGACCGCACCGTCACCGTGCCCAAGGAAAGCTATCGCATTCCGCTGAAGCAGGAAAACATCGACGTCATCAAGCAGGCCATGGTCGGCGTCAACAAGGAAGGCACCGGCGCGCGCGTGTTCGCCGGCGCGGAATACACCTCGGCCGGCAAGAGCGGCACCGCGCAGGTGGTGTCGATCAAGAAGAACGAGAAGTACGACGCCAAGCGCCTGGCCACGCACTTGCTGGACAATGCCTTGTTCACGGCGTTCGCCCCGGCCGACAAACCGCGCATCGCGCTGTCGGTTATCGTCGAAAACGGCGGCTGGGGCGCCGAAGCCGCTGCACCGCTGGCGCGCAAGGCGATCGACTTCTACCTGCTCGGCAAACGTCCCGGGGACAAGGCCAAGGCGGCGGCCGCCAAGGATAGCGAAGCCGCCTCACAACCCGCAACGGACGCGGTCGGCAACGATCTCAGGGACTGAACAATACTATGAGTCTCCATCGACCACCTTTGTGGCAAATCATCAAACCGCATCTGGCGGTGTTCGACGGCGCCTTGTCGCTGATCATCTTCCTGATCATGTCGGTCGGCATCGTCACGCTGTATTCGGCCGGCATGAATTTCCCCGGCCGTGTCGAAGACCAGTTGCGCAATATTCTGGTTGCCTTCATCGTCATGTGGATCGCAGCCAATGTCTCGCCGCAGACGCTGTTGCGGTTTGCGGTGCCGATTTACACCGTCGGCGTGACACTGCTGATTGCCGTGGCGGTGTTCGGCATCGTCAAGAAAGGCTCGCGGCGCTGGCTCAACATCGGCATGGTGGTGCAGCCGTCGGAAATCATGAAAATCGCCATGCCGCTGATGCTGGCCTGGTACTTCCAGAAACGCGAAGGAATGATCCGCTGGCCGGTGTTCCTGATTGCAGGCCTGCTGCTGGCGGTGCCGGTCGGCCTGATCATTCGTCAACCCGATCTCGGTACCGGCGTGCTGGTGCTGGCGGCGGGCTTCTACGTGATCTTCTTCGCTGGCCTGTCGTGGAAAGTGCTGACTGGCCTGGCTATAGCGGGCGCCGCCAGCCTGCCGGTGATCTGGTCGGTCTTGCACGACTACCAGCGCCAGCGCGTGATGATGCTGATCGACCCGACTTCCGATCCGCTCGGCAAAGGCTTCCATATCATCCAGTCGACCATCGCCATCGGTTCCGGCGGCGTCACCGGGAAGGGCTGGCTGATGGGCACGCAGACCCATCTGGAATTCATCCCCGAGCGCACCACCGACTTCATTTTCTCGGTGTTCTCCGAAGAATTCGGCCTGATCGGCAACACCATCCTGGTGGTGCTGTACCTGCTGCTGATCGGCCGCGGCCTGATGATCACCGCCAATGCGCCGACGCTGTTCACGCGTTTGCTGGGTGGCTCCATCACGATGATTTTCTTCACCTACGCCTTCGTCAACATGGGCATGGTCAGCGGCATCCTGCCGGTGGTCGGCGTGCCGTTGCCGTTCATGAGCTACGGCGGCACCGCGCTGGTGACGCTGGGGCTTGGAGCTGGCATCCTGATGAGTATCCAGCGCCATCGCAAACTGGTGCAAACGTGACAACGCGGGCGACATCCTGATTTTGTAACGACCGGCGGGGCAGCGGGCATTTCCGCGTTGCATCGTGGATACTCTGGTATCGTTGCGCTCGAAGTCACACAACAATACAAGTTCAGGGAACATTGCAAATGCGGGATTTTCTTGTCTCGACGCCGCGCGTGATGCGCTGGTTGTCCTTATTGGCGCCGCTGGCGCTGGCGGCGTGCAGCAGCGCGCCACCGCTCAATCCATCGCCGTCGGCGCCATCTGCGCCGACGCCGGTAGCGCGCAGCGCCAACGGCAAGCCCTTGCCGGCGCTGCCTGCTGCGGGCTCCGGCCGCGGCGGCTACTACAAGGACGACGGTCCGGGCGACCAGCCGCCTGATGGCTTGCTCGATACCCCGGACGCCGAACCGCGCGTTGAACCGTATTCGAAATCGGCGCTGCGTCCTTACACCGTCTTCGGCAAGACCTATACGCCCATCAGCGACAACCGTCCATTCAAGCAACGTGGCATCGGCAGCTGGTACGGCAAGAAATTCCACGGCCAGAAGACGTCATCGGGCGAGCTCTACGACATGTACAAGATGTCGGCCGCGCATCCGACATTGCCGATTCCCTCCTATGCGCGCGTCACCAACCTGAAGACCGGCGCGCAGGTGATCGTGCGCATCAACGACCGCGGACCGTTCCATTCCACGCGCATCATCGACTTGTCCTATACCGCAGCGCTCAAGCTCGGCTACCTGTCGTCCGGCAGCAGCGAACTGGAAGTCGAGCGCCTGCTGCCTGATGAAATCGCGCGCATGGCCGAGAACAAGCGCAACGGCATTTCGGATACTGCCACCGCCGCGCCTGCGGCAGAAGCTGTGTCGGTCGGCAGTGTGGCGCCAACCGGACAGATCATGCCGGTGGCGATGACGACTGCGCCGGCGGTCGCGGCATCTTCCTCTTCACCAGCTTCAGCCTCAGCTTCCGCAGGCGCAGCGCTGGCCAGCGGTTTCTACCTGCAGTTCGGCGCCTATGCGCAGGAAGCCAACGCCCTGGCCGCGCGCGACAAGCTGATGCAAGGCCTCGGCGGCGCTGTTGAAAAAATGGAAACGGTGGTCGTCAACGGTCTGTATCGGTTGTACGCCGGCCCTTACGCCACTCGCCCGGCGGCCATGGACGCCGCCCAGGTGGTGCGTCAACGCAGCAGCGTGACGCCGTTCGTGGTCGAACGCTGATTCGCTCAACTCACTTTACAGGACAGACACATGCATCCCTATTTATTGCTGGGCATCGCCATCGTGGCCGAAGTCATCGCTACCTCCGCCCTGCGCGCGGCCGAAGGCTTTACGCGCCTGCTGCCGTCGATCATGGTGGTGATCGGCTATGCGGTGGCTTTTTTGTGTCTGTCGCTGACCTTGAAATCGATCCCGGTCGGCATCGTCTACGCGATCTGGTCGGGGTTGGGGATTGTGCTGATTTCGGTGGTGGCGTACTTCCTGTACGGCCAATCGCTGGACCTGCCCGCCATCATCGGCATGGCATTGATCCTGGTCGGCGTGGTCGTGCTCAACCTGTTTTCAAAATCGACCGTGCACTGAGATCAGTGCACGGAGGCGTCAAGTCGACGCTTCAACTCGCATCCTTGATCTGCAAAGCGCGCTCATAGAGCGCGTTTTTCTTTTGGCCGGTGATTTGCGCGGCCAGTCCGGCCGCCTGCTTCAGCGGCAATTCTTCCAGCAGGATACGCAACACGCGCTCGGCTTCGGCGTCGTTGTCGTCGCCGGCCGCCGGTGCGCCTTCCACCAGCACCACGAACTCGCCGCGCTGTCGGTTGGCGTCCTCGGCCAGCCAGGCCGGCGCTTCGGCCAGCGGGCAACGGTGCACGGTTTCAAACAGCTTGGTCAGTTCGCGTCCCAGGACGACGTGGCGCTCGGGACCGAAGGCCAGCAGCAGCGCATCAATTGTTTCGACGATGCGATGCGGCGCTTCATAGAACACCAGCGTGGCGGTATCACCCGCCAGTTTTTGCAGTGCATGCTCGCGCTGTTTTGATTTATTTGGCAAGAAGCCGACGAAGCGGAATGCATCGTTGACCAGTCCGCTCGCCGACAGCGCCGTCACCGCCGCCGACGGGCCCGGCAACGGCACCACCCGCAGCCCCGCCGCGCGTACGGCCTCGACGATGCGCGCGCCCGGATCCGACACCGCCGGCGTGCCGGCGTCCGACACCAGGGCGATGCGCTGGCCCTGCTGCAGGCGCGCGATGATTTTCTCGGCGGCTTCACGCTCGTTGTGCTCGTGCGCCGCGATCAGCGTCTGGCTGATGCCGTAGCGCGTAAGCAGGTGGCTGGTGTTGCGGGTGTCTTCGCAGGCGATGGCGTCGGCGATGGCCAGGACGTGCAAAGCGCGCAACGTCACATCGCAAACATTTCCGATGGGCGTGGCCAGCACATATAATGCCGACTCAGGATACGTCTGCTGCGCGGCCTCGCTCAGGACTGACGACGCGGCTGCCGCGCTGGAGTTGGGGTGACTCATTGGAGAAGATAATGTTGGGAAAATGGGCGAAAGTCATCTTGCAGACTGTCATGCTGAGCGGATTGTGCGCTTCCGTGCAGGCAAATACAACCGTTGCGGAGAATGCCCCGAGTGAACCGGCGCCGCTCGCACAGCCCGACAACGCGTCGCCGCCCAAACGCGTGGCGCTGCTGCTGCCGTTGCGTTCCAGCGTATTCGGCGCCGCCGCCGATGCGGTGCGCACCGGTTTTCTGACCGCCTCCGAACGCACCCGCGACAATCTCGTCATCACCATCATCGAAACCGGCGACTCTGCGCAGGACGTGCTGAGCGCGTATAACGACGCCGCCGTCAAATACGACATCATCGTCGGCCCGCTGGCGCGCAG
>Ga0068855_100004478_pt1 | contig 17070 bp, 18 predicted proteins | sample KBSCornC52_FD_66592 | JGI IMG/M metagenome (GOLD analysis project Ga0068855, IMG submission 66592) | Corn rhizosphere microbial communities from Kellogg Biological Station, Michigan, USA - KBS Corn C5-2 | ecosystem: Host-associated > Plants > Roots > Rhizosphere > Soil ...
CCCGCCGAAGCCACCTTCCAGTTCCCCGGCGGCCTCGCCGATCACCTCGCCGAACAGCTCGGCGCGCGTGAATGCGTCACCACCCAGTTCTTCAAGGGCACGCAGGACTTTCCCGGCGAAGAGCAAGGCCGCGTCGAATGGGCCATCGCCTGGCCGCTGTGGTCCGACGGGTCCTATTCCTACTACTGCAACACCATCCCCACCCCCGATGGCGGCACCCACGAACAGGGCCTGCGCGCCGCGCTGACCAAGGGCATCCGCGCCTTCGGCGAGCTCACCGGCAACAAGAAGGCCAAGGACATCGCCCCGGAAGACGTGATCACCGGCAGCGAGGTCATGCTCTCGGTCTTCATCCGCGATCCGCAGTTCCAGAGCCAGACCAAGGACCGCCTGACCAGCCCCGAGGCCGCCCGCATGGTCGAGAACGCAGTGCGCGATCACTTCGACCATTTCCTCACCGACAACATGGAGCGCGGCAAGGCGCTCCTCGGCCACGTGATGGAGCGGATGGACGAGCGCCTGCGCCGCAAGGCCGAGCGCGAGGTCAAGCGCAAGACCGCCACCAACGCCCGCAAGCTGCGCCTCCCCGGCAAGCTCACCGACTGCTCGGGCGAAGGCTCGGGCGAGACCGAGCTGTTCATCGTCGAAGGTGACAGCGCCGGCGGCTCCGCCAAGCAGGCGCGTGACCGCAAGACCCAGGCGATCCTCCCGATCCGCGGCAAGATCCTCAACGTCGCCAGCGCCACGGCCGACAAGGTCCGCGCCAACAGCGAAATCGCCGACCTGATCCTCGCCCTCGGCTGCGGCTCCCGCAAGGACTGCAACCCCGACAACCTGCGCTACGACCGCATCGTCATCATGACCGACGCCGACGTCGACGGCGCCCACATCGCCACCCTGCTGATGACCTTCTTCTTCCAGGAGATGCCCGAGGTCGTCCGCCGCGGCCACCTCTACCTCGCCCAGCCCCCGCTCTACCGCCTCACCAGCGGCGCCACCTCGGCCTACGCCCGCGACGATCTCCACCGCGCGGAGCTCGAGGCGACCATGTTCAAGGGCAAGAAGGTCGAAGTCTCCCGCTTCAAGGGCCTCGGCGAAATGAACCCGCAGCAGCTGCGCGAAACCACCATGGCCCCGGCCAGTCGCTCGCTCCTGCGCATCACGCTCCCCGAACAGAACGAACAGCGCTTCGCCGTGAAAGACCTCGTCGACCGCCTGATGGGCCGCGACCCCGCCCAGCGCTTCATGTTCATCCAGAACCGCGCCAGCGAAGTGGACCGGGACCTGATCGACGCGTGAGGGGCCACCGAGGCGTTCATCTCACTTGATGAGATGCCCGCCCACGGCCTTCGCCACCCGTTTGCCGAGCGTCTCCTCCCCCTTCCGGTCGGCAAGATGGGATATCACCGCCACGGCGACGACCCCCGCCAGAGCCTCCAATTCCTTGGAATCCAGCCGCGTCAGCAGCCGGTTCGCGACCTTGCGCATGGGCTTGGGCAGCTTCACCCCGGCAACCCGCTTGGGCAGCTTGAATGCCTTCGTCATGTCCGTGTTACCTGGTCCTCGGTCACTCTGGCCTCTTGCAGGCCTGCTCCAGTGATCCTAGCGAGGCAGGCAAGAGATAGAGGACAAACGATGCAGCGCTTCGAAGGGACCCAGAATTACGTCGCGACCGACGACCTGAAGGTCGCGGTCAACGCCGCGGTGCTCCTGCGCCGGCCGCTGCTGGTGAAGGGCGAGCCTGGCACCGGCAAGACCGTGCTGGCGCACGAGATCGCCAAGGCCACCGGCGCCCCGCTGATCGAGTGGAATATCAAGTCCACCACCAAGGCGCAGCAGGGCCTCTACGAATACGACGCGGTCGCCCGCCTGCGTGACGGCCAGCTCGGTGACGAGCGCGTCCATGATATTTCCAACTACATCAAGCGCGGCAAGCTGTGGGACGCCTTCACCTCGCCCCAGCTGCCGGTCCTGCTGATCGACGAGATCGACAAGGCCGACATCGAGTTCCCGAACGATCTCCTCCAGGAGCTCGACCGGATGAGCTTCGACGTCTACGAGACGGGCGAGCGGATCGAGGCCAGGGAGCGCCCGATCGTCGTCATCACCTCGAACAACGAGAAGGAACTGCCCGACGCGTTCCTGCGCCGCTGCTTCTTCCACTACATCAAGTTCCCCGATCGCGACACGATGCAGGCGATCATCGACGTCCACTTCCCCGGCATCCAGAAGGTCCTCGTCAGTAAGGCGATGGAAATCTTCTACGAGGTGCGCGAAGTGCCCGGCCTCAAGAAGAAGCCCTCTACCAGCGAACTGCTCGACTGGCTGAAGCTCCTCCTCAACGAGGACATGCCGCTCGACGTGCTCCAGAACCGCGATCCGACCAAGGCGATCCCGCCGCTGCACGGCGCCCTGCTCAAGAACGAGCAGGACATCATGCTGTTCGAACGCCTCGCCTTCATGGCCCGGCGCAGCAACTGACAAGGCTCCCTCTCCCCGCCGGGGAGAGGGTCGGGGAGAGGGGAGGCCGATGCAGCGCGACCCCGTCCAGACCAGCAGGGCACGCCGCCTCCGCCGGGACCTTTCTCCGGTCGAACGCCAGCTGTGGCAGGCGCTCCGGGGGCACCGCCTGCAGGGTTGGAAGTTCTTTCGCCAGCATCCGGTTGGATCCTACGTGCTGGACTTCGCCGCACGGCGCGAATTGCTGGCGATCGAAGTTGACGGCGAAACGCATGGCGGGCGCGAGGAATATGACTCAGCCCGCACACAATGGCTCGAACGGCAGGGCTGGCGTGTGCTAAGGTTCACCAATACCGAGGTGATGGCGAATATCGAAGGTGTTGCCATGACGATCCTGCAGGCGCTTGCCTCAGCCCCCTCTCCCCAACCCTCTCCCCGCTGGGGAGAGGGAGCCAAGGTGGCCGTCCAATGACCGCGCCCTACACCGGCAGCTGCTCGTGCGGCTCGGTGTCGGTCGCGATCGCCGGCGAGCCGGTGGCCGTACGGCAGTGCTGGTGCCGCCAGTGCCAGCAGGTCGCCGGCGGCGGGGCGACCAACAACGCCCTGTTCAATACGGCCGAAGTCACGCTCACCGGTCCGCTCGCCGCCGCCGAGTGGACCGCCGCCTCGGGCAACAGGTTGACCCATCATCACTGCGCCACTTGCGGTAATCCGGTCTATGCGCAAAGCTCGGCCCGGCCGCAGTTCATGACCATGCGCCTCGGCATTCTCGATCCTGGCCACGGCCTCGCCCCCCAGGCGGTGATCTGGACCGACGACGCGCCGCCCTGGGCGGTGATCGATCCGGCCCTCCCCACCTTCCCCAACCAGCCGCCGCCTCCCCCCGGCAGCAAGGCCTAATCCCATGTTCCTCAACTTCCTCGACGAACTGCGCGCCGCCGGCATCAAGGCCTCGCTCAAGGAGCACCTGCTCCTGCTCGAGGCGCTTGACCGTCAGGTCATCGAACAGACCCCGGAAGCCTTCTACTACCTCTCGCGCGCCACCTACGTGAAGGACGAGGGCATGATCGACCGGTTCGACCAGGTCTTCCAGAAGGTCTTCAAGGGGGTCTTCACCGAGTGGAGCACCACGCCCGCGGAACTCCCGGCCGATTGGCTGAGAGACGTCGCCGACCGGTTCTTCACGCCCGAGGAGATGGAGAAGCTCAAGTCGCTCGGCTCCTGGGAAGAGATCATGGAGGCGCTGAAGGAGCGCCTGGCCGAGCAGGAGGGCCGTCACGAGGGCGGCACCAAGTGGATCGGCACGGGCGGGACCAGCCCCTTCGGCAATGCCGGCTTCAATCCGGAAGGCGTCCGCATCGGCGGCGAATCCAAGTACAAGCGCGGGATGAAGGTCTGGGAGCAGCGCGAGTTCAAGGACTTCGACAACACCCGCCAGCTCGGTACCCGCAACATCAAGGTCGCCTTGCGCCGGTTGCGCCGCTTCGCCCGCGAAGGCGTGCCCGACGAGCTCGACCTCGACGCCACGATCCGCGGCACCGCGCGCCAGGGCTTCCTCGACATCCACATGCGGCCCGAGCGGCACAATGCCGTCAAGGTCCTGCTGTTCCTCGACGTCGGCGGCTCGATGGACCCTTACGTCAAGCTGGTCGAGGAACTGTTCAGCGCCGCCACCACCGAGTTCAAGAACCTCGAATTCTTCTACTTCCACAACTGCCTCTACGACGGCGTGTGGAAGGACAATGCCCGCCGCAACACCGAGCGCACCCCGACCTGGGACGTGCTCCACAAGTACGGGCACGATTACAAGGTCATCTTCGTCGGCGATGCGGCGATGAGCCCCTACGAGGTCACCCAGCCCGGCGGATCGGCCGAGCACTACAATGCCGAAGCCGGCGCGGTCTGGCTGCAGCGGGTGGTCAACACCTACCCTGCCTGCATCTGGCTCAATCCCGAGCCGCAGCGCACCTGGGGCCATTCGCACTCGGGCAAGATCATCCGCCAGATCTTCAACGACCGCATGTATCCGCTCACCCTCGATGGGCTGGACGACGCCATGCGGGAACTGACGCGCAAGCGGGGCTGATCACCCGCGCCTTGTATCGCCGTCCGGCGCCCCTACTAAGGGGGGATGACCCAGCGCCAGCCTGCCCTGTTCATCGGCCATGGTTCGCCGATGACGATGATCACCGACAACCCCGAGCGCACCTTCCTCGGCAAGCTCGGCGAGGCCCTGCCGCGCCCCCCCGCGATCCTCTGCATCAGCGCCCATTGGGAAACCCACGGCAAGATCCACGTGACCGCCCCGGGCAAGCCCGAGACCGTGCACGACTTCCGCGGCTTTCCCCAGGCGCTGTTCGACTGGCGCTATGCCGCCGAGAGCCCGGCCTGGCTGGTCGACCGGGTCGCGCAGCTGGTCGGCGAAGACCGCATCGCCCGCGATTCGGGCTGGGGCTACGATCACGGCACCTGGGGCGTGCTCGACCTGCTGTTTCCCGGCGAGCACCTGCCCACCGTCGCCATGAGCCTCGACCGCAGCATGGATGCCGATGCCGTCCTTGCCCTCGGCGCCGCGCTAGCGCCCCTGCGCGACGAGGGCGTGATGATCGTCGGCAGCGGCAACGTGGTCCACAACCTCGCGCTCTGGCGCCAGAGCGCCGGGACCGTCCCCGACTGGGCCGAAGAGTTCCAGCACCGCGTCAACGCCGCGGTGATCGCGGACGACCGCGCCGCCCTCACCCGCTTCGCCCCCGACGACCAGCACGCCGTCGCCGCCGTCAACAGCGCCGAACATTACCTGCCGCTGCTGGTAACCCTCGGCGCGCGCCTGCCGGGTGATGCCGTCAGCCTGTTCAACGACCGCGTCGATGGCGCGCTATCGATGACCAGCTACCTGTTCGGCGACACGGCGCAGCTGGCCGCTCTCGCTCAGTAGATCAGCAGGTCCCGCGTCTCAGCCAGCCACCGCGCCTCATCGGCTTCGGCAATGGCATCCAGGTCCCCCGGCAAGGCCCCGGCATCGTCAACCCACTCCCGCAGCGCCGGGCCGCCATTGATCACGTCGATCGCCAGCCGCTCGAACTCGTACTCATAGGGAAAATCCCGCCACAGCGGGTAGTCCGGATATAGCCGGCGTATCGCCTTGAAGGCCAGCGCCTGCAGCCGCCACGGCCGGAACGCGTGGTGATCATAGAAGCGCCCCTCGGCATGGATCATCAGCGCCGAGCACAGGCTCTTCGCGTGCTTGTGGAAGGTCGGCTCGAACCAGCATTCGCGCAGGGCGCAGCCCGCGAGCCAGTCCGGCGCGAACCGTTCCATTTCGGCCAACACGGCCCTGGCGTCCACGTCCGGCGCGCCGAACAGCACCTCCAGCGGCCGCGTCGTGCCGCGCCCTTCCGATAGCGTCGTGCCTTCGAGCATCACCGTCCCGGCATAGGCCCGCGCCATGTTGAGATTGGCCGCGTTCGGGCTCGGGTTCACCCAGATCCGGCTCTTCGGCCAGCCCCAGCCTGGCCCCGCTTCCGGCTGCCACCCCTCCATCGCGATCACCCGGTAATCGACGTCGAGCCCGAAGTGCCGCACGAACCAGTGGCCCGTCTCGCCCAGCGTCAGCCCGTGGCGCATCGGCATCGGCCCGGCACCGACGAAGCTCTCCTGCCCGGCGAGCAGCGTGGTCCCCTCTACCGGTCGCCCGGCCGGGTTGGGTCGGTCCAGCACCCACACCGCCTTGCTGGCCTTGGCCGCCTCCTCCAGCAGGTAGAGCAGCGTCGTCACGAAGGTGTAGATCCGGCAGCCGAGGTCCTGCAGGTCGAACAGGAACACGTCGGCGCTGTCCATCATCCGCGCCGTCGGCCGCCGCACCTCGCCGTAGAGGCTGAACACGGGGATGCCGTGCTGCGGATCGAGCTCGTCCGCCGTCTCGACCATGTTGTCCTGCTTGTCGCCCTTGAGCCCGTGCTGCGGGCCGAAGGCGGCGCTCAGGCGAATGTCGGGGCAAGCCGCCAAGGCATCGAGCGAATGAACCAGCCCCTCGGTCACCGAGGCGGGATGGGCGACAAGGGCGACGCGCTTGCCGACCAGCGGCGCACGCAACGTAGGGTCCGCCAGCAGGCGGTCGATGCCGAACTTCATGCCCCCTGCGGTGCCGCAAGCCGCGCGGCGAAGCAAGCGTCGGCATGGAAATCGGCCTTGCCCTCGCCATGCCGCAGCGCCCACAGCGACTTCGCGCCGCCTTCCTCCTCGATCACCGCGCTGAGGCCGAATTCCCACGGCAGTGCCGGCAGCCCGGCCATGGGCAGGCTGGCGTCGAAGATCAGCACGTTCCCGCCCCGCCGCATCGTGCAATCCGGGTCGCGCGGCATCGCCCGCTCGGCCATGCCCTCGCGATAGCCAGTGAAATCGTAGGCCGCCCACTGCTCCGACGGCGCCAGGTTGAACTCGGCATAGCCGGCAGCGCCCGGCGTCCTGGCGAACAGCTCGAAGCAGGTCCGCTGCCACAGCCCGTCCGCCCGGCCCCGGCCCGCAAAGCCCGGCAGCACCACCGCGGCGCTGTTCTCCACCCGCCAGCGCAGCCGCAGCCAGTAGCGGTCAAGCCCGATCACCGCCGCCTGCACCCCGCTCACCCGCTCCGGCAGGTGCTCGGGATGGGGCACGAGGGTCAGCGTTTCCAATCCGCACGCTCCATGCTAACCGCGCGGCTCATTTCAGGATTGGCCATGACCTACACCTCCACCCTGCTCCGCCTGCTCGACGAACGCGGTTACATCCACCAACTGACCGATCCCGCCGGGCTCGACGAACTCGCCGGCAAGCACGTGGTCCCGGGCTATATCGGCTTCGACGCCACCGCGCCATCGCTCCACGTCGGCAGCCTCGTCCAGATCATGATGCTGCGCCGGCTCCAGCAGGCCGGACACAAGCCGATCGTTGTCATGGGCGGCGGTACCACCAAGGTCGGCGATCCGTCCGGCAAGGACGAGAGCCGCAAGATGCTCACGGCCGAGGGCATCCGCGCCAACATCGCCTCGATCCGCACCGTGTTCGAGCGCCTGCTGACCTTCGGCGACGGCCCCACCGACGCGATCATGGTCGACAATGACGAGTGGCTGAGCCAGCTCGGCTATATCGACCTCCTGCGCACCGTCGGCCCGCACTTCACCATCAACCGGATGCTGACCTTCGATTCGGTCAAGCTCCGGCTCGAGCGCGAGCAGCCGCTGACCTTCCTCGAATTCAACTACATGATCCTCCAGGCCTACGACTTCCGCGAGCTGGCCCTGCGCCACGGCTGCCGGCTGCAGATGGGCGGGTCGGACCAGTGGGGCAACATCATCAACGGGATCGAGCTGACCCGGCGAATGGAGGGCCGCGAGCTGTTCGGCCTGACCACCCCGCTGCTCACCACCGCCGACGGCGCCAAGATGGGCAAGACCGCCGCCGGCGCCGTCTGGCTCAACGAGGACGCGCTCCCGGCCTACGACTTCTGGCAATATTGGCGCAACGTCGACGATCGCGACGTCGGCCGCTTCCTCAAGCTGTTCACCGATCTCCCGCTCGATGAGATCGCCCGCCTCGAAGCGCTTCAAGGCAGCGAGATCAACGCCGCCAAGGTCGTCCTCGCCAACGAGGTCACGCGCCTCTGCCGCGGCGAGGAAGCCGCCAAGGCGGCCGAAGCCACGGCCCAGGCGACCTTCGCCGGCGGCGGGCTCGGTAGCGACCTGCCGGTGCTCGAAGTCCCGGCCGAGGGCATGAGCCTGCTCTCCGCCCTCACCGCGATCGGCTTCACCGCCTCCAACGGCGAGGCCAAGCGCAAGATCGCCGAGGGCGCCGTCCGCGTCGACGACGCGCCGGTTACCGATCAAGCATTCATGCTCGCGATTACTTCGGGCGAGGAGCGCAAGCTCAGCCTCGGCAAGAAGCGTCACGGAATCCTTCGCGCCGCCTAGGGAGAGACCCTAGGCGGCACATTGTTGCCGCCAATTTACGAAATCTTGGGGTTTTTCCGGCAAAAGGTTGCCGTTCCGCCAAAGGAAGGGAGCCTAGCCGGAAAATGGGTGCAGGTGCGCAACTATCAGTGACCGATCTGCGTCGGTCCACCCGTCATCCGGTCGATTTCCGGGTGATCGGGGAACATCGCCAGTTGGGCGACGTGCATCTGCACATCGTCAACCTGTCGGCGCACGGCTTCATGACCCAGGCCGAAGCACCCCGCGCCGGCGTCTTCGCGCTCGGCCGCGGCGAGCGGCTGGTGATTCGCCTGCCCCACATCGGCCGGATCGAGGCCCACCTGATCTGGACCACCGAAGACCGCGCCGGCTTCCAGTTCGAGCGCATCGTCCGCGCCAACGAGTTCGCCGCGCTGATCGATACGCTGCAGCCCAACCCGCGCCTGCGCGCCCGGCGCTGAGGTGATGGCGCGCCCGGCCGCATAGCCGGCGTTTCTGCGCTGCAACGAAATCACCGGTTGGCACAGGCAAGGCGCGCTGCCATTCCTGCGGCGTGAACCAAGCCCTCTCTTCCGAGCCGCCACTTCCCCGCTCACCTCTCCACGTCGCCGATTTCCGCAAGTTCTGGCTGGCCCGGTTCTCCGCGGTCGTGGCCACGGCCATCGTCTCGGTGGTGCTGGGCTGGCAGGTCTACGATATCGCCCGGGCCAATTACGGGATGAGCCCCGGGCAGGCCGCCTTCCAGCTCGGCCTGATCGGCCTCGTGCAGTTCGTGCCGATGTTCGTGCTCGCCCCCTTCTCCGGGCTCGTTGCGGATCGCGTCGACCGCCGCAAGGTCGCGGCCCTGGCGATGGGGATCGACATCACGATGACCCTGGCGCTGGGCTTCGCCACCGCCTCGGGCGTGCTGACCCTGCCGCTCCTGTTCGGTCTCGCCTCGCTCAACGGCGTGGCGCGCGCCTTCATGGGGCCGGCGACCGGTTCGATCACTCCCAGCATCATTCCCGCCCCGCTGATCCCGCGCGCGCTCAGCCTCTCGTCGATGGCCTGGCAGATCGCCAGCGTCACCGGCCCCGCGGCCGGCGGCCTGCTCTATGCTGCCTCGCCCGCCGTGCCCTACTGGATCGCATCCGTCCTGCTTGGCGTCGGGATCGTCGCGATCCTCGCCATCAAGCCGCTGCGCGTGCCCGAAAAGAAGGCGGACGAGCACCCCTTGCGCAGCATCGCCGAGGGCTTCGCCTATGTCCGCCGCAACCGCATGCTGCTCGGCTGCGTGACGCTGGACCTGTTCGCCGTGCTGCTCGCCGGCGCCACCTCGCTCCTGCCCGTCTATGCCCGTGATATCCTGATGTGGAACGGCCACCCCGTCGGCCCTGCCGGGCTTGGCCAGATGCGCGCGGCCCCCGCCATCGGCGCGGCGGTGATGGCCCTGATCCTCGCCTGGCGCCCGATCGAGCGCAACGTCGGCGTGAAGATGCTCTGGGCGGTCGTCGCCTTCGGAGCGGTCACGGTGGTCTTCGGCCTCTCCCGCAATTACCTGCTCTCGCTCGGCATCCTCGTGCTGCTCGGCGCCGCCGACATGGTTTCGGTCTTCGTGCGCGGCGCGCTGATCCAGCTCAACACGCCCAACGCCATGCGCGGCCGCATCTCCTCCATCTCCAGCCTCGCCATCTCCGCATCCAACGAACTGGGTGAAATGCAGTCCGGCGTGGCCGCCGCCCTGCTCGGGGCGACGGGAGCGGTTGTCTTCGGCGGCGTGGGTGCCATAGTTGTCACTGCCGCATGGGCGCTGATCTTCCCCGAGCTGCGCCGGGCGCGCAGCTTTGCGACGCATATTTCCGATCGCGCTCCTGCAGGGGCCGGGCGCGACAGCAAGGAGCACGCAGCATGAAAGCCGAATCGATCCTCGCCACCATCGGCCAGACTCCGCACGTCCGGCTCTCGCGCCTGTTCCCCGATCACGAGGTCTGGGTGAAGTGCGAGCGCGCCAATCCCGGCGGTTCGATCAAGGACCGCATCGCCCTGTCGATGGTCGAGGCGGCCGAGGCTGACGGCAGCCTCAAGCCCGGCGGCACGATCATCGAGCCGACCTCGGGCAACACCGGCGTCGGCCTCGCCATGGTCGCCGCGGTCAAGGGCTACAAGCTGGTCCTCGTCATGCCCGAATCGATGTCGCTTGAGCGCCGCCGGCTGATGCTCGCCTACGGCGCGAAGTTCGATCTCACCCCGCGCGAAAAGGGCATGAAGGGCGCGATCGAGCGGGCGAAGGAGCTGATCGAGGCGACCCCCGGCTCGTGGATGCCCCAGCAGTTCGAGAACACCGCCAACATCGCCGTCCACGCCCGCACCACCGCCCAGGAAATCCTCGCCGATTTCGCGGGCAGCCCGATCGATGCGCTGATCACCGGCGTCGGCACCGGTGGCCACCTCACCGGCTGCGCCGAGGTCCTCAAGCAGTCGTGGTCGGGCCTCAAGGCCTATGCGGTCGAGCCCACGCTCTCGCCCGTCATTTCCGGCGGCCAGCCCGGCCCGCACCCGATCCAGGGCATCGGCGCAGGGTTCATTCCCGGCAACCTCCACACCGCCGCGATCGACGGCGTGATCCAGGTCGATCCGGCCGACGCCAAGGACTGGGCCCGCCGTTCGGCCAGTGTCGAGGGCGTGCTCGTCGGCATCAGCTCGGGCGCGACCCTCGCCGCCATCTCCCAGAAACTCAAGGACCTGCCCGCCGGCAGCCGCGTCCTCGGCTTCAACTACGACACCGGCGAGCGTTATCTTTCCGTTCCCGATTTCCTGCCCGAGGAGTGATCCAAGCGTGAGCGGTCTCGAACAGGTCTCCTATACCGATCGCGGCACCGCGCTGACCGCGTGGCTCGCCCGCCCGGCCGGTGCGGCCCGCGGGGCGATTGTCGTCTTCCCGACCATCGCCAATCCGATGCCGCCCACCAAGCGCCGGGCGGAGATGCTGGCCGAGGCCGGCTTCGTCGCCATGGTGGCGGACTTCTACGGCGAACCGGTCGCCAGCTTCGAGGCGGCGGGACCACTGGCCCAACAACTCCGCGCCGATCCGGCGAACTACCGCGCCCGCATCGCCGCCGCCGTGGCCGCCCTGCGCGCCCACCCAGCGGCCGCGGGGCTCACCCTGTCCACCATCGGCTATTGCATGGGCGGCCAGGCCGCGCTCGAAGCCGCCCGCGCCGGGGAGGACGTGGCCCTCGCCGCCAGCTTCCACGGCATCCTCGCCACGGACCGCCCGGCCGACAAGCCCATCGCCGCCCGCCTGCTGATCTGCCACGGCGACGCCGATCCGCTCGTCCCGCGCGAGCAGGTCCTCGGCTTCTGGCAGGAAATGGACGCCGTCGGCGCCAACTGGCACTTCCATTCCTACAGCGGCGTCAAGCACGGCTTCACCGACCCGGGCAGCGACGCCCGCGGCATGCCGGCCATCGGCTACAACGCCAGCGCCGACCGCCAGTCCTGGGCCGCCCTGATGCAGATGCTGGACGAGGTTTATGGCTGACCTCGGCGACAGACCGGAGCGCGAACGTGGCCCTCGAAGAGATCACCGCCTTCATCCGCCTCGATGACGGCACGGGCCTGTCCGGCATGCCGACCGCCGACCAGTGCCGCGAGGTCAAGCAGGCCGGCTACCAGAGCGTGGTCAACCTCGCCCCGGAGGGTTCACCGAGCGCGCTGCCCGCCGAGCCAGCAATATGGGCCGAGCTTGGCCTGGACTACACCAACATTCCGGTCGCCTGGTCCAATCCGACTCGCGCCGACCTCGACAGCTTCATCGCCCAGATGGAACAATCGCGCGGACGCTCCGTGTTCGTCCACTGCGTAGCCAACCTGCGCGTGACCGCCTTTTACGCCATTTACGCCGTAGAAAAGCTCGGCTGGCCGCGCGACCGCGCGCTGGCGCTGATCGATCGCGTCTGGTCAAGACAGCCGCAGTATAGCCAGGACCCGGTCTGGGCAGCCTTCATCGCCGACAATCTCAGGTCCCGGGCCTGACCTTCACGCGGTGGCAAAAGCCTCCGCCGGCAAGGCCATCACCGCATCCGCCCCTGCCTCCAGCTTGCGCCGCAAGGCCCCGGCATCGGGCGTCACCCGCTCGCCGAAGAACCGCCCGGTCGCCAGCTTGGCCTCGTAGAACGCCTTGTCCTCGGTGCCCGCATCCAGCGCCGCCGCCGCTGTCCGCCCCATCCGCAGCCACATCAGGCCCAGCGCAACGATCCCGGTGATGTGCATGTAGTGGTGCGCACCGGCACCGGCGTTGTCCGGTTTCGCCATGGCGTTCTGCATGAGCCACATGGTCGCCGCCTTGAGCTCGGCATTGGCCTTCTCCACCCGCCCGGCCAGCTCGGCCAGCCGCGCATCGTCCTTGGCCGCGGCGCACTCCTTGTCCACTGCCGCGAAGAACAGCTGGATCGCCCTGCCCATGTTCGCCGGCAGCTTGCGGCCTACCAGGTCCATCGCCTGGACCCCGTTCGCGCCTTCGTAGATCATCGTGATCCGCGCATCGCGGACGAACTGCTCCATCCCGTTCTCGACGATGAAGCCATGCCCGCCCCAGATCTGCTGCATGGCGGTCGCGGTCTCATAGCCCTTGTCGGTGCCGTAGCCCTTGATCACCGGCGTGAGCAGGCCGAGCAGGTCGTCCGCCTGCTGGCGTTCTTCCTCGGTCTGAGCCGCATGGGCCAGATCCACCAGCAGCCCGCCCCACAGCGCCAGCGCGCGCATGCCCTCGGTGAAGGCCTTGGCCTCCATCAGCATCCGCCGCACGTCGGGGTGGACGAACAGCAGGTCGGCCTTCTCGCCGGGCTCGGCCGGACCGGCCAGCGCCCGTCCCTGCCGCCGCTCCAGCGCATAGGCGACGCCGTTCTGGTAGGCGACCTCGGCCTGGCTCAGCCCCTGGATGCCGACGCCCAGCCGCGCGGCGTTCATCATGATGAACATGGCGGCGAGGCCCTTGTTCGGCTCGCCCACCAGCCAGCCCTTGGCCCCGTCGTAGTTCATCACGCAGGTGGCATTGGCATGGATGCCCATCTTGTGCTCGATCGCTCCGCAGGAAACGGCATTGCGCTCGCCCAGCGAACCATCGGCATTCACCAGCACCTTGGGGACGATGAACAGCGAAATCCCCTTGGTCCCTCCCGGCGCATCGGGCAGCCGCGCAAGGACGAGGTGGATGATGTTCTCGGTCAGGTCATGGTCGCCGGCCGAGATGAAGATCTTGGTCCCGGTGATCGCATGGGAGCCGTCGGCCTGCGGCTCGGCCTTGGTGCGGATCAGGCCAAGATCGGTGCCGCATTGCGGCTCGGTGAGGTTCATCGTCCCCAGCCATTCGCCCGAGATCATCTTCGGGAGGTAGGTCGCCTGCTGCTCCGGCGAACCCTTGGCGAGGATCGCGCTGACGGCGCCGTTCGCCAGGCCCGGATACATGGCGAAGGACTGGTTTGCACTGCTCAGGAACTCCTCGAAGGCGAAGCCCAGCACATGCGGCAGACCCTGCCCGCCAAAGGCCTCGGGCTGCGACAGCGTGCCCCAGCCGGCCTCGACGAACTTCGCATAGGCCTCCTTGAACCCCGGCGGCGTGGTCACGCTGCCATCGGCGGCGCGCACGCAGCCCGCCTGGTCCCCCGGCAGATTCAGCGGCGCTACGACTTCGGCGGCGAACTTCCCGCTCTCCTCCAGCACCGTCGCCACCAGGTCGGGCGACGCCGCGCCGAAGCCCGGCAGGTCCGAACGGCTGCCGATATCGAGCACCTCGTTGATGATGAAGCGCGCGTCGCGAACAGGGGCCTTGTAGCTGGGCATGGACCACTCCCTCGGAATTGTCCTCCCAAGGTCGGGCCTCGCCCCGCCGACGTCAACTGCCCATCAGTGATCCACGCGCTCGAGGTGATCGTCGTCGAGCAGGCGGTAGAAGCAGGTCGCGGCCCCCGTGTGGCAGGCCGGCCCCGCGGGCTCGCAGCGCAGCACCAGTGCGTCCTGGTCGCAGTCCACCAGGATCTCCTTCACGGTCAGCACGTGGCCCGAGCTCTCGCCCTTCATCCACAGCCGCCCGCGGCTGCGCGAATGGAAATGGGCCTTGCCGGTCGCCCGCGTCGCCGCCAGCGCCTCGGCATCCATGAAGGCCACCATCAGCACCTTTCCATCGCGCGAATCGACCGCCACCGCCGTCATCAGGCCATTGGCGTCGAACTTGGGCATGAACGCCGAACCCTGTTCGCGCGCAGTGTCGTCACTCGCCATGGAGCGGAATGTTCCTCATTAGGACAATGGTAAGGAAGGTTTGTTGCATGATAACCACAGCCAGTCACCAAAATCCACCGGGCGCCACGATGCTGCTTTTCTTTCCTGACGATTCCATGAACACAGGCTGCGCGGTTCGATAAAGGAATCGCCCGCAACCAGCGGCGCCAAGCAAGAGCGCCAGGGTTCAGGGGTGTAAAATGGCAGTGCCAGCCACGTAGCGAGGCGCGCCACACTTGAGGGATCGGGCCATGCGATCGTGGGGGCGATCGCTGAGACTGCGAAGAGCAGAGCCCAACAGTTTCGTCACGAGGACGCCCGGAACTTCGGTTCCGGGCGTTTCCTTTTCCGGTCAGAGCGCTTCGTTCAAGACCCGCGAAAAGCAGGCGACCACCACCCGCCCCGCTCCCGCGCGCTTCAGCACCTTCACGCAGGCCTCGGTGGTCGCCCCGCTGGTCAGCACGTCGTCCACCAGCACCACGTCCGCACCGCGCAGCAGCCCGGCTCGCTTGGGATTGACGGCAATCGCCCCAGCCAGTGCCCGCGCCCGCGCCTTCGCGCCCAATCCGCCCAGCACCGGCGTCGCCTTGCGCCGCACCAGGGCGTCCACCACCAGCCGCGCCCCCCGCTCCCGCGCGATCGCCGCGCCGAGCAGGGCCGACTGGTTGAAGCCGCGCGACCACAGCCGCCAGCGGTGCAGCGGCACCGGCACCACCAGCCAGCCCGGCCCCACCTCCGGCAAGCCCGGGCTCGCCAGCCGCGCCGCGATCAGCCGGGCGAGGAACGGCGCCAGCGCGATCCGCCCGCCGCGCTTGAACGCCAGCACCAGCCGCCTCGCGGGCTCGTTGTAGAGCGTCGCCGCGGCGATGCCGTCATGCTGCGGCGGCTCGGCGAGGCACGGTGCGCAGACCGCCTCCTCCGGCATGCCCTCGCCGAACGGCCGCTGGCACTTCGCGCAACTCGGCTCGCCCGGGATGACCATGGTTGCCCAGCAATCGGCGCAGAGTCCCACCTGCGCGCTCAGCGCCGCGCCGCACAGCGGGCAGCGCGGCGGAAAGAACAGGTCGATCACGGGGGCAATGGCGGCAGGCACTTGCATCGCCGTCAACATACGATTGCAGCGCCGCCCGGCAAGAGAGCCCTTGCGCCCACGCCGCTCCCGCGCCTACCCGGCTCCATGGCCAGCCCCCTGCCACAGATCTTTTCCCCGAAGCGCCGCGCCGCGATCCGCAGCCGGATGCTCGCGTTGCAAGCCGGAGCCGACCCTGCGCGCTTTCTCCATGAGGACGTCGCCGAGGATGTGCTCGAGCGCCTCGGCTTCCTGCGCCACCAACCTGCCCGCACGCTCATCCTCGGCGATGCCGGAAACACCCTCGCCCAATCCCTCGCGCCCACCGGCACCCAGATCACCGCCGATCCGGACTTCCCGCTGGAGCAACCTTGGCCGCTCGGCGGGTTCGACCTGATCGTCGCCGCCTTCGCCTTCGATACGGCCAACGACCTCCCCGGCGCCCTCGTCCACGCCCGCAACGCCCTGGCACCCGGCGGCCTGCTGCTCGCCACCATGCTCGGCGCCGGCAGCCTCCCGGCCCTGCGCGCGATCATGCTCGCCGCCGACGCCGATCGCCCCGCCCCGCGCCTGCACCCGCAGGTTGATGTCCGCGCCGGCGCCCAGCTACTCCAGCGCGCCGGCCTCGCCGACCCGGTGGCCGACAGCCGCAGCCTCGCCGTCCGCTTCTCCACCCTGCCGCGCCTGGCCGCAGACCTGCGCGCCCAGGGCCTGTCCTCGGCCCTGGTCCAGGCCGGCCCGCCGCTCACGCGCCAAGCCCACGCCCGCGCCCTCGCCGCCTTCGCCGGCCAGGCCGATGCCGACGGCAAGGTCACCGAACGCTTCGAACTGCTGACCCTCTCAGGCTGGCGCCGCTAATCCTCCCCGAAACGGGGAGGGGGACCACCCGCAGGGTGGTGGAGGGGCACCCTCAACCTTGCCGGAGTTACCCCAAAGCCGCCTGCGCCGCCGCCAATCGCGCAATCGGCACCCGGTAAGGCGAAGCTGAAACGTAATCCAGCCCGACGCCCTCGCAGAACTGGATCGAGGCCGGATCGCCGCCATGCTCGCCGCAAATGCCGAGCTTGAGGTCGCTTCGTGTCGCCCGCCCGCGCTCCACGCCCATCCGGATCAGCTGGCCCACGCCCTCGACATCGAGCGAAACGAACGGATCGCGCGCGAAGATGCCCTGCTCCACGTAAGGCGTCAGGAACCGCCCGGCGTCATCCCGGCTCACCCCCAGCGTAGTCTGTGTCAGGTCATTGGTGCCGAACGAGAAGAACCGCGCCTCTTCGGCAATCTCCCCCGCCATCAGCGCCGCACGTGGCAGCTCGATCATCGTGCCGACGAGGTAATCCA
>Ga0068855_100004480_pt1 | contig 17068 bp, 25 predicted proteins | sample KBSCornC52_FD_66592 | JGI IMG/M metagenome (GOLD analysis project Ga0068855, IMG submission 66592) | Corn rhizosphere microbial communities from Kellogg Biological Station, Michigan, USA - KBS Corn C5-2 | ecosystem: Host-associated > Plants > Roots > Rhizosphere > Soil ...
CGCTATGGGCGCTCGCGGCGCCGTGCTGGCCTTGGGCGCCGTGAGTTGGCCCTTGCTCGCCATCGCGGCAGCCATCGGCGCGGTCGTCTTCCTCGTGTGGAAGTACTGGCAGCCGATCCAGGCATTCTTCGTGGGTATCGGCCAAGGACTGTCCCAAATGCTGGGTCCGGCACTCGGCGCGTTGGGGGCGGCGCTGTCACCGCTCAAGCCGCTGTGGGACGCCCTTGTGGGGTCGCTCGAATCCGTGTGGCGGTGGTTCGGCGAGCTCTTCAGTCCGATGCAGGCAACGAAGGAACAGCTCAATGCCGCCACGTCAGCGGGCGCGGTGTTTGGCCGCGCGCTGGGCTACGTCGTGATCGGTGTCGTGGAGGCCGTCACGTGGGTGGTAAAGGCGTTCACCTGGCTCGGCACGAAGATCGGCGAGGGAATCGGCTGGATCGTCACGAACGCGAGCAGTATCGGCGACGCAATCAAGGCGCCCTTCGTGGCGGCTTTCGAATGGATCGGCGGGAAGATTCGCTGGCTGGTCGAGCGCTGGCAGGCCATGCGGCGCGCGCTCGGCCTCGGCGACGGCCCCGCCGACACCTCGGCCTACATCGATGCCGCGGAGAGGATGAAGCCGCAGGTAGACGCCCTGAAGGACCGCTACGGGCAGCTGCGTGCCGGGGGTATGGGCCAGGGAGAAGCACTGAAGGTGCTGGCCACGGACGCCCTGCGCTTCGACAGCACGCCGGTCAAGGCGACGTCGGCATCGGCGTCTACCAGCAACGTCTACAACATCACCGTGCCCGCGGCGCCTGGCGGCGATGCCAAGGACACGGCGCGCTCGATTCGCGACGAGCTCGATCGCCGCGATCGCGACGCGGCGAAACAGCGGCGCAGTCGCTTTGCCGATATCGACGAGTAGGAGGTCAACCATGCTCATGGCCCTAGGGCAGTTCGTGTTCGAGATTCCTAACCTGACGTACCACGAGCTGCAGCGTTCGACCGCCTGGCGGCATGCGTCGAACAGCCGCGTCGGGGCGCGTGAAGCCACACAGTACATCGGGCAGGGCGAAGACACCTTCACCCTTACCGGCACGCTCGCGCCCGAAGTGGCTGGCCGCGCCGACAGCTTGCAAACCCTGCGGGCGATGGGCGACGCCGGCCTCGCCTATGCGATGGTTTCCGGCACCGGACGCGTGATGGGTGCGTGGATCATCACCAGCCTGCAGGAAGGCGGCTCCGCCTTCACTCAAGACGGCCTGGCACGGCGAACCGACTTCACCCTGCAACTCAAGCGCGTCGATGATGAACAGGTTGACGCGACTGGCGATCCAAGCGCGGAGCGGATGGCGACGATCGACAATGGAAGCCGCATGGGGAATGTAGCGTGACCGCCGGCACCCCGATTCCGCGCTGGCGAGTAACCCTGGATGGGCGCGACCTCACTGGCACATTGCGGCCGCGCCTGATCGGTCTTAGCGTCACCAGCTGCCGGCGCGAAACCGCCGATCAGCTGGACATACGCCTTACCGATCACGATGGGCAGCTAGCTATCCCGCCGCGGGGCGCGACGCTGCACGTGTGGCTCGGCTGGGACAGCACCGGCCTCGTGGACATGGGCACATTTACCGTCGACGAAGTGGAGCATTCCGGGACGCCGGATGAATTGACCCTTGTCGCGCGCAGCGCGCACCTCAAGAGCAGCCTGCGCGCGCAGCGCGAGCAAAGCTGGCATGACACGACGGTGGCCGCCATCGTTGACGAACTTGCAGGCCGCAACAACCTGACACCGCGCTGCCACCCATCGCTTCGCGACCAGGCGATCGACCATATCGATCAGACCAGCGAGAGCGACGTCAACTTCCTTACGCGCCTGGGTCTGCGCTACGACGCAGTGGCGACCATCAAAGCCGGCGCGCTGATTTTTGCGCCGATCGGCCAGGGCACCACCGCGAGCGGCAAACCCATACCGGCCGCTGCCATCGGGCGCGCGTCAGGCGATCGCCACCGCTGGCATGCGGCGGAGCGCGGTGCATACAGCGGCGTGCGCGGGCGCTACGAGGACAAGGGGCGTGGGCACACCGGCGACGTGCTGGTGGGCAATGACGATGGCCAGGGCGTGAAGGTGTTGCGCACCATTTACGCGAGCAAGTCGAACGCCATGCGGGCGGCGCGCAGCGAGTATCGGCGGCTGCAGCGCGGCGTGTCGTCCTTCGAAATCACGCTGGCTCGGGGGCGGCCCGAGCTGTATCCGGAAACCCACGTTGCTGTGCGCGGTTTCAAGCCGGAGATCGACGTGACGGACTGGCTGATTAAGAGCGCCAAACATCACGTCAACGATTCGGGGCTTACAACGGAGCTCGAGCTCGAGACGAAGCCGCTACATGTGGACAAAGCACCGGAGAAGAGCGAATAGCTTGACACCCTCTGTTAGGCGGTGAGACATTCCGTTCGCGGCCGCAAAATCGGTCGCCGGGCTTGGTCGCCCGAAACTCACAAGGCGCGTAAGCGCCCAGCCACGAGCAGGCGCTTTTTTCATGCCCGTACACTGGTCGGGCAGCTCGTTTCTGGCGGGCGGCGCGCGGAGGGCTTTGCCCTGCCGGTTCCTTGTGGCCGGTCGACCAACCGCGCGCCGTCTGCCACCCACGTTTGGTCGCGAGGTGGCGGATTCCTTCGGTTCACAAGGAGTACCGCATGAATGTCATCACTTTGCCCTCCGGCGTCGCCGGTTCGCTGCACCTCCATAGCCACGAGCTTGGTGGCCGCCACCTAGTTCTCTCGCTCGAACCTGCACTCGATGGCCGCGGCCTGCAGCTGCGCGGAGTGCTGATGCTTCCCGACAACGACGATGTCGGCGCGCTGCAGCCGGTCGCGAGCGCGACGAGCGCCACGCCGCTCCTGCTTGCGCAGAGCGCGAACAAGGATGGGGAATCTCTCGAAACGTTCTACGAGCTGCGCATGGACGGGGTGGCATGGCGACTGCAGCGGCTCGAACTACCGCGAGTGGCCGACCTACTTGGGCTAGACGTGCGCATGCTGGCAGCGGAGAGCGTCTGATGGGCATCGTCATACCCTTCAAGCCACGGAAGGCCCCCGCGGCGTTGCCCATGCCTGGTGATCGCATTGCGCTCGAGGCGCTTGATCAGCTCCGTTACCTGCGGGCTCTATTGGCCAGTGAGCCGGGCATCCGCAAGCGGGCGCGCTCGCGCTTGTGTGACCTTGCTGACGAGAGCGCGGAACTGTTGCAGCACGCGCTTTCGATGCGTGGTCACTAGCGCAGTCCCGTGGAGAATCGGCGCGCGTAGTGCGCGCCAACTCTCAATTTTCTGTAGGCGAAAGACTACAGTCATAACTTGCGACGGCTTGCACGCGTTCGCAGCACTGTTGTTTCACGAAGTTTGCACGGAAATTCTTGCTGGATATGCGAGATATTTCGACGCGAAACGCGTTGACTGCATTGGTTTTTCACTCCAAATATTTGCCCCCGAAAGGGGGCTATTTTGGAAGGGAAAACAACTCATGGAATTTCGCTCGACCTTGCTCGCCGCTGCACTTCTTGCTGCATCTTTCGCTGCCACGCAGGCCCACGCCGGCATCAATCCCACGGCACCGCATCCCAATTTGATGCCGAGCTGCGGCGAGGGAGATCCGAACCCGCCGATCCAGGACGTGGTGAGGCTCCGTCCGGCCAGGACGCTAGGCACTACTCCTGAAGAAATTCATGCGAAGTTCGCCAGCGTCGTCGAAGCGAATTTCGCCAACGGCTCCTCCTCCCTAATTCTTTCCAGACTCTCGGACAAGGAGCTCGCTGGCATCGCTCGTGTGTACAAGCAGTCCAATGCCGGGCGTCCGCCGAAGCTGTTGGACATCATGGCCTCGCGCCTCAGCGCCAAGGAGTTGGTGCGCGTCGCCGGCACGTTCGGTGTCAGCGACGTTTCCGCGGCCGTGCAGCGCTCCGCATCGCCGTCGGTAGCCACTCTTTACACAGCGCGCGTGGCTACTGGCGAAGTGAAGATTCCAACCACAATCATGCCGATGTCCGGTCCCGCGCCCACGCGCTACATGACGTTGGAGGAAATTTACTTGGAGTTCCGCACGGCACCCGTGGGCAGTCTCGGCGCGGGTGCGGCCCTGTCGGAAACCATCATCTACGCTGGCGGCCAGGTTGCGGCTGCGGCGGGCATTGGCTGGGAGATCGGCACACAGGTTGGTAGTCTCATCCAGGAATATGACCCTGCTGCGTGGGACGCGATCGGCGGCACGACGGCCGGTGTTGTTGAGCGCGTCCAGAACGCCGCCAATTCCATCACGAATAGCACCGGCGTTCAGCGCGGTATCAACGAACACGCCGCTGACGGAATGTTTCAGTATCCGGTATCGTCCAGCAATGATCCCTATGGCGACTGGGATTCCACCTACGATCTTGGCGCGGACGAAGGTGACGGCTGCTTCAACTGAGGATTAGCAGATGATTGCTCAATGGCTTGGGCTTCCAGATAGACGCAGCGAATGGGTATTCGCTTTGGCGCTTCTTTGCATCATCGCGTGCCTTGGAGCGGCAATAGTTGGGCCTCCAACTAGGCGGTTCGATCTTTTGATCGTGGCGAGCCTTACCGGTTGGCTCGGCGCGCATCTGCTGAATCGCTCATGGCGCGGCCTGTCGAAAACGATGCCGGAGATATACGAAGAACGCCTGCAGAAAGGCGTGCGAATGTCGTTCGCGGCCAAGTTGCTCAGCCTGCTTTGCATCGGCCTCGCGGTGGTAGCGTTTGTGACCCTGTATAGAGGCTAGAACACAGGGTCGTTTGACCGAAGGGCGGCCGTGAGGCCGCCCTTTTTTTGTCTCGTCAGTTCTGGCGGCGTGTGGCCAGATGATCGGCGTACTCAGGTATCGCTCGCGCAAGTTGCATCTCAAGCCACGCTTTCGAATCTTCTTCGTGAGTTGCCATCCAAGTGCGGAAGAAGCTGAGCATGCGCTGCAGCCTTGGGTCGCTATCTTCCTCTCCAGCTGCCGCAGCCCCCTCGGCGATGTGCAGCGCGCCGATTCCAAAGAGAAGCCAGTCGACGCTTACGCTCTTTCGCTGCGCGAGAATCACGCATTCCTCGTAAGGAACTTTGTTGCGCTGACGCCAGCCCGAAACGGCACTCGTTCCAAGGCCAAACTGCGCGCCGAGCGCGATATCCGTGTCCACGCCAGCCGCCTGACGCATCCGGTTAATGACCGGACCTGCATTGATCTTGCTCATCGATGACCCCGCAACGCGCGTGAATTCCGCAGACTGACTATTGCAATCACGCAAATTGCGTGTATTCTGCGAATTGTGTGACACATTCAGGCCATCGTATCTCATGCCGAGCATGCGCAAACCCCCTGTCCGTAGGTACGCCCCGAGGGGCGTGGAAAAACGTCAGATCGCGCTCCGGCTGCTCGCCCCCGAGCTGAAGAAGCACGAAAACCTTGTGGAACAGCGCGGCACGACGAGTGCGGCGCTAGCTCGGGAGATCTACCTCCTTGGCCTGCCCGTGTACGAATCCACGACGCAGCGAGCCAACCACCCTGATATCGCTGATGGAGTGAATCACGCATGACCCGTGCCGGCCATCACGCTTCGCGTTCAGGTTCCGATCACCAGGTGACTCGCCTTCGGACCCGCTGCCCTCACTGCAATGCCTGGGCGCGCATCCGGACCAGCTACGTCATCACTGCGCTCTACACCGAGCTCCGCTTTGAGTGCCAGAACGATGCCTGTGGGCACATCTGGCTCGCCTCGCTGGAGGTCTTGCGGACGCTCTGCCCGAGCGACACGCCGAACCCCGAAATTCAGATTCCGCTGAGAGCGCAGCCCGCTCCCAGCGAAAACGCCATGGCCGAGCCAGCAGCCATGCGCGCCGCCGGCTAGCCGGCAAATCACCCTGCCAAGGAGAGAGAGATGAGCCACACCAATGCGCGTGAGGAAGCTATCGGCTACCTGCTCGCCAACCAAAACCAGCACCTCAACCACGACCGGAACCTGCTTGTCGGCCGTTGCGCAGCGTTCCTGCAGGAGCATTGTGGCCTCGATGCTGACCGGGCGAACGTTGTTTCCCTGCAGGCCATCGGCGAAATCGACGCAAAGGCGACGAATGTCCATATCGACATGCAGCGCAGCACGAGCTTCGCTGTGTTTGTGGTGGACCCGTGCACCGGCGTGCGAACCGCCTTCACCGCCGGTGACCTCGTGCGGATTGCGCGCGCCGAAGCAGCACAGCGCCGCGGCGCTGTGCACTGAGGGGGCCGCCATGTCCGCAGTGATCCGTATTCTCGATCACCGCCTGCAGCCGCCTGCGGGCGCTCAGGCGGCCTTGCTGCCCCTGCTCCCCGCGCACGACCGCATGCTCCGCCTGCCGGAGCTCGTGGAACGATCCGGGCTCAGCCGAGCAACGCTTTATCGCCGCATCGCTCAGGGACACTTCCCCGCGTTGCAGAGCCTTGGCGGTCAGGCGAAAGGACTGCGCGAGAGTTCCTTCCTCACTTGGCTGGCCAGCATCGGCGAAGGCGGTGCGCAATGACCGCCTCGCGCAACAACATGCTCGCTAATGGTTCGGCTTTCCCGGCGGCGCCTCATGGCGACTATCCGGGAACCAATGGCATGAGCCTGCTCGCGTACTTCATGGCGCACGCACCGGCGGTGCCGCAGTCGTGGTTTGCCCCCGTGATGCCCGAGAAGCTCGCCGACGCGTGGGAAGGCGACAGCGGCGCCAAGTACGCCAGCGCGCGCGAAGCCGAGATCGCGGAGGGCTTCGACAACTATTTCAACGCGAATCGCGAGGCCCAGCAGCAGTGGGACCTTGAATACCTCAAGCAGTGGCATCTGCAGTGGCCGCTTGCGTGGGCCGAATTGATGGTTGTCGCGCTGGCGAGAGGGCTTGGTCATGACTGACGCCATCCGCCGAATCTCACTCCGCACCAGGGTGCGAGACATCGCACTCGACTTGTTCATTGACGGCGACCATATCCGCTCCACCCTGTGGAAGCGCAAGCGCGACGCCGCATCGGTGATGCTGAGCTTCGCTTGGGGAAGGAAGGATTTGCGGCACGTCCGCTGCGCCCCTCACCACTACGGATCGCACACGCTCTGGATCGGCGACATCTCGTACGACCTCCCGTATGCCGAACTCCAAAAGGCCGCTAGCTTCTTTGGCGTGGAGCTTCCGCCTTCGACAGACGACACCTCCGAGAAGGGGGAGCCATGAGAGTGTTAGGCCACCTTTCTAAGGGAACGTTCCGGATCGCGCAAAGCGCCTGCGATGCGGTGCTCGCCCACGGCCAGGTCGCGGTGTTCCTGAGCAAGGCCACGGGCGAGGCCGCCGCGGTGGAATACACTAGCGGCGACTACCAGTTCGCGCTCCGCCGGTACGCGCCGCACTTGGTCGGCGTGTACCGCGACAACCTGTCGGACAACTCCGGCCTGTTCGAGCAGCTGCTGGACGATCTGGCGCACCACGTCGCTGCTGCCAGGAAATCGGTCCAGTGAATCCATCCTTGCATAGCGATATCACGCGACTGCTCGACCAGGATTTCGGGCTTAAGCCGAAGGGCAAGGGCGACTGGATGCGCGACGGCCGCTGCCCGCAGTGTCAGAAGAAGGAGCTCTTCACCCGCACTGACGAGCCGTGGGTCATCAAATGCGGTCGCATCGACAAGTGCCGCTGGGAGCGGCACGTCAAGGAGCTGTACCCGGATCTGTTCGACAACTGGTCGGACAGGTTCAAGGTGACTGAGAGCAATCCGCACGCCGCTGCGGACGCCTATTTGGCGTCTGCGCGCGGCCTGGATGTGGCGCGTCTGCGCGGCTGCTTCACGCAGGAAAGCTTCGTAGATCGGGACTTGGATGCAAGCACCGCGACCGTCCGTTTCCCGCTCCGTGGCGGCGGCTACTGGGAACGCCTCATTGATCGCCCTCAGCGCTTCGGCAAGAAGAAGGCCCGATTCAACTTCGGGGCGAGCTACAAGGGTCACTGGTGGGCTCCGCCGGGCTTGGATCTGAAGGCGGCGAAAGAAATCTGGATCGTCGAGGGCATATTCGACGCGATCGCGTTGTGGATGCACGGCATTGCCGCCGTGGCGGCGCTCAGCTGCAACAACTACCCGGAAATCGAGCTTGCGGAGATTGCGACCGCAACGGGCGGCGACCGGCCGACACTGGTTTGGGCGCTGGATACGGACGGGACGGAGGATGACGGAGCGGGACAGCGCTACATCCGCAAGTGGTCGAAGCAGGCGCGGGCGCAAGGCTGGGACTGCGAAGCGGCGCAGATTCCGCAGGAATCCGGGCGCAAGGTCGATTGGAACGATCTCCACCTGCTCGATCGCCTCGCTCCGGACGACATAAAGAAGTACCGGTACGAGGGCGCGCTCCTTATTGCGCGCTCAGCCAGCGCCAAGGCCATGCTGATGTACGGGCACTGCAACAAGAGCCAGTTCCCGTTTGAGTTCGGTCGGCGCTTGTGGTGGTTCCAGCTCGATCTGGCCAAGTACGAGAAGGCGAAAGCCGCGCTGGAAGACAAGGACACCGGCCTGTCAGAAGACGAGATGCGCGAGCAGGCACTCTCGGAGTGCAACGCGGTGCACAGCATTTGCGACGGCTATCCGCGCGTCCTGTATTTCCAGCGCAACGAAGTGACCGACGAGAGCTGGTACTACTTCCGCGTGACGCGCCCGGGCGATCAGCCGCCGGTAAAGAACACCTTCACCGGCGCACAGGTCATGGCGGCGGCCGAGTTCGGCAAGCGCCTCGCCAGCATTGCGGGCGGCTGCTTCTTCTCTGGTACGACAGAGCAGCTGCAGCGCCTGCTACGCGATCAAATTCCGGCACAGGGACTGAAGGAAGTCGAGACGATCGACTTTGTCGGATACGCGAAGGAGCATGGCGCCTACATCTTCGGCGACGTCGCTGTGAAGGATGGCAACCTCTATGAGCTAAATGCCGAGGACTACTTCGAGATCGGCCGCCTCAACGTCAAAAGCCTGCTGCAGTCCTTAAAACTGGACATCAACTCGCGTCGCGAGGACTACTCCGACGCATGGTTCGCGGACCTATGGACGGCGTTTGGCGTCAAGGGAATGGTGGCCCTGGCCTTTTGGCTAGGTAGCCTGTTTGCCGAGCAGATTCGCGGCCGCGACAAGAGTTATCCATTCCTCGAGGCGGTTGGCGAGGCCGGCGCGGGTAAGACGACTCTGATCGAGTTCCTGTGGCGCCTGCTGGGCCGCGATGAGCACGAAGGCATCGACCCCACGAAGAGCACGCTCGCCGGACGCACGCGCACATTTGGGCAGGTCGGCAACCTGCCCATGGTGATGATCGAGGCTGATCGCTCCAATGGGTCAGACAAGACGCACGCCAAGCAGTTTGATTGGGATGAGCTCAAGCCGCTGTACAACGGCCGCATCGGTCGCGCTCGTGGCGTGAAAAGCGCAGGCAACGAGACCTACGAGCCGCCCTTCCGTGGTTCCGTCGTTATTAGCCAGAACGCCGTTGTCGACGCGAGCGACGCGGTCTTGCAGCGAATTGTCCATCTGCATTTCGACAAGAGCATGCACAGCGCCGAAGGCGCGGTGGCCTCCAAGCGCCTAGAGAACATGCCAATCGATCGGGTGAGCGGATTCATCCTGGCCGCGGTGCGTCGAGAGAAGAAAATCCTCGACACCTACAGCGAGTTCTCTGCCGGCTACGAAACCATGCTCAAGGCACATCCCAGCCTGAAGAGCATGCGAATCTGCAAGAACCATGCGCAGATGATGGCGTTGGTCGATGCACTCGATCATGTCGTCCCGATCACCGCCGAGCAAAAAAAGCTCACGTGCAATGCGCTTATCGAAATGGCGATTGCGCGGCAGCAGGCGATCAACGCGGACCACCCCATCGTGCAGGAATTCTGGGAGCTGTTCGACTTCCTCGACGGCGAAGGTGAAGGCATTCCCCGCCTGAACCACAGTAGGGACGACGAGCTGCTTGCCGTGAGCCTGCCGCACTTCATGGCCGTCGCCACTCAGCGCGGCATCAACAAGATACCGGCGATCAGTGAACTCAAGCGGCTTCTGCCAGAGAGCAGGGCGCGCAAGTTTCTCGCCTACAAGAGCGTTAACAGTGCGATCAACGTACACGACGGTTCCGGCGTGACGGTGAAGTGCTGGGTATTCCGCCGCCAACGCGCGGCATCGAGCAAGCCCGAGTGAGAGCGGGGCGCCACGGCAACGCTGGCCAGCAGACACCGTGTGGCACCGAACCATTTCCTGCCAAGGAGAGAGAGATGAACCAACCCACAAATCCCGCCATGCCGGCAGCATCCGCGCGAAAGCGCATTTCCCATGGCCCGGTGCCCAAGCCCCGCGGCATTGTAGCCGGGTCTCGGCCCGGTACCCGTATCACCAGCCAGCGTGCGGAAGCGCTCTTGATGCGGCTGGTGGGCCGCCTTGCGGTCGATGTCAAGGAGCACCCCAGAACACGGGCGTCGCACGGACACTTCGTGCTTGGGTCGTTGGCGATGCTCGAGGCCCTCGGACTGGTGCAGCCCGCTCGGCTGCATGTCATCCGCGCTGCCTGCAATGACATTTTCGACGGCGCGCTCACCCTTCAGGATGTCCAGGCCATGAGGCCGGACGTGATGTCGGATAGTGCTCCGCCAGACCTGGACTACATGCGCGTGCTGAGCCACGTGAGGGCCGCTGGTCGGGTTGGCCCTGGCGATGACGTCAAGCTCGCAGACCGTCTTTGTCTCATGCCGGCGAAGGTACGCGAGATGCTGGACCGCCTGCAGGATGAGGGCGTGCTGAGCGCGGCCGACATGTTTGGTAGCCGGTCCGTCAATGGCGAGGTGGGCCATGGGTAAGCGGAAATCTGGAAGTACCATCGTGCTGCGTGGTAAGGCCGCTCGCACTTTCGTGGATCTACTCGCGAAGCGTCTCGGCGAGCCTGTGCGCGCTTGCCGCTTGTGCGGCTGCACTGACACGCGTGCTTGTCGCGGCGGGTGCACCTGGGTCGCTGCCCGTCTTTGCAGCGCCTGCCTGCCGACGATTGACGAGGCGTTTAGCAGTCTTTGCCTGGTGTCGGGGACGGAACACGTTACCCTCGAGCAAGTTGCCGCCTGGAGTCCTGATCAGCAGGCCGATGCGTACGCTTGGGCAATGGCCGTTCATTTTAAGGCGAGCGACAACCACGTCGACGTGCCGCCCCGACCGCCGCACACGCTTTCGGGCGTGGAGGTGCGGTCATGATCCAGAAGCAAGTACGGCACCCCGCAGGAACGTTCTCCCTTTGCGCATGTGCGTATGAGCCTCGCCACATCCTCGTGTTGGGCCGGACAGCGCGCGAGACCAGCTCTGATACGCCAACCGAGCGCCACATGCTCGAATGCCGCTGCGGGCGCTCCACAGCCATGCACAGCAGCTTGTTGAAAGCCGAGGCTGAGTGGGGGCCAGTGATGAGCCAACGCCCACTGACATTGCCAGCGCCGGTGGTGCCGCTGCGTCGCCGCAGCTCGCGTAAGGAGGCTCGTCATGGCGGTTGATCCGGTAGGCGTGCCCAGCATCGACCGCGTGAAGCGCGATGCAAAGCGAATCAAGCGTGATTTCGGATTGGTGCATGCGCGTGCGCTCGACGCCGCGTCGCAGAAATATGGCTTCAATAGCTGGCATCACTTTCTGCGAGTTGCAAGCGCCAGGGCGGCGACCGAGGGGGCCGCATGACATTCGGTGAGCTGGTTCGTAAACCGGACGTCCTTCGCGAAGCGGACGGGCGCATCAGCGTGTTCCTGGGCAGCTCCTACAAGACCATGACCCGGGGCAAGGCCATGGTCCTGTACACGCAGCTAGGGGCCGCGCTTGGCATCGGCGCAGGCGTGGCGCGAGATGTCACGGACGAGGATGCGGCGATCGCCGTGGCCGCGTTCTGGCGGGCGTACGCCGGGGCATCAAGCGGCGGCCGGCTGCTCGGACGCACCTTCCAGGGCGTGAGGGCGGCCATTCGGGCCGATCGGTCGCGGTTCCTTGGCCTGGAGCTCGACCTATGAGCAAACCAGGTCTTCAGCCGGAGCGACGCGTGGCGGAGGCACGCGCTCGCTCGGGAGATCCGCAATCCCAGCAGTTGGGGGACGGCAAGGTGGCCAGCATGGCTGATTTCGCGGGGCGCGGGCTATCCTATGATCTGAACCGGGCCACGGGAGGCCCGCAGCTGCCAGGTTTCATGCGCCCTGTTAGAGACATTCGCCGCTCGAAGCTAGCCCAACTCGAAAGGGAGAGCGGAACCACGTCCAAGCTTGCGGTTCGGATCGGGAAGAACCGCTCACTGGTCCACCAGTGGCTCGCCGTTCCCAAGGGTGATGACGATCGCAGCTCGCGGGACATGAGCGACGAGACGGCCAGGGACATCGAGCAAAGGCTCGGATTGCCCGCCGGCTGGATGGACAACGATGACTTTCCCGCAGATCACGGGGAGCAAGTGTCCTTTGCGATTCTCGCCTCTCACATCGAGCCAGGCGGAGCCCACACGGTATCGTTCCCGCGGCAGCTTTTCGCTACGCGTCGTGATCTTATGGAACCTCACATTCGCGTGGCATGGATTCACGGCGATGACATGAAGGGCGAGATCGAGGTAGGCGAGCTCGTTTTCATCGATACGGCGAAGAACGCGACACCGCCGGCGCACGATGGCGTGTATGCCTTCACCCTTGGCGAGGTTCCGCTGATCAAACGCATCAAGAAGATCGGCAACGGCGGCTTTCGAGTGCAGGGTAGTCGCCCGCAAAAGGACGCTGTCGACCTCTACGGCCAGGACTTGAGTTCGCTCGTGATCGAGGGCCGCGTCGTGTCGAAATTGGTAGTCCCGGGCGTAGTGTGAACTGCGTCACATGTTCGCGTGAAGGCCGTATTCACGGCCTTTTGACCGGCAAAATGCCATACGTGACAGATACGGACACAGGGACAGGGGAATGGGGAAGGACGTAGGCGTCGCTGCAATTCGGCGACTCGCGGGGGATATGTTGCTTGCCGCGATCTATGGGTTCGCGTTCTGGGCGGCCTATTTTTGCTCAATCGACCAGTGGTACCTGCCTGCGGGCATTCGATTCGCCGCGCTCTTGATGGCGCCGCGTCGCTCGTGGGCCGCACTTTATGCCGGTGAATTCCTGTCCCTGCTTTTCACAAGGCAGGCGCTCTTGCACGACTTTGGCGCAGCCTGGTATCTCGCGGCTTCCGCCGCACTATTCCCAGTTTCGGCGTTGGCCGCTCTCTACGTGCTGAAGCGCATCGACGGCAGTCGAGTGCCGGACTCGCGCGCCAATCTGCACCTGATCATCGGAATGGTGCTGGCGGCAGTAGGCGCGAAGGTAATAGGGTCAGCGTGTCTCTATGCCCTGGCCCTGCCACACGCCGAGCTTGCATCCCCGGACCGAGTTCCAGCGCTGCAGGGGCAATACCTGAAGCTCCCGACTCAGATCCTTGGCGACCTCCTGGGCATTTTGCTGTTTGCCCCCCTGGTGATGTGGTGGAAGCACCGGCGGGTCGGTGCGTACCCGCGCGTGCGCTGGCCTGTCGGCGTCGCTGCGACGGCATATGCCGCTTTCGCCGTGTTCTGCACCCGATTGCCGGGCGATGAGCTGCAGCAGGCCGCGTGCTATCTGCTGTTCATTCCTACGGCCGCACTGGCAGTTTCCCAGCACTGGCGCGGCGCAGCTTTCGGCACGGCCGCGGCGAATCTCTGCATCGCGCTGTCGATGCACTACATAGACCAAGTCGGGGCGGTTGCCAAAAGCCTGTTGCCCGTGCAGACGAATCTAGCCGTAATTTCGATCTGCATGCTCTGCTTGGGTGCCGCGTTGTCGTATGAGAACTCGGTGGCTCGGGAAAAGGCGAAGTCCGCATCGCGGTCGGACCGCAGGGCTCGCAAGGCATTTGACGCTGCCAGGATGAGCATCGGACATGCCGAGCAGAGCCTTCAGAACCGCGCTCGACGCGCCCAGGCCGGCCATGCCAACTGGCTTAGTGCTAGCAGGACCATGATCGAGCGCGTGCGCCGTATCGACCCCGCGGCAGCGATGGAGCTCAGCAACGCTGCTCGATTGGAGGCCAGGGCTTTCAGCGGCGAGATCCTCGAGCCGCTCTATCCGCTTCGTTTAGAGAACGACGGCCTCTACTCCGTCCTGCGTTCGAGCTCTCTGATCACGGGAGTACGCGAGTCAGGCGTGGATATTCACTGGCGATTGTTGGGCAATGCCTCGCCACTTTCGTTCGACATGAAGCGCACGGTGTACCGCGCTGTGACCGAAGCGGTCGATCATTTCGGGCAGGCCCGGCCAACCTTGATCACTATTTCGGTCAGGTGTGGCTATGCCTTTTCGCACTGTGTGGCCGTCGTGCAGGTGCGATGCGAAGGCGGCGTAGGTCTCGATATCGCGGACGCGACGGACTTGAGCCACCTGCGTGGCCGAGTCGAGGTAAGCGGCGGCCTCATGCATCAGTACCGTGATCGTGTGTCGGTGCTGATGACCGAACCCGCGCTTGCGGCTGCGCAAGCGGCAGCCTGATGCGAAAAGCCGGGCGGCATCGCGCCGCCCGGCACATATTTACTGAGCAGTCTTGACCAACCAGACAATCGAGCCAGTCGGCGTGATTGAAGGAGCGATCGCCACAGTTCCATCGTCATACATGGGTCGACCTGCAGGCAGCATGCTGACGCGGCGAACTTCGTCTTCGCCCATCGGCAGTACGAGCATCGAGCCATTTGCGGTGGCGATCGCAGCGTGCACCTTGCCCACGTCGTCATTGATCTGTACGTATCGAATACCGTCGCGCATGAAGGCGTAGGTATGCCATCCCGGATAGGTACTGAGATCCAGCGTGTTGGGCTTCGCAAGCCCCATGCCGGTGCCGGCGACCAGGCCGTTGCCGCCCGTGGGGCAGCACTCAGTCGGCGGCGCGCTGCTGGCTGCAAGACTCTGCATCATGCGCACACCATTGCCTTCCGAAGGGCAGCATTCTTCGTCTGCAGCCGCTGCAGCGACGGGTAGAACGCAAAGGGCCGAGACAAGCACGATTCCATGTTTTTTCAATTGCACGAGCAGCTCCTTATCGCTGATTGCCGCGACGGCAAGGTTCCCCGATCTAAACGCCGCGCACACGGGCATGGCGTTAGCCTGTTGCTAACACTGTTAGCCTATGGCTAACATCGGCACAGGACAATGGGCCACAGAGGGCCTTGGGATCATGACATTGAAGGTTGATGAAAGCCACGTCGTTTCCCTGCGCCGGGAAACGCATCGCGCAGCGGGCCGCCTCCGCTCGGACAACGCCGATCCCCTACAGATCGTCGAGCACCTGATCGGCCGAACCGAGTATCTATCTGGCATGGCCGTGTCGCTGAGCAGAGCTGCCGCGACTGGTGATCTCACCGAAGGCGAGGTGTTCCAGCAGGTAGACCTCGCCGCGGTCGAGTTTCGGCGGCATCTCGACGCACTGCTCGAGCTGCTCACGCACAAGTCTGCAGTCGACGCCGGCAACTAAGCGGCTATCGCAATGGCCGGCGTGCGGCTGCGCAACCCATCGAGGTAATCGGCCCACGCCTGCATCATTAGCCGGCGCTCTTCCAGGTACTTTGCTTTGTTGTAAGTACCGCGAATCTTATTCCTGTCTTTGTGGGCGAGCTGACGCTCCACGGCATCTTCTTTCCAGCCCGCCTCATTCAGTGCGGTGCTGGCCATATGCCTGAGACCGTGCACGACAATCTCGTCCTTATAGCCGAGGTTATGCAATGCGGCGTTGAGTGTGTTGTCCGACATCGGCCGCTTCGTCGATCGGGCGCCAGGGAATACGTACGCGCAGGAGCCGGTGTATCGATGCAGCTCCTTCAGAATTTCCACCGCCTGCCTACTTAGGGGAACGACGTGAGGTTCTGCCACCGCCTTCAATGCCTTCCGCATCTTCATCCGTTCGGCAGGAATGACCCACATGGCCTTCTCGAGGTCGAACTCCGACCAGGTGGCCATCCGCATCTCGCCGGGACGCGTGAACACCAACGGCGCGAATTTGAGCGCCAACTTGGTCACCGCTAGGCCACTATAGCCGTCGACGGCACGCAAGAATGCACCGATGCGATCCGGATCGGTGATGTGCGGATACTGCGATCGCACGATGGACGGCAACGAACCCTGCAGGTCAGCAGCCATGTTGAACTTGGCCTTGCCGGCGCGCTTTGCCCAACGGTAAATGTCCATCAGGTAGGTGAGGATGCGGTGCTTGGTATCGGCGGACCCGGCGCGGTCGAGTACGTCGACGAGCTGCCATGACTCGATATCGGCGATCGGCATGTATCCGATGCGCGGAAACACGTACATCTCCAAGCGCCGAAGCACCTTGCAAGAATAAGTTTCGACCCATCCGGTGGCCTTACGCTCGAACCAGGCGCGGGCGCACGCTTCAAACGTGTTCTCCACCTCCACCTCGCGCTTCACCTTGTCGATGCGCCGCGCGGTGCTTGGATCGACGCCGCTGGCCAGGAGTCGACGGGCGTCGTCCCGCGCATCACGCGCGGCCGCCAATGTCATCTCCGGAAACACACCGAGCCCGATCATCTTGGGCTTCTGCGCCAGGCGATATTTCAGGCGCCAGTACTTGGAACCGTTCGGCATCACCTGCAGGTAAAGCCCCTTGCCGGCGGCTAGCCGGTACATCTTCTCGCGCGGCTTCGCATTGCGCGCAGCCACGGCCGTGAGCTCAGCCATCTCTCTCTCCTTGGATGCACCGCCGCGCGCCCCGCGTGGTGGTACATGGGTCATCCCGGTGATGTTGTACCACCAGAAGTACCACCTTTTGCACTGAGCTTCGCTGAGAACGGGTTGAGGAAAGTTGAGACGCCGGACACGCAGAAACCGCATCAGCTCGCGGCCCGAGCGGGCCGTTTGCGATGCGGTGAGAAGGGGTGAAACAGAGAAGTGGTGGCTAGAGGCGGGATCGAACCGCCGACCTCAGCATTATGAGTGCCGCGCTCTAACCATCTGAGCTACCTAGCCACGGTAAGGTCTTCGCCCGGCGGGCGCGGAAGCACCAGGGCGA
>Ga0068855_100004481_pt1 | contig 17067 bp, 6 predicted proteins | sample KBSCornC52_FD_66592 | JGI IMG/M metagenome (GOLD analysis project Ga0068855, IMG submission 66592) | Corn rhizosphere microbial communities from Kellogg Biological Station, Michigan, USA - KBS Corn C5-2 | ecosystem: Host-associated > Plants > Roots > Rhizosphere > Soil ...
ACCTGCGAAGTGTACTCCTTCAGGTTCACGCTGATAACAGCCTCGCTTGGCGATACTGCCTGCCGGTCTTCGATAAAGTCGCCGAGGTGCGAATCTTCCTCTTCACCAATCGGCGTCTCCAGCGAGATGGGCTCCTGCGCGATCTTCAGCACCTTGCGCACCTTCGCCACTGGAATATCCATGCGCCGCGCGATCTCTTCGCTCGACGGCTCACGGCCCAGTTCCTGCACCAGCTGACGAGACGTGCGGATCAGCTTGTTGATCGTCTCGATCATGTGCACCGGAATACGGATCGTTCTCGCCTGGTCTGCAATTGCGCGCGTAATCGCCTGGCGAATCCACCACGTCGCGTAGGTCGAAAACTTGTATCCGCGCCGGTATTCGAACTTGTCCACCGCCTTCATCAGGCCAATGTTGCCTTCCTGAATCAGGTCGAGAAACTGCAGTCCGCGGTTGGTGTATTTCTTCGCAATCGACACCACCAGTCGAAGGTTCGCCTCAATCAGCTCGCGCTTCGCCTGCTCAGCATCCATGTCGCCCTGGATCATCTCGCGCTGCGTGCGCTTCAGTTCGACAATCGACACGCCGGCATCGCCCTCGATCTTCTCGAGGTCGACTTTGCAGTTCTTTTGCTGCCGCCGATATTCCTTCTTCAGCTCTTCACTCTTCGACGCATCGTACTTCTGGTCCAGCGAACGGATCTGCCGCTCTAGCGTACGCATCGTGTCGACAGTCTTGTTCACCTTGTCGAGCAAACGCTTGCGCTCCAGAGCCGTGTACTTCAGCTCGCGAACAATCCGCGATACATACACCTTCTCGCGCGCGATCAGCCAGCGCGTCTTGCGCAGTTCCCTCTGGCTCGTCTTGCTGTTCGCAGCGGCCAGCTTCTCTTCAAGCGCAGCAATCTTCTTCTGGTGTTTCACCAGTGCGTCGATACGCGCGACGGTGGAACGCACCCGCGTCTGCACAACATCTTCGGTCAGCTCTTCTTCGTCGAAGACCACGACCTCTTTTACGTTGCGCACGCCGCGCTTCAGGTCTTCACCCAGCGCCACAATCTCGCGAATCACAATAGACGAACGCGAAATCGCCTTCAGCACGCGCATCTGTCCGCGCTCGATGCGCTTGGCGATTTCAACTTCGCCTTCGCGCGTCAGCAACGGCACGGTTCCCATCTCGCGCAAATACATGCGGACAGGGTCGTTGGTTTTTTCCAGGGTTCCCGGAGTCAGATCGAGTTCAACGTCCTCGCCTTCCTCCAGTTCAAAATCCTTCTCCGCACCAAACTTCGGCGCGTCCAGCAGATCGATGCCCTGACCGCTGATCGTCGTCATCAGGTCGTCAATGTCGTCGGGCGAGGTACTCATGTCCTCAGGCATCATCTCGTTCACATCGCCGTAGGTCAGATAGCCCTTCTCTTTACCCGTGTCGATCAGCTTCTCGATGTCGTCTTCAAATTTGTCGTTGATGGCCAAAACGATTCCTACTCTCCAGCACGATCAAGTTTTAGCACCGGCTCGCGCAACAGTGCTTGGGCCCGATCCGCGCGCAACATGTTTTTGATGCCCTGCGTGCGCGTGCGGACACGAACTCGCGGTTTCCCGCAGAAAAAGAAGCGGTCTCTCGTAGTCGCTCGGAGCAGGATATTCGCGCTTCAGGTTTTTCCTGGGTCGCCCGCGAGCCGAAGCTCATATGTGGGGCAAAGGGGGCGCGCATCCTCACAGAGATCAATAGATTAACACAGCTCGCTTCACCACCAAACGATGAAAACGAGGCCAAGTTCTCGCCGTTGGTAACGGCCACAACTTGCTTTCGAGACCCGAACCCGTGCGGTCACCATTCCGCCCAGCTGTTCCTGTCTATTTAGACGGACTCTGCCGTTAAAGCGACTCAAAGAAATCAGGGGTTTTACCGGGGATTGCTGTCCCGCGCCCCATTCCGCAACTGTCGCAAGGCCCGGTCCAGCTCCAGCTTGCGTTGGGTGAGTACCGCGAGTTCCGCAAAGTCCCCCCGACGCTCGGCTTCTCCGATCTGGGACCGAAAATTCCGCAATTCCTCCTCCAGCCGCCGCTGCTGAAGGCTCACAATTGCCGAGATCACGGTTCCTTCTCCGGGAGGCTCAGTCTCGGCGAGAAGTGCCTCAGCCAACAACGCCTTTTGGGTGTGATCCTCAACCACGTCCATTGGATCTCGCGATCCCCTGGCCGCTAATGCGCTTAGAGAAGCTGCCACACCAAGTCCTTCAAACCACTGTGGTTGTCGGGTCACAGCATCCGCTGCTGTGCGCCGCGCGTCTTCATGTTGCGGGTCCGTGATCGCCAGGGCCCGCAGCAGCACACGTTCTACTTCCGTCAGCGCCGTCGCCCGAACCTCCACATGATCCCGGCGCCTCAACGCCGCCTGCCGCAATTCCTCCCGAAGGACTGCGGAGTCAATCCCCAGCTTCTGGGCCGCATCCATCGCAAACTGATCCCGGACCAGCTTCTGCGGAATACGCCGGATGTGCGGCAGCAGGTAGTTCATGGCCTTAACCTTCTGCTCCGCAGTCGCCCCAGAAAACATCTGCCGCGCCCGCTCGATCAGGTAGTCTGATTGTTGCCGGGCACCCATCACCGCCCGGGTGTAGGCTTCCACACCTCGTTCGCGGATAAACCGGTCCGGATCAAGCCCGCCATCGAGCGTCACCAGCCTCAGGTTGAATCCCTCTTCCGTAAGCAGCGCAATCGACTTTTCCGCCGCATTCGCACCTGCCGAATCCGGGTCGAAGTTCACGATTACGTTTTGAGTATGCCGCTTCAGAATATTGACCTGCTGCTCAGTAAAAGCCGTTCCGCTGGTTGCGATCACATGCTGAATCCCGCGCAGAAACAGCGAAATACAGTCCATCTGGCCCTCAACCAGCAGCGCATAACCAGCCTTTCTGATCGCGGACTTGGCCTTGTCCAGGTTGAATAGTACCTCTCCCTTGCGGTAAAGCGGCGTTTCCGGGGAATTGAAGTACTTCGGCCCCGCTTTCTCTCCCGTTTCCAGCGCCCGTGCCGTAAACGCAATCACTCGACCGCTCTCATTGCAGATGGGAAACGTAACCCGCTTCCGAAACAGGTCATAAATACGACCGTGGCTCCCGTCCCCCTGCTCTTTGGACCCGAATAGTCCCGAGACACGCAGAGTAGCCTCGTCCGCCATCCCGCTCAGCCGGTCTCGCAAGGCCCCAAAACTATCCGGTGCATACCCGATGCGGAATGTCCTGATGCCCTCGGGCGTCAGGCCCCGTCCAGCCAGGTACTCCCGGGCCAAGGCGCCCTCCGGCCCACGTAGCTGCTCTTCAAAGAAGCTCGCCGCCGCTTCCTGCAGATCCAGCAGCTTACCCCTCATTCGAGCCTCAGCGGCCTCTTCGGGCGACGAGAACTCTCGCTTCGGCAGCGGAATCCCGGCTTTCTGTGCGACGATCCGCACAGCCTCTGGGAAGCTCACACTCTCGATCTTGCCTACAAACGAAAAGACATCCCCGGAAACGCCGCACCCGAAGCAGTGATAGAACTGCCGGACCGCATGCACGCTGAATGAAGGTGACTTCTCCTTGTGAAAAGGACAGAGGCCGGAGTAGTTCTGCGCCCCGGCCTTGCGTAAGCGAATGTACCCCTCGATGATCTTGACGATATCGACCTGCTGCTTCACGCTCTGGGCAAAATCACTCACGAGGGACGTGTCTCAAGCATACGTCCGCAGTCACGCCGTCGATGTGGAAGCCGTGGAAACCGAGCCAGCCATCACTGGTGACCGTCGGCAGCACCCGAGTTCCCACCGACAGACAAATGCACGGTGGCCGAGTTGGTCGTCGGCGTGCCCGACGTACTCGCGACCACGACAATTACATCGTCCCCAACACCCCTCTGTGTGTCCGCTGGTGCTGCTAGCTGCACATGCAGTTTCCCGATCCCGTTTGCGCCAAGCGTGAGTTCCTGGGGCTCGACCTTCGTCACGAACCTGTGCGCATCTGTGACCGTCACCTTGAAGCTCCGCGCAGGTCCGAAGTTCCTCACCTCAAACTCGCCGGTCTTCTTCTCTCCCGGCGCAATCTCGTCGAAGCCAAACTTCGGCACAACCTGGACGTTCTCGGCATGAAAGAGAGGCGCGTAGAACCGCTGATAAGGCATCTCTCGTTCATCGCGCCCCGTCACTGCAACCCGAAACGGCACGGCCGGCAACTCGACCTCGCCCGCCAGATCCAGAAAGTCTCGATCGTCGCTTGTGGCGTGAAGATGCAGCCTCTCGATTACATCGCCTTTCGCACTTACCAGCGCGAACTCCGTCGTCCTCGCGTCTCCAGCCGACATCGAAACCTGCAGCCTCGCGGGCTTTCCCGCAATCGGCTGCCCCTGAATCCTGAACATTCCTTTGTGACCCGGCCGTCCACCCACCTCTACAAACTCCGCCTTGATGAAGTAGATTGCGCTCTGCGCCTTTGCCTCTAACCAGAACGTCCCGCTCCCGCTCACCTCCGCGCGCCATCTACCGGCTTGCGGCTTCACCACGGTAACGATCCGTCCGCAGTTCAGCTCGGTATCCTGCGCTCCAGGAGAGCCTATGCTGACTTCTCGTCCGTTCGGCTCGCGCAGAGCCAGCTTCATTCCCTTGGTATCCACTGAAAAGGTGAACGTGATCCGCTCCGTGACCGAATCCACAGGAATTTCAAATTCCTGCCCAACACCCACCAGCTTGGCTGACGCCCACAGCACAGTCGAAACATTCTCGCGCGTCGACTCCACCATCAACTGCATGGCCTTGCCAGCCTCACTGCGCTGCAGGAACAGCGGCACCCCGCCGGTCTCGTTCGCCATCTTGATATAGGAAGGGTCTGCGGGACCGCACTGGTCGGGACCGAAACTGTGCGATCGGTTTACCTGCGGCAACTGCTCTGCACCCGTTCCCGCGATGCACCCGCAAACGATCGCCGCAAGCGCGACACGCCCGGCAGCCTGATTCAAAGCCCACTTCGGAGTCATTGCCGAAAGTTTAACTGCATTTCGTGCCTGCTGATCCCATCCCGCTGCCAACGGTCACAAATCGGCCAGGTCACATCCTACCCGCGCCCGATCTTCGCGGCTGGCAATCCAGCGCGCGTATCTGGTCTAATCCTTTCGAATAACTTCTCCATCGCCCAGGAGGGCTCCTTGAGAAATCCCCATCGAGTTTGGTTGCTCGTGTTCTTCCTGTCAGCCTGCTGCACCTCCCTCCGCGCCGCCGATTGCAGTTCGCTGAAATTCCTCAAACTCGAGAACACCGACATCACCCTCGCCGAGCCCGTCACCTCCGGCACCCTGGCCACATCTGATTCCCGCCCTCCACTAACCGGCCTGCCTGCATTTTGTCGCGTTACGGGCATTCTGCGGCCCACCAGCGATTCTGCCATCCGATTCGAAATCTGGCTCCCCGCCGAGAACTGGAACGGCCGCTTCCTGGGCGCCGGCAACGGAGGCTTCGCCGGCTCCATTGGCTACGATGAACTCGCGGCATATTTGAAGCGCAACTTCGCGGTTGCAGGATCGGATGCCGGCCATCAGGCCAACGCCACGGATGCCACATGGGCTTACGAGCATCCTGAGAAAGTGAAAGACTTCGGCTGGCGCGCCGTGCACCTCACCCGTCTGCGCGCAGGCGAAATCATCTCCGCATACTACGGGAAACACGAGAACAAGGCCTACTTCGATTCCTGCTCCGACGGCGGTCGCGAAGCACTCATGGAAGCCCAGCGTTTTCCCGCCGATTACGATGGCATCCTCGCCGGAGCACCCGCCAATGCCTGGTCCACAATGGTGGGCGCGGGCGTGAAGGCGATCCAGACGAGGCAGTCCGATCCCCGGGCCTACTTCTCCGATCTCAAGCTGCCCGCCATCCAGAAGGCTTCACTCGCAGCCTGCGACGCACTCGACGGAGTGAAAGACGGCATCCTCAACGACCCCTCAAAGTGCCACTTCGATCCGCAAGTTCTCCTCTGCAAAGATGAAGAGACACTGGACTGCCTCACTCAGCCGCAGATCAACACTCTGAAGTCGATCTACAACGGCGAAAAGGATCGCTCCGGTAACACTGTATTCCCCGGTTTCACACCGGGCGACGAACTCGGATGGCGCGAATGGGTCATCGGCCAGGACCCAACTGGCGCCTCCGGCCTTCGCTACGTTGAAAATTACTTCCGCTACATGGTCACGGGCGATCCCAAGTGGAATCCCCTCACAGTGGACCCCGAGCAGGCCCTTCGCCAATCCCGCGACAAAGAAGCTTCCAATCTCGACTCCACTGATCCCGACCTGAGCAAATTCTCCGCGCGCGGCGGCAAACTCATCCTGTATCACGGATGGAATGACCAGGCCATCTCGCCATGGAACACGATCAGCTACTACAACGGCGTGCAGCAGAAGATGGGCGCCGACAATACCGCATCCTTCCTCCGCCTCTACATGGCTCCCGGCGTCGAGCACTGCGCGGGCGGCCCCGGGCCGAGCTTCTTCGGCCAGTTCGGGCTTCAAACGGCCAAACCTCCCACGTACGGCCTCTTCGATTCCCTCGTGGACTGGGTTGAGAAAGGCTCACCCGACGACAACATCACCGCCACAAAATACGGCCCCGGCGAGAACGGCGCGCCGAAGGTCGTCATGACACGCCCGCTCTGCGCGTATCCGAAAATCGCCAAGTACTCAGGCTCCGGCGACACCAACGACGCGGCGAGCTTCGCCTGCGCCGCTCCATGATCAGCGCAACTCGGTCGCGATTACGTCCGTGTGTCTCCGATCAAACTGGAATAGCAGTGTCCACTCGCTTTCCCTGGGCTGCCCATCGCTTATCGGCGACTTGAATTTCCATGACTGCGCGGCCTGGCGTGCAATCCTTGCAAAATAGTTTCCCTGCCCGCCCGTGACGTACCGCGCATTCGAAACGTTGCCCTTCTCATTCACTGAAACCCGCACTTCCACCTGCACCGGTCTCTGCATGCTCTGAACCGCACCTTGAGCCACCGCGGGAAGAACGCGCTTCAAAACAGCGCCTTTCGCGTTCATCACCCGTGGCGCTGGGGGCTCCTCCCCGGGTAAAGGCTCTTCCTTCGCCGGCTGCGGTGGAGGATTTTGATCCGCCTGCACCGGAGCAGCGGGCGCTTGTGTCTCTGCCGCCGGCGGCTGAATTGGAGCTGTTTGCGCGGGCTGCGCTGCTGATTTCTGTGATTCGGTTTCTCCAGATTCAGCGTTGGGATTGTCTGCCGGTGCGGGTTGCGGCCGGCTCTGCGCTGGAGTTTGACCAGCGTCTGGGGGCGCGGCTTGACTCTGGCTCGATTCAGTCTGCGGAGAAGGTTGGCTCGCGGCGGGTGTGTTCTGCTTCGCGATCAACGGCCAGAACCTGTCCTTGTAACGCACTCCAAGCACACACCCAATCGTGAGCAGAACAAGCAGAACAAACCACACCATCCCGCTGCGTCCCTCGTGCTCTTCCTCCTCCTCATCGAGATCGGCGAACACTCGCGATCTCGGCGAAAGTTCCGGAACTTCCGCCTCAAACCTCGGCTCAGCTGCAGCCCGGTGCATTTCCTTTTTTGCTTTTGTACTGGCAGCCCGAACCTCCGCAACCCGCTCTGATAGCGTCGACACCGCCGGTTCTTTCAAGACTGCCGCCTCTGCTGCGGCAGGCAGCGTCTCAGACCCCCGGCCCGCATCGATACTCGCCGCCACCGGAGTTCGCGCCAGCAAGTTTTTCACTTCCGCGATTGAAATGCGTTGCGCCGGATCCCAGCGAAGGCACCCACGCGCAATCTCGCGAAACGGCTGCGGCAACCAGTCAGGCACGCCGAGATCGCCGGCGGCACTGCGATCCCATACCGGAGTCCGCTGCGAGCACGCCTCCACAACGATGATTCCCAGCGACCACATGTCTGCTGCTGCAGTCATCGCGCCCGCGCCCACTTCGGGCGCATCGTAGGTGTCCAGTTCCCTTGCCAGATTCACAGGCTGCCCTGCCCGGGACATCTCATCCGAAGCAAGCTTCCAGTTCTCGCCAATAAGAACGATGCTTGAAGGCTTCACACTCCCGTGCACGTATCGTTTCTCGTGAACAAAGGAAAGCGCCTCGACAATTGAACTCACAATCTCTTTCACCTTTGCCGGTTCGAGCGCTTTGCGCGGAGTTATACCCGAAAGAAAAGTATCGGCCTTCTCCGTTACTACATACGCGACATCAATGCCTTTGAGCTCATAGCGGCCAGTCTCCATCATCTGCACCAGACAAGGATGTGGCAGGTTCTTCGCCGCCTCCCATCTGGACACGTATGCGTCTGCATCCGTGCCACTTGCCTGAATCAGTTTGATGTTCGCTTTACTAGTTGACTGCCGCACGGTGAGAAAGACACAGCGATCAGCCCACCCGCCCAGCCACTCTAGCAGCGGGAACTTTCCATCGACCGTGAGCCCTTCCCATCCTTCGCAGACCATGGCCCGATTCTATCAATCCGGCAGGTCTGACCATCATTCGGGCAAGCCCGGTCAGACACGATAGTGCAATCCTTTTGTGCCTCAGCCATTCCGTCCCAGCTCTCACTGATCCCGCAGCGCTTCCATGGGCTGAATGGTTGCCGCCCGCCGCGCTGGAATTAACGCAGCCACGAGCCCAATGGCCGTCAGCACCAGCGCCACCGCAACGTACGTGCTCGAATCCAGCGGTTTGACCTCATAAAGGAAACCCTTTATCAGCCGCCCCGAAGCAAACGCCAGCACCAACCCGCAAGCGAGTCCCACCCCAATCAGGACCGATCCCTGCCGCAACACCAGCTTCGCCACACTCGCTCGCGTCGCGCCCAGTGCCATGCGCACGCCAATCTCACGCCGCCTGTAGCTCACCAGTTGCGACAACACACCGTACATTCCCGCAATCACCATCGCGATTGCCAGCCCTGCAAACGATCCGACAAGATACAGCCCGAGCCTCTGGTTAAACGTGTTCTTGTCCACGGCCTCCTGCATCGTCTGGAAGTTGTCCAAAGCAAATCCCGGTGCAAGCTGATGAAACAGCGTTCGCATCTGCTGCGCCACTGGAATACTCCCGCGGGTCTTCACCACGAATGTCACTACCGTCTTCAACAGCGCCTGGTAAAACAGCGAAGTGGTCGGAATCTGCTGCTGCGGGAACAACACCAGCGGCTGAATCGCCCCACCCACTTTCGAGTCCACCTGATCTGCGAGCACGCCCACAATCGTGTAGGGCTTGACCATCCCCGTGTCCTTGCCGCCAAGATTGATCTGCTTTCCTAGAGGATCCTTGCCCGCGAAGTACGTCTTCACCAAGGTCTCGTTAACCACCACGGAAAAGGGCGTCGTCAGAGCGTCTGAATCGCCGATCATGCGTCCGCTCAAAATTGGCGTTCCCATGGTTCGCGCATAATCTCCGCTCACCGCTGACACTCGCGCCCGCGGACGGTCGGCTCGATCTGTTGGTTGTCCCACGATCTCGAAGCTCGAGTTCATGTCCATTCCCGATAACGGCGGAGCCGTCGCAACGGCTGCACTCTCCACCCCGGGTAACTGCCGGATTCGTTCCAGCACTGGCCGATACGTAATCGTCGCCACGGATGCAGGTGCGTTCTGCGTATCCTCTGAAACCGCCATACCTGAGAATCCCGCAGCGTCGGCCGGCAACGCCATGAAGGTCGTGATGTGCTCCGTCTCAAACCCCAGCCGAGACTGCTCGAGATTCCAGAGCGTCCGAAACAGCAGTCCCGTGCCCACCAGCAGCAGCGTTGAAAGCGCGACTTCGCCCGCGACGAGCCACCCACTCAGCTTTCCTCCGGCCGATTTCGAGCCCACACCACGGGACGCTGACTGCAATGCCACCTGGGGATTCGCCCTCGCGACCAGCAGAGCCGGCAATAGCGAGGAGAGAACTGTCGTGATTGCCGCAATCGCCGCCAGGACCAGCAACACCGTCCAGTGGATCCCAATTGATTCCGCCAGCGGAATCGTGCCATCCGGGAGTTTGCGGATGCCCATCATAGCCAGTTCCGCCAGCCCAACACCCAAGCCGCACCCCAGCACGCTCAACAAGAGCCCCTCGGATAGCATTTGCCCGATCAGCCGGGAACGACCCGCACCCAGGGCCGCCCGCACCGCAAACTCCTGCTGTCTCCCCAGCGCGCGCGCGATCAGCAGATTCGAAACGTTTGCGCACGAGATCAACAGCACCAGACCGAGTGCTGCGAACAACGCAAACAGCACGGGACGCACCGGCCCCGTCAATACTTCCTGATACGGATCCACTCGGAATTCCACGGCCTCATGCTCGTGCGGAATGCGCGATGCAATCGCGCTCAGCTCTTGCTGAACCTGCGCCAAACTAGCGCCAGGGCGCATCACGCCCGCAATACTAAAAAAGTGATATCCGCGATCCTTCAACATCTCAGGCGTCGGTTGAATCGGCAGCCATACGCCTTTCTGCAGATCAGCTCCGAAATTGTCGGGAAAGTGAAAGCTCGAAGGCATGACCCCAACAACCATGTCGGGCTTCCCCCCGATCTTCACGGTTTGCCCCACAATATTCGGATCAGAATGAAACGTCTCCCGCCATAGACCCTCTGACAGCAGCACCACCCCTGGGCCGCCTGACCGGCCCTCTGCTTCCGAAAATGTCCTGCCTATCAGCGGCCGCGCTCCGAGCATTGTGAACAAATTTGGCGTCACCCGAGGCGCCACCACGCTGACTGACGCATCCCTCGACTGAAGCACGCTTACATCCTCGGCATATCCAGCGACGCTCTCCATCAGCTTCGATTGCGTTTGCACGTCCTTGTAGTTCAGCCACGAGGTCGATCCGAAGCTCGGCTTATCTCCAGCGGGACCGATAAACACCAGCCGGTCAGAGTGCGCGTACGGCAGCGGGCGCAGCAGCACACTGTCGATCACCGTAAAAATCGCGGTGTTCGCACCCACTCCGAGCGCAAGCGTGAAGATCGCCAGCAGCGCCATCCCCGGCGTATTCCGCAATTGCCGGATTGCATAGCGCAGGTCGTACAGGAGATTCCGCATTTTCACTCCTCCGAATCCTTCAAGAGACACATCTCTGACCCAATCCCAGCAGGCCGGGTTCCAAACCACATCTGCCTTTTCATCAATGAATACTGGGACTTCGCATTCGCACGCATTTTTCGGCCCGTGCGGCAGCGTCCGCAAGCCTCCTGAAGCGTTCGATAACGAACACCGTTCATCCCCAGGCCACACTGCGGGAACTACTTGCCGTACCCTGGGAAAAACCCTCAGTCGTGTAAACGATTTCTTGAATGATCTTTCGGCCTGACCCTGCTGATTCAGGCGCAAATTACACGTTTCAGTAAAGTGATTTTCTAGCCTGAGTTGATGGAGAAGGCCCTGGCTCTGAACCATATTTCAAAAGATTGACAAACGTGTTGCAGAAGCGCAAGAATACCAGCGCTGGAGATAACGCTTGCCGTGCGGGGGTCAATCTCACGCGACGGCGGCCCGCACCGGCACACATACGGCGTACTAGATACGAACCGGCCCGTAGAAACAGCTAGAACGAAGAATCTCTTTGCACGCCAGCCAGTAGAAGAACACTCGGCATTGCAACACTGACTTCAAACTTTCCTACCCTCGGTCGCGGACATTGATCCGTGCCCAAGGGATGTTGTCGGTGAGAAGCTTCGAAGATCGTCCGAAGAACAAAGTGACACGTCTCAGGTGATCTCGAAATCGGGCACGCGCAGCCACGGAGCTTCTGACTGTCGCGCGCCCACGCAAGAACTGCAAGTCACTTACTGAAACGGCAATTGGCGCCCGGAACTCCATATCCGGATGCAGCAGGAGTCGTTTGCTCAGGAGGCAAACAATGCATCTCTTCCTTACTAACCGGGGAAATCTCGCAAAAATCCCGTTCACCTTCCGCGCACATCGTCTGCGCTTGCTCGCAATCCTCTCCGCATTCGTCCTGGCTCTCACGGCTTTCGCGCCCGCTCTCTGGGCACAGGAGAACGCTGTTCTCACCGGCACCGTCACCGACCCGAGTGGCGCGGTGATTCCAAACGCAACCGTCGTTCTTGTGGACACAGCCACTGGTCAGGAACGCCAGTCCACCTCAAACAACGCCGGCATCTACGTCTTCGCCAACCTTGCGCACGGCAACTACAACATCACCGCGACAGCGCAGGGTTTCCAGAAGTATTCAAAGACCGGCGTCGTCCTCAACGTCGCACAGACGCGCCAGGAAAATGTGACTTTGGCAGTTGGCAGCCAGGCGCAAACTGTAACCGTTGAGGCCAACTCTCTCCAGGTCCAGACCGAAACGAGCGAAGTCAGCAACCTCATCAACGGCGAAGAGGTTTCGCAACTCTCCACCAACGGCCGCAACATCACATCGCTCGCGGCGCTTGGTCTGGGTGTCTCGAACAACCTGCCTCAGTTCGGCGGCGTGGACGCGCTCACCTCATCGAATGCCATCGAATTCAACGGCACCCGCCAATCGCACAACATCTATCTCATCGACGGCGCCGAGCAGAACGATCGCGGTTGCGGCGGCTGCTTCATGAACCTGCCCTCGCAAGACGCCATCGCCGAATTCCGCACCCTCGACAGCAACTACAGCCCGGACTACGGCATTGGTTCCGGCGGCACCGTGACGATGGTGATCAAGTCGGGCTCGAAGAACTACCACGGCGAAATCTACGAGTTCAACCGCAACACTGCATACAACGCCAACGACTACTTCCTCAAGCGTTCCGGAAAATCGCGCCCGAAATTCCAGCTCAATGAGCCCGGTGCGAACCTCGGCGGCCCCATCCCCTTCACCGGTGGCCGCACGTTCTTCTTCGTCAATGAAGAATGGCGCCGTCTCATTCAGGGCAGCGCGCCCTCTATCGCGAACACCATCCCCGCCAGCAATTTCCCTACCGCCGGCCAGAACTTGACGTACACAGTAACGAACACAAAGAAGCTCTCGGATGGCACGTCCGTGGCAGCCCCACCGTTGGTACCTTCCACCACGGATCCCGCCAAGGTCGCGCTCTATACGTCGCTCGGCCTGGTGCCCGGACAGCCATTCCCCAACAATTGCGCTGGGGCGCCACCGTGCACCGCGACCATTCCGTATCAGGTCTTCGATCCTAATACCTTGCTTGAGGTGAATTCAGGCGCCTTCCCTAAGCCAAACTCGGGCACCAGCCAGTACATCGCATCCATTCCCCAGCCCGAGAATGTTCGCGAAGATGTTGTCCGCATCGACCACACCATCAACCAGAAATTCCAGCTCATGGGTCACTTCCTGCACGACTCCATGACGAAAACTTTCTTCCCGCCGCTCTGGAGCTCAAGCACCTATCCGACCGTGGGAACCACCATGCAGAACCCCTCCTACACCGCGGTGATCCGTCTAACCCAAACCTACTCACCAAACCTTCTCAACGAAACCTCGTTCCTCTACGGCGGAAACAAGATTCGCCTCACGCCCATCGCGGGTCAGGGTGGATCTTTCCAGATCCCCTCCGGCTGGACAGCGAGCAGCTTCTTCCCTGTCGCCAACAACGCCGGCAACGACATGCCTGAAATCGACCTGCAGGGTTCGCCTCTCAGCGTGACCTGGACTGAGGCCTACTTCCCGTGGAAGAACGGCTACGAGGGCTTTGAATATCGCGACGACCTCACGTGGAATCGAGGCCGTCACCAGCTCAAATTTGGCCTCAACTGGCTTCACGATTACAAGAACCAGCAGCTGCAAGCCAACACCCAGGGCACCGCAGTATTCAGTTCCAACAACAAGAATTTCTCAGGCGACTCCTATGTCGATTTCCTGTTGGGTGATGCTGCCAGCTTCACGCAATTGCAGGACCTCGCAGGCAAGCACTGGGTGAACAACAACTATGGCTTCTATGCCAATGACAACTGGCACCTGACACCCCACTTCGTCTTGAACGTTGGCCTGCGCTTCGATGGCATGCCACACGCTTTCGAGCGATACGATGCCTTCGCCAATTTCGTTCAGGCAGACTACGACAGGTCACAAGGAAATCCTGTTGTTGCTGACCCGGCCGATCCCAACTACGGCACCATCCGTCCTGAGTTTCTCTCAACTTTCTCCAAAACCGGCGACCAGAAGTTCTATCTCAATGGCATCCGCGCAGCCGGACTCAACGGATTCCCCCGCGGCAACGTGGAGAATCGCTACTTTACATGGCAACCGCGCGTCGGCTTCAGCTGGGATGTCTTAGGCGATGGTAAGACCGTCCTTCGCGGTGGCGCAGGTGTCTTCTACGAGCGCGTGCAGGGCAACGACGTCTATAACGCTGCTCTGAATCCGCCGTTCGCCTATCAACCTTCCGCGCAGAACGTCTACTTCTCCGACCCGCACACCAGCGCTGTAACCGGCGCGACGACTTCGCAGACTTTCCCGTCAACCCTCACCGCGATTAACTACAACTATCCACCACCCGGCACGATGGACTACAGCTTCGGCATCCAGCGCCAACTCGCGCCTTCTGTAGTTGCTGTCATGCAGTACGTGGGTTCGGATGGATGGGATCAGAATGATGTTCGCGCCGTTAATACATTGCCGCTCGGCGATTTGACGGATCGTGCCCTCGTTGCGACTGGCAAGAACCCCAACCCATACAGGAACTATCCTGGCTTCGCCGGCATCAACCAGGAAGAGAACGAAACCCACTTCAACTACAACTCGTTCCAGGCGGGTCTCCGCATCGAAAACCGCTGGGGCCTTACAACTCAGTTCTCCTACACCTACGGGCACAACATCGACGAAGTGACGAACGATCTGGGGTCCCTGACGAACCCTTACAACACCAAGTACGACTGGGGTTCGGATACCAGCTTCGATCGTCGTCACATCTTCAACGCCAGCTACGTCTACTCACTTCCCTGGTTCAAGCACAGTTCGAACGCTCTGGCACGTACGCTGATCGGCGGTTGGCAGATCTCCGGCATCACCTCAGCAGAAACCGGTCTTCCGCTTACCATCACCTACAACGGGCCCGACACAGTGGGCCTCGCCGGCGGATCGAACCGACCCGACAGAATCAGCAGTGTAAAGTACCCCAAAACTGCGGCTGCCTGGTTCGACAAAGCCGCTTTTGCTGATCCCATTGCACCTTGGAATGGCGGTCTCAACCAGGGCTACGGAACCACGGGAAAAGATTCAGTCCTTGGGCCCGCACTGATTAACGAGAACCTTTCGTTGTTCAAGATCTTCCCCATCACTTCGCACGAAGGGCCCCGCTTCGAACTGCGCTTCGAGTCCTTCAACACCTTCAACCACACCAACTACCAAACGGTAGACCGCGCATCGCATGACGCCAACTTCGGTCAGGTCACCGCCGACTACGGCCCGCGTCTGCTCGAACTCGGCGGCAAGTTCGTCTTCTGATTTTTCTCGTGTGTGCCGGGAGGGAGGATCCGTCCTCCCTCCCTCTTTTTTTGCTCTCTCGAATCTCGGCCTCGTACCATGCTCACGGGAGAAATTTGATCGCTATGCGTCTGCGTTTTGCTCTTCTCGCCCTTGCCTTGCTTCTTCCATTTGCCGCCTCTGCACAGGAGCCTGCACAAACTGCTGCCGCGCCGCCGACGGAGGAACCAGTCAAAGCAGGAGCCGCACTGCCCTTCCGCGATTCTTCTCTCCCCGTCGATAAGCGCGTCGACGACCTCGTCGGCCGCCTGACACTCGAAGAAAAAGTCTCCCAGCTCATCGACCGCGCCGCGCCCATTCCCCGCCTCGACATTCCCGCTTACAACTGGTGGAACGAAGGCCTCCACGGCGTCGCCCGCTCCGGCTTCGCCACCCTCTTCCCGCAAGCCATCGGAAACGCCGCCACCTGGGACGCGCCCCTCATCCACTCCATCGGCGAGGTCGTCTCCACCGAGGCTCGAGCCAAGTACAACGACGCCATCGCGCACAACAACCACGATCGCTACTTCGGCCTCACCGTCTGGTCGCCCAACATCAACATCTTCCGCGATCCCCGCTGGGGCCGCGGCCAGGAAACCTACGGCGAAGATCCGTTCCTGACAGCCGGTCTCGGCACTGCTTTTGTCCAGGGCATCCAGGGTGACGACCCGAAATACTTCCGCGCTATCGCCACGCCCAAGCATTACGCCGTCCACAGCGGCCCGGAGTCCACCCGACACAAGGCCGACGTCGATCCCACGCCTCACGATCTATGGGACACCTATCTCCCCGCCTTCCGCGCAACCATCGTCGACGGCCACGCCGACTCCATCATGTGCTCCTATAATGCGGTTGACAAAATCCCCGCCTGCGCCAACAAGATGCTGCTCGGCGAAATCCTGCGCGGCGACTGGCACTTCCCCGGCTTCGTCACCTCCGACTGCGGTGCTATTGGCGACTTCTACGAGTCCTACGGACATCACTACTCGCCCGATGCTGATGCGGGATCCGCCGCGGGCATCCTCGCCGGCACCGACACCGACTGCGGCACCGAATACCTTGCTCTCACTGATGCCGTACACAAAGGCCTGCTCACCGAAGCTCAGCTCGACGTCTCACTCAAACGTCTCTTTACCGCACGCATGAAGCTCGGCATATTTGACCCGCCGCAGCAGATCCCCTTCTCGAACATCTCGATGTCCGTCGTGAACTCGCCCGAACATGCAGCACTCGCCCTTCGCGCCGCGCGCGAATCCATGGTCCTGCTCAAAAATGACAACCACTTTCTGCCCCTCGATCGCGCAAAGCACCAGACCATCGCCGTCATCGGCCCGCTCGCCGGATCGCGTGTCGCACTTGAAGGCAACTACAACGCAATCCCGCTCCACCCGATTCTTCCCATCGATGGCCTTGAATCGGAATTCGGCCACGACCACGTCCTCTACGCCCAGGGCTCGACATACATAGCGAACGGCGAACTTCCCGTTCCCCGCACCATGCTCCGCGCCGCCACCGACTCGACTGTTGATGGACTGGAAGGCCAGTACTTCTCCAGGCCCAGCTTCGTTGGCGCCCCCTCCATGGTTCGCATCGACAAGGAAATCGATTTCGACTGGGCATTCGCCAACCCCG
>Ga0068855_100004483_pt1 | contig 17066 bp, 18 predicted proteins | sample KBSCornC52_FD_66592 | JGI IMG/M metagenome (GOLD analysis project Ga0068855, IMG submission 66592) | Corn rhizosphere microbial communities from Kellogg Biological Station, Michigan, USA - KBS Corn C5-2 | ecosystem: Host-associated > Plants > Roots > Rhizosphere > Soil ...
GAGAGCGTCGGCGCTTTTCCATTAGCGCTGAATGCGAAGCGCTACCTCTTGGCGATATCCCTCACCTCGGCGGCCAACGCCTCGACTCGCGCAGGATCGGATGCCGTTCGCGCGTCCCTGTCCAGCCGGGTCGCAAGCGAGGCCAGTGCAGCTTTCTCGCTCGCGCCCTTCAGCTTCTCGGCGCGACTGAGATCACGCGCGATGCTGGAAGATCGATCGGCGGGGATTCCCTTGTCCCTCACGAGCTGATCGAGATACGCGCGCGCCACGACGTAACTGGCCGGCCACACGAATTTCGGCTGGTTCTGCGGATTGAAGGTTTCGAAGCGCACCAACTTCGCCGCGTCGATCTCATTCTGCGACAGCTGATCGCTCGGCTTGAGATCGAGGATGTCGAGGCCACGATCGATCTCCGACGCGTAGATATAGCCGTTGTACCAGTACGTTCCCCAATCGCCCCCCAACAGCAGCTTGGTCGAATCCATGGGACCGCGGTCGAAGAACGCGATCTCCTTCGGATGCGCTGGATCGGTGAAGTCGAACACCGACACGCCACCTTGATACCACGCCTGGGTCATGATGTCGCGGCCGGGAACGGGAATGAGCGAGCCGTTGTGCGCGACACAATTCTCCTGATCGGTTTGCGCCACCGGAAGCTTGTAGTAGCCGACAGGCGTCATCTGGTTGCCGGTGCGATTGAAGATCGCATCGGCTCCCCACGTGATCTTGTCCGTTGGCCGGCACCGCGGCGCCATGCCTCCGCCCCACTCGTCGGTGAACAGGACCTTTGTTCCGTCATTGCTGAAAGTCGCCGAGTGCCAGTACGCGAAATTCGGATCCATCACGGCGGCGACCCGTTTGGGATGCACCGGATCACGGATGTCGAGCAGGATGCCATTCCCCGAGCACGCGCCCGCCGCCAGTCCGATCGCCGAGTAGACGGTGATGTCGTGGCACATGTTCGTCTGGGTGGTGCTCTGCGTTCCGGGCCCGTGCGTTCCTCCATTCCAGAGTCCCGCGATAGCGCCAAGCGAGTCCGCAAAGATCCGCGGCGAGTTCACGACGCGGGCGTTTTGCGGCGCGGCAAGCGGCACCTTGATTATGTCGATCCGGAACAGCGATGTCGTCGTATCCGAAATCGATGTTGGATGGGCACAACCCGCGAGCTCGGAACCCGAGCGAACCACGCTCGTGCCTGACACGTAGATGTAGACGTTTTCCGGATCGTTCGGGTCGACCACCAGCGTATGCGTGTGCGATCCGCGACACGTCTGAACTGCTGCGACCTGCTTCGGATGATCGATATCGCTGATGTCGAAGATGCGGACGCCGCGAAACCGTTCCGCGCTCACTGTGTCGGCGACTCCCTGAGTGCCACAGTCAACCCGCCCGCGGGTCTCTTCCACGGAGAAGAACAAGAGATTCTTGTAGATGGACGGGTCCCCCTGACCACCGGGGCAGACGAACGATGTGCGTAGAGTCGGTTTTTTCGGATTCGAGATGTCCCAGACCTGGAGACCGTTGAAGCCGCCTTGATACGCGTAGTTGCCTTTGAATGCGAGATCGCCGTTGAGGAAAGCGAAATCACCGAGGTTCTGTGGATTACCGAAGTTCGGGAGGCGCTGCGCGTGGCCGATCAGCACGAGATTTCGCGCAGCCTCGGCGGCGTCGGTGTAACCGGCACGGAGGCCGATGCGCGGGTCATCGTGATTGATCGCAACGCTATCGCCCTGTGCTCCAGCGGTCGCCGCGAAAAGCGATCCGGCGAGTGCGAGCACGTTCCCGAAGTGAAGAAGACACTTTCGGGCCGACGAAGGCGGGACGGTTGATCTGGCTGTCATTTACGCTCTCTTGGGTGGGGGTGTTGTTTCGAGACTGTAATTGCTCAATGCTGCGTCTTCGCGCCAGATGCGCCCAGCGTGTCGAGAAGCGCATTCATCCGCGCGATCTCGGCGCGTTGATCGGAATCAACTTCGGAAGCGAAGCGAAAAACCTCTGCCTCCTGCCCGGAACCGGTAGTGCCGAGCAGGCTCTTGACCATCACCAACGCTCCTTCGTGATGGCGAATCATGTCCGCGAGAAAAAGCTTGTCGAACTCATTGCCGGTCGTCTTTGCCAGCTCCGCGAGCTGCTCGGACGTGAGCATTCCGGGCATCAGGGTGTCCGACATCGCCATGCCCGGCATGTTCATGGAATTGCCGGCCATCGTATGGCCACCGGGTTGAGCGTCGAGACCGGGCACTTGCTGGTGACGATCCCTGAGCCACTGTTGCATCATCGCGATCTCGTCTTTCTGCGAGACCGTGATTCGCTGGCCGAGCATGCGAATGTCCTGACGCGACGAGCGGGTTGGTATGAGCGCGGCCATTGCGATCGCTTGCGCATGGTGTCCGATCATTCCCTGCATGAAGCGAACGTCCGCCGCCGTGTAGGATGGCGCCTTCTGCGCCGACGCCCGCACAGGCACTGTAAGCCCGAATGCGAGAACAGCCAGCGTGTATGTCGACAATGTCGTCATTGAGTGTCTGATGAACGTATTACTCCGCCGCTTTGTTGCAAACCCAGCCAACCGCTTTGTAATGCTGGTGTCAGCGATGGACTGTGTGGGCCGCGATCTGTTGAAGCGCCCACGTCGCGTGTTCGGCTACAAGCGGTTGAGGGTCATCGAGCGCGTGAACTAGGGCGTCTTCGTCGTCACCTGTTCCGATATTGCCGAGAACTGTCGCCGCGTTGCGGGCGAGTCCTCGCCTTTTCGCGCGCTTCATCGCGGACCCTTTGAACTCCCGGCGAAACGCTTCGTCATCCATTGCGAGAATGCGCGTTGCCACCGCGCGCGCGTCACCGTGGAGAACCTCGCGCTGCCGGAACGCGGGCTCGCGTAATTCCTGCGAGAACCGGACATTCCACGGACAAACGTCCTGGCAGATATCGCAACCGTAAATGAGATCGCCGATCTTCTCACGCTGTTCGGTGGGGACCGCACCTTTCGCCTCGATCGTGAGGTAGGAGATGCACTTCGTGGCGTCGAGGACGCGCGGCTCGACGAAAGCGTCGGTCGGACAGGCATCGAGGCAGCGGGTGCAGCTTCCGCATCTATCGGCTTCGAACGGCGCGTCCGCCTCGAGCTCGAGGTCAACCAACAGAACGCCGATAAAGAAGAATGATCCTATGTGCGGGTTGATCAGATTTGTGTTCTTGCCGAACCACCCGAGGCCGGCGCGTCGTGCAAGGTCACGTTCCAGAATGGGCCCGGTGTCGATATACGCCTTCCCGTTGATCGGATGCCCAACCTCCACCTCGATCTGCCGGTGTAACCGCTCGAGCTTTACAGCCATGACCTCGTGGTAGTCGTCACCACGGGCGTATCGGGCAATGGGTCCAGCTGGCTCGCGGCCCCCGTAGCTCAGACCGACGACGATGGCGCTGATGGCGCCTGCAAGTGGAAGCCGGGAGTCGGCGCGCTTGGCCGCCCCGCGGGGGAGGTATTCCATCTCGCCCGCGTACCCACTCTCGATCCAGGAATCGAAGGCGGCTGCCGTGTCCATCGCTCCGAGTGGAGCGATGCCGACAAGGTCAAATCCCAAGGCGTATCCATGGGCCTTGATCAGATTCTCCGGGGACCGTGCCCCGGCTTCAGGCCTCTTCATTCGTTTACGCTCGCCCAACGCGCATAACGCTCGACGTCAGTGACGGAAGGCACGGCATCGTAGTCCCCGTATGCGGTGTACATACGCCAGCGGAGATAGGTTGGATCGGGCAGTGGAAGAAAGGGGAATCGCCGATACCAGGCGTTGGACCTGAATCGCCAAGTGATTCGAACCAGGTCGAGCGCAAGTCGCGGGCGGCGAATGGCCCGCAACGCCAATCGGAACGCGAGTCGTAGCCACGGCATGCGCCTCCTAATATATAGAAGTGGTAATGCCACACTCCGACACACGCGTGCTGGGTCTGATCTCCGACACTCACGGACTCATTCGTCCGGGCGTTCACAGCGCTTTAACGGGGGTTGAGCTGATTCTGCATGCGGGTGATGTTGGTGGCGCGGCGATTCTCGACGAGCTGCGGCTGATTGCTCCGGTCAGGGCGGTGTCCGGCAACACGGATCCACCGGACGATCCCGAGCTCTCGACCGAGCTCAACGTCGAGGTGAACGGATTGCGCGTTCACGTCAGTCATGGACACGAGGTGGGTAGTCCAACGCCGCAAAAACTGGCGGAGCGGTATGATGCGGATGTGGTCGTCTACGGTCATACGCACCGCCCGCTGGTAACGCGCAAGGACGGAGTGTTGTTCGTCAATCCGGGTGCTGCGGGCCCGAAACGCTTCAATATTTCTCCGAGTGTAGGAAGGTTGACGATTGTGGACGGAAGAGCAGAGGTGGAAATCATTGACATCTCTTGAGCTGATGACGGAAGAGGTGCAGGTATGGGTGGCGTCGCTCGACGTGACTGGCGAGCGGTACGACACCCTGGCTCGCGTGCTGCCTTCCGAGGAATCAGAGCGAGCTGCGAGTCTCGCACCAGTTGCCGCCCGACGGTTCGTGGTCGCGCGCGGCATTCTCCGCACACTGCTCTCCGGCTTTACCGGCACAGCCGCGGAGAAGCTGCGTTTCAGTTATGGTAACTCGGGGAAACCTTCGCTCGTCGAACACGACGACATCCACTTCAACATCTCGCACTCGGCCGACCTCGGGCTGTTCGCGTTCTCTCCAGATAGACCCGTAGGTGTGGATGTAGAGAATGAGAGGCCCGTGAGAAGACTGCTTGACGTTGCCCAGCGCTTCATGTCCGAGGACGAGCTTCGCTCGCTCATCGAGACGACGCCGGACGAGCGGGATACGGCGTTTCTCAAATCATGGGTCGTACGCGAGGCGCGGCTGAAGGCACAGGGGAAGGGAGTCTGGTCGGGATTAGAACACATCAACTCGCATCCGAATCTCACCCACAAGCTTTTCGCACCACGCCCCAACTACATCGCTGCGATCGCCGCTCCAGATTCCGACTGGAGACTGTACACTTGCGCGATGAAGGACTAGGCAAAGACAGACGTTCACCCGAGATAGCCTGTTCCCCGCGGGTCGGAGTCATACCGTTACCGAAACCAGCTTTGCGCTCGCCGTGCATGTACCCCTTATTAGGGAGTCTGAACCCGTGCGGGGCTAACAGGTCGAGCGGGCCCATCCCGTATTTAGTCGACGAGGAGGCAGGATGCGGAAGTTCTCTGGTTTGTGTGGTGCACTGATTCTTGTTCTCGCCACGGCATCATGTGGTGGCTCGACGGCTCCAGGTGGTGGCGGCGGCGGTGGTGGGGGAGGAGGAGGTGGTGGTGGTGGTGGCGGCGGCGGCGTTTGCCCGGCAAATACCGTTTGCGCGACCGCGAGCAATACCTTCAATCCTGCTGCCCTGACTGTGACTGCGGGAACCACAGTTACGTGGCAGAACGATACGGGCACGCTCCACAATGTCACCTGGAACGACGCGGCTGGACGGGCCGCAGCGACTGCTGGAGACGGCAGCGGGGATATCGCCGATTTCACCGGCTCCCACACGAGACTGTTCAGCGCCGCGGGTACCTACGCATTTCACTGCACGATTCACCCGGGCATGAACGGGACGCTCACCGTCAACTAGCCGGCGGCTAGAAGAAGGAAACGCCGTCCAGCGTCTTTGGAATCGCAATGCCGAGCGCCGTCAGAGCGCTCGGCATCACGTCGACGGTGCGGCGCGGCACTGCCAGCGGCGGGCGATTCAGCAGAAGCGGAACGAGCATGTGCTCTCGATGCAGGGCGCCGTGCGACGATACGTGAGGAATTGGCTCATACCTGGCCCGATAGTCCCATTCCCTGGCGGCAGAGAGAATGATATCGCCGCTGCGTGGGGATGCGACGAGATGCGCGATCTGGACGAGCGCATCGGGATAGTCGCTGTCGATCGTGACATCGTATGCGGCGTCCGCGTCGACCGATGTCTGCCTGCCGATTCCAAGAGGATCACCGGTATCGAGTCTGTATGAGTACCTCGACTCCGCCCATGTGAGCGTCGCGGAACCACGGCCACGCGCACGAATCTCACACGAGCTCCCGCTGGAAGGGAGAATCATCAGATCGACTGATTCGCGGGTACTCAGTCGTTCCGTGAGATCGTTCCATCTCTCACCCAGCGCCGGCCACCAGGGACGCGCCTTCTGATCGAGATCGAGATATAGGTGGGTCATCGCGTTGCCACTCACCATCACGGCGATGTCGGCGGAGTCGTTGAACGCCCATGGGTGCGCAAGCGTGCTGTACCCCCACTCCGACAGCAGGCCGACGAGATCTTCATGCTGACGCACTGGCGAGTGCCCGTGATCGCTCCCTACCCATAAATGCATTTTGCTCCATCGACCGTCGCGCTCTGCGTCGGATCGGATTTGCGCCACCGTGTCATCAACGATTCGCATCGCCTCGCCGACGAGCGGCGCGTCGTGACCTTGGGAGTGGGATGTCTTGTCGATCCCGGTCAAAGCGATGAAGGCAAATCTCGCCCGTTGCTTCCGCAGTCGGAGCGCCGCTTCTTCCCCGACCAGACGGTCGATTTGTAGCCAGCCGCGCACGTTACCGCGAAAATGTGTCGCTGCAGCGCGCGCAATGAACGCCGCGCTCTGCCCGATTCGCTCGCGGCGGCGAAGTCCTCGCCCGATCACGCTCAACGCTCCGATGCTCGGCTTGGCAAGCTCGAAGATGGTTGGCGATGCCCGGTCGATGTCGCGATCGACCAGGCGCATGTCCGCCCCGACGTAGCTTCTCGCGTGACCAGTGAGCTTCGCGATGCGCCGTGTGCGGTCGTACCAGCGAAGACCCGGCAGTCCAACGCTTCCCGGGTATCTTCCCATCAGGAACGGCGCGTACGCCGGACCTGTAACCGACGGAAAGGCCGACGTGATCGTGGAGAGTTGACCCTCCTCACGTATCGAAGCAAGCGCAGGCAGGTGGCCGCCGTCGATAAAGCGAGCGAGCGCATCCGGCCTCACCCCATCCGCTATTATCATGACGACCTGCGCACCATCACCTGGCGGGCTTTGTGCAGACGCACGCAACTTTAGTTTCCCGATGAAAAGAGCCTACAGGACCGTTCTCTGCTGGATTGAAGATGATTCGGCAGGATCGTTCACTGTCGGTTCAAGATGGTTCGCCAAGCCCGCGACAGCGGCCAACAATGAAGAATAGAAAAGATAAATCCAACGGCGGGCGGACGAATCCGGTACGCCCGCGTTCAATCAAAGCGCGCACTGCCGGTGGCAAGAAGCTGAATCCCGAAGTGATGGCGTCCGCCGAGCAGCAGGCGCTTCAAGGACTCAAGCAGCGGACCGAGGAAGGACATCTCAAGGCGGGTAGAACGCCTCCCTCGCAACAAGCTCCGGGAAAACTGCAGGCCACGACGCGAACGGTCGACGAAGCGATTCGCGACTCGTCGCCTGTAACCGAAGACGAAAAACTCCTGCAGCAATCGGGTCCGCGAATCGATTTCACGCGAACCGATCCGTGGCGTGTGATGCGCATCATGGGCGAGTTCATCGAGGGTTTCGACACGTTGGCGTCGGTGGAAAAGGCGGTGACGATTTTCGGCTCAGCGCGGATTGGCCCGGACGATCCCCATTACGAGGCCGCGGTGGAGACAGCGCGCCTCCTGGCCGTGGCTGGCTTCGACATCATCACTGGCGCCGGGCCCGGGATTATGGAAGCCGGTAACAAGGGAGCGCGCCTGGGCGGAGGGAGATCGATCGGCTGCAACATCGAGCTTCCGTTCGAGCAGGGCGCGAATCCCTATGTCGATACGCTCATTCACTTCAAGTATTTCTTCGTCCGCAAGACGATGTTCATCAAGTACTCGGTGGCATTCGTCATCTTTCCAGGCGGATTCGGCACCCTCGACGAGCTGTTCGAGGCGCTCACGCTGATTCAAACCGGGAAGATCTATCGTTTCCCCGTTATCCTGTTCGGCCGCTATTACTGGGCGGGACTGCTGCGCTGGCTCCAGGCTCGTGTTCTGAGCGAGGGAAAGATCTCGGAAGGAGATCTCGATCTCATGCTAGTGACCGATGATCCGGCCGAAGCAGCAAATGCGATCATCTCTGCCTACAAGTCATTGGGCAAGCCCGCGCGGCGATTCGACGATATCGTGGAAGGACAGCAAAATGCCAAAGCGCAGTAAGAGCAACGGCGAGGGACGCGAGCGTGGCGGATTCAAGTCGTCACGTCACGGAAAGGCGTCGGCGGCCGGACCCAAGGCGCAGCAGAAGCTCGCGGCGGAAGAGCGGGAGAAGCAGGGAGTGCAGCACACCGCGCACGAGACGAGTCGCTTTCTCAAGGGACAACGCATCGATCCCCGGCGCATCGATGGCAAGGAAACCGTCGCCGAGCTGATCGACGGTACCTATCTCGCCTACAACGCCGCGCGACTCCGTGAGGCATGCCAGCTCTTCACCGGCAAGATGCTAGAGCCCGATGTCACCGTCGGTCTCTCGATAACCGGCGCGCTTACACCGGCTGGACTCGGGATGTCGGCGCTCATACCGCTCATCGAGGCAGGATTCGTCGACTGGATCATTTCGACCGGCGCGAATCTGTACCACGACACTCACTTCGGCCTCGGGCTCGCGATGCATCGCGGAAATGCGCAGGAGTCGGACGTAGTCCTGCGCGAGGAAGGAGTTGTCCGCATCTACGACATCTTTTTCGATTACGACGTGCTTCTCTCCACCGATGCGTTCTTCCGGAAGATCATCGGCGGAAAGGAATTCCAGCGTTCGATGTCGAGCGCCGAGTTTCATAATCTTGCCGGCAAGTACGTGCGCGAACGTGAGAAAGCACTCGGCATCGGACAGAAGTCGCTGCTATCGGCCGCATACACGGCGTCGGTGCCGATCTATACGTCGTCCCCGGGCGATAGCTCGATAGGGATGAACATCGCGGCGCTGGCGCTCGACGGAAACAAGCTGCTGCTGGATCCGAACCGCGATGTGAACGAGACCGCTTCGATCGTCCTCGACGCCAAGCGCGGCGGCGGGAAGAGCGGCGTAATGATCCTCGGCGGCGGAAGTCCCAAGAATTTCATGCTCCAGACGGAACCGCAGATCCAGGAAGTCCTGGGGATCGACGAGAAGGGACATGACTATTTCCTTCAGATCACGGACGCGAGACCAGACACCGGCGGACTTTCCGGTGCGACCCCAGCGGAGGCAGTGAGCTGGGGGAAGATCGACCCTGACAGACTGCCGGATGCCGTCGTCTGCTATCTGGATTCCACCGTGGCGTTGCCGTTGCTCACGTCATACGCATTTGCGAAGCACAAACCGCGCACGCTCAAGCGATTGTTCGACCGGCGGGAGGCGATGATGTTGAGGCTGCAAAAGGAGTACGAGAAGTCCTCGTCCCAGGCGCCGGCGATCGACCACACGGATTCGAAGCTACCGCAGCACCGGTAGCATTGCCGGGCGATCGCGTATAGCCTAGCTTGAATTAGCGGGCGCCCGGCCTTTCATCGCGGTCGGGCGCTCGTTTTTCGCTACTGGCGCAGGACCTCAGGAAGGCTCCCATGATTGAACAACTGAAGGTAAAACTCGGCGAAGAAGCCCAGCGTCTTCAGCACGAGCTGAGCGTTACGCTGCCGCAGGAAATTCGCAAGGCAGTCGAGTTGGGGGATCTCCGCGAGAACAGCGAGTACAAGGCGGCGCTGGAGAGACAGCAATTCGTGCAGGCGCGTCTCGGCCAGCTGCGCCAGAGGCTGAGCAAGCTGTCGCAGATCGACGTCTCCCAAATTCCCGCCGACAAGGTCGGACTGGGATCTCAGGTGGTCGTACAGGATGAAAAGACGGGCGAGCGCGAGAGCTTCAGCCTGGTGTTCGGCGACTCGGTCGAATTCGAGGAGGGTCACGTCAGCATGTCCTCGCCGATCGGGAAGACACTGGTCGGACGAAGCGTCGGTGAAACCGTCGTGCTCAAGCTTCCGGCGGTGACGCGCCGCCTCAAGATCATCCAGCTCAAGACCATTCACGACGCGGCGTAAGCGTCACGGTGGCTGAGTCATCGCCACCGCTCACCGCACCATAGCAGTCGTCCACCGCCCCCGGCAGTACAGACGCTTGTTGCGTCCCGCGCACTTGCATAGCGTCTCCTGGAAAACCAGCTGCGCCAGGAGGCGTTTCACCATGAAGGGTGCTTTTGTACTACTCGCAGTCGCTTCGCTCAGTGGATGCGGCGGTAGCGGGGGCGGCACAACTGCTCCGCCCAATAACGGAGTCAACACACCTCCGCCGGTGGGGGGAATCTCTGTCAGCAACAACTCTTTCAGTCCGGGAACGAAGACCGTCCCGGCTGGAACGACCGTAAAGTGGGCTTGGAACAGCTGCACGGGTGACGCCTACAACGGTCAGACGTGCGTGGAGCACAGCGTGACGTTCGATGATGGAACCGCATCGTCCGCGCTTCAGGATCAGGGGACGTTCGAAAAGACGTTTAATACTCCCGGCACCTACATGTACCACTGCTCGGTGCATGGATCACTGGGGATGACCGGAACAATCACGGTCACCCAGTAAACGGAAATCGGTTAGTGGTGAGCGGTCGTTCGGGCCCTGTGGTCTGAAGAAATCTCAAAGCAGCACTTCGGACGTCCTGAACGATCGCACCGCTCCGTTACCTCCGCGCCGACCACTTCCGCCACGAGCGACGTAACGGCGGCGCAAACGCAATGATCCGCCTCGACTGCGCGCGATAGCGGACATGCGCGTCCCACAATGCGATACGTTTTGCCCGATTTCTCGACCGTCGTGATCCCGCCGAGGGTGTTGAGAATTTCCGATGCACCGGCCACGCGCGAAGAAAGCGGGCCCTCCGAATGCGCGAAACCCTCCGCGAGACGTTTCCCCACGCGCTTGAGAAATGCGGCGACCTGTTGCGCAGAGGTTCGTTCCCGGAGCTCCTCCAGGCACGCGATGAGCACTGGGGCGTAAGCACGTGAGAACGCTTCCTCGCCTCCGGGGCTGAGCGAGTACACGGACGCGGGTTTGCCGACTCCGATCCGACGCACCCCCTCCTTGCGTACCGTTCCCAGCTTCTCGAGCGCGTCCATGTGGAAGCGCACCGCGTTGTCGGTGAGACTCAGTCGCTCTGCCAGATCGTCGACGGTCCATACTCCCTCTCTCAGCAAGGCAAGGAGTCGAGCACGTGTCCCGTCGGGTCGGGGCTCGGGAGATAGGCGGCGTGTTTCAGTCATTGATCTCCAATTTAGCGTCGGTCACCGAATAAGTCAAAGAAAACCTTGACTAATAGCCTCCGACTGAATAGCCTCCCTATGCAAGGATGCTTCATGGTCGGCTTCTCATTGGAGGGTTAGCATGATTTTGCAGAACCGCAGTGTACTTAGATATGGTGCTGTTACCGCGCTGGCGCTTGTGTTCGGACTGCCCGTCAGGGCGGCTAGCGCGCAGACAGCGAGCAAGCTCGACGATCCAACGATTGTCGCGATATTCGACGCCGCCAACACCTACGACATGGAGACAGGATCGCTCGTGGCCAGCAGGTCGCGTTCAAAAGAGGTTCGTGAATTCGGCGCCATGCTCGTTCGCGACCATCGGAACGCCAGACAACAGGGCCGGGACCTCGCGAAGACGCTTCACGTGATCCCTACTCCGCCCAAGAACTTTGCCCTGGCCAAAGCGCACATAGCGGCGATGCGATCTCTTCGCGGACTCAAGGGGCGCGCGTTCGATCGCGCTTTTCTCAAGCATGAAGTCGACTTCCACAATGCGGTGATCGATGCTGTTACCCATACGCTGTTGCCAGCGATTCAGAACGCTCAGCTTAAGGATCTTGTGACGAAGGTGGCGCCAGCTTTCGTGGCCCACCGCGACCGCGCACAGAACCTGCTTGATCAGCAGAAGTGAGCGAAGATTCAGTTGAGTTGACAGGCCCTGACCTGGCCAAGGGCGTAGAGGCAAGCAGCGTTCGTGCGGGCCTCCTCGCGGGTCACGCGTTTGGGGAGCCCGTACTCCTCGTCCACGTCGAACCGAACTGGTTCGCCGTGGGCGGGAAGTGCACACACTACGGCGCTCCGCTCGAGCAGGGCGTATTGGTGGCGGACACGATCCGCTGTCCCTGGCACCACGCCTGCTTCCAGCTGACCACCGGAGCGGCGTCACGCGCGCCTGCTCTGAACGACCTGCCGTCCTACGATGTCGCGGTCGAGAACAACGTCGTGCGGGTTACGCGAAAGCGCGATCACGCGCGACCGAAAGCCGAGGGATACCGGGCTCGCGGAGCCTCGGCACCGGAACGCGTTTTGTTCGAGGCAAATCCCTCGGCCGGCCCGAAGTCAGTCGTAATAGTTGGGGGCGGCGCCGCGGGAAATGCGTGCGCCGAGATGCTACGCCGGGAGGGTTACAGAGGTCCAATCACTGTGATTGACCCGGATCCCGACGCGCCGTACGATCGACCGAATCTCTCGAAGGACTACCTTGCGGGTAACGCGCCGGAGGAATGGCTCCCGCTCCACCCTAAGGAGTTCTACGCGGCGCAGCGGATCGAGATTGTCGCCGGGGCGGAAGTCACCGGCATCGAGACACAATCGAAAACCGTCCAGTTGAGCGATGGCACCAGCCGTCAGTATGGCAGCCTGCTCATCGCGACGGGTGCGACGCCGATCCGTCTCGACGTGCCCGGCGGTGACCGAATCTCTTACTTGCGGACGCTCCGTGATTGCCGCGCCATCATCGAAAAGCTCGGCGCGGCGAAAACGGCTGTCGTGATCGGTGCGAGCTTCATCGGACTGGAGGTCGCGGCTTCGCTTGTGGCGCGCGGACTGAAGGTGAGTGTTGCCGCGCCGGAAACGCTTCCGCTCGAGCGTGTGCTCGGAACGGAGCTGGGAAAGCTCGTGATGAGCGTTCACGAACAGAAGGGCGTTGCGTTCCACCTCGGTCGCAAGGTGACGGCTGTCGACGAAAAAGGCGTGACTCTCGACGACGGGAGCAGATTGGACGCTGAAATCGTCATCGCGGGCATCGGCGTGCGGCCAAATCTGAAGCTCGCCGAGTCAGCCGGCCTTTCGCTCGATAACGGTCTGGCGGTCGACGAGTTTCTGCAGACCAGCGCCAAAGACGTTTTTGCCGCCGGCGATGTTGCACGTTGGCCCGATGCGTACTCTGATGTCCGACTTCGCGTCGAGCACTGGGTAGTCGCCGAGCGTCAGGGTCAGGTCGTCGCGCGGAACATGCTTGGCGCTCGCGATCGCTTCGACGACATCCCGTTCTTCTGGAGCGCGCACTACGACAAGTTGTCAATTCGATACGTTGGGCACGCCGACCGTTGGGACGAGACGAAAGTCGAAGGGGATGTCATGAAGATGGACTGCACTGTCTCTTACATGGTCGGGGGCAGGCGGAGGGCAGTGGCGACGATCAACCGCGACCGGGACAACGTGGTTGCCGAAGTCGAGTTTGAAACCGAGCTGTTGCTCCGGCCACCGCCGCCCGTGACGCTCGAAGCGGAGGCCTGACCATGGCCACCCGACTTTTCCGCGCCGATCCCACCGATGAAATCATCGATACCGATCGTGACGACGCATTCGCGGACCTCATACGTCGTGAGCTGGAACTCGTAGGCGAGGATCCCGACCGCGAAGGCCTGCTGGAGACCCCCAGGCGTGTTGCGAAGGCGATGAAATTTCTTACCGAGGGCTATCACTCGAGCGCCGAGGAGGTAGTAGGGAAGGGAATCTTCAAGGAAGAACACGACAACATGATCATGGTGCGTGACATCGAGCTCTACTCGTTGTGCGAGCACCATATGCTGCCCTTCTTCGGCAAGGCCCATGTGGCCTACATCCCGAACGGCAAGATCGTCGGACTTTCCAAGATTCCGCGCATTGTAGATGTCTACGCGAGACGGCTACAGGTGCAGGAGCGGCTGACGGAGGAGATCGCCGAGGGTTTGTGCAGCGTGCTCCATCCGAGCGGCGTCGGAGTCGTGATCGAGGCGTATCACCTCTGCATGATGATGCGCGGGGTTCAGAAGCAGAACTCGAAGACGATCACGTCGGCGTTGCGGGGAGCGTTCCGCGAAGATCCCAAGACGCGCGACGAATTCCTGCGTCTCGCTCATTCCGGTGGCGGATCCCTGCAGTATTAATACACTGCAACTGAAGACTACTGCCGGGTGCTGTGAGCGGAGCAGCCGATGGCTTCGGGCCAGCTGGGTCGTAGGCCGGCGAGATTCGCCGGTTACGGGTCGCTGATCGTGAAAATGCGCGCGATGTCCTGCTCGAATTCCCGGATACGCATTCTTTTGGTTGATTCGTCCCAGCCAAGCAATGGTGCGACGATGTCGGCGGCTCGCGGTGCCGCGCTCGTCCCATGATCGCGCGTCTCGAACGCCAGGTGTGCCCGGCGTATCAATAGGTCGCTGAGATCCATCGCCATCTCGTTCGTAACCCCATAGACGAGATGCGCGCCCGTGTACGGGAGGGCTTCTACCAATGGATCGGCAAGAATTGGGTCGTCCTCCTGCAAACGCGCAATGTCCCTCGCGCGATCCGCACCCGGAAGCTCCGTGGTGTCTGTGGGCGCTGCCTTCCTCTTCTGACCGAGCTTCTTCTGAACGAGATCCACGATCTCGGCGGCCATCGATCTGTAAGTGGTCAGCTTTCCACCTGTGACGTTGATCACACCGGAGCTCCCGGTTACAATGCTGTGCTCGCGCGAGACTGCGCTCGGGTTCGCGGTCGGCGCACTCGCAAGCGGGCGGATTCCAGCCCACGCGCTCACGACATCATCCTGTGTCAGCTGCGCCCTCGGAAAGTAGGCGTTGGCCGAGCGAATGAGATAGTCGACGTCGGCGACCGATGCGTGGACGGTTTCGGGGGAATCATCAGTCCACGTATCCGTAGTGCCGATGATTGCCTGCGGGCCGGCAGGAAGGCAGAACATCACGCGTCCGTCTATAGGCGATATGAGCGTAAGTGCGTCGCGGTTTCCAACGCGCTCTCTGGGCACTCCAATATGAACGCCCTTGCTGCCTCGCGTACGGCGGGCGTGTTCATCCATATCGAAGGCGTTCTGCCAGACGCCGGTCGCGTTGACGACCACCCGCGCGCGAATCTCCTGCAAATCGCTGGAGTATTGGGATTTCGCGACCGCACCCACCGCCTTGGCGCCATCGCGAATCAGCTCCGTAACAGAGGTATGACTCATCACGGTCGCGCCGAGCTGTCTGGCTGCGATGGCGTTCGTCATCGTCAGCCGCGCATCATCGGTGCACGCGTCGTAGTAGACCGCGCCACCGGTCAGCCCGACGCTCTTGAGACTCGGCTCGCGATCGAGGGTTTCCGCCGCGTTGAGTGTCGAGTGCCGTCGCGATCTTCCCATCGCCATGAGTTGGTACGCGAGCAGACCGGCGCTCAACTTCAATTTTCCCACTCGCGCACCGCGGTAGATCGGCCAGGTGAACGCCAGTGGCTTCACAAGGTGCGGTGCAATTCGGAGCAATGTCTGCCGTTCGCGAATCGATTCGTGTACCAGATGGAGCTGGCCCTGCTCCAGATACCTGATTCCGCCGTGAATCAGCCGCGACGAACGCCCCGATGTCCCGCTCGCGAAATCGTCACGCTCGACGAGCGCGACATTCAGCCCGCGCATCGCGGCGTCACGCGCGACCCCGCAGCCGGTAATGCCTCCTCCGATTACGAGAAGGTCGAATTTTTCTCCCAGGGATCCAGTCATTCTCGTAGTTGATATCGGCCAAAAGGGGCCCAGACGTCACGGCCAGCGGAATCAGGCAAAGTATAAGAATTTGACCGCAAGATTCGGATATCGCCCTTTCAGGCACACCGGCATCCTTCGCTACGAGCAGTTAAACACACCGTTCGACCAGTGAGGATACAATGTGCGCAGCCGCCTGTTATGATTTTCTGATCGAGGGAAATGCCAGGGAGGTGGGTTCGATCAAGACGAAAGTTCAAGCCGAGGCGCCTCTCGTGAATGAAGCGACGGCGTGGGAATCCGTTCTCCAAAGGGACGCTTCCGCCGATGATCGATTCCTTTACGCGGTCACGACGACAGGAATCTACTGCCGTCCATCGTGTCCTTCCCGTCGGCCGAAACGCGATAACGTCGCCTTCTTCTCGTCCGCTGCGGCTGCAGAGGAAGCGGGCTTTCGCGCCTGCCAGAGGTGCCGTCCAAATCGCGCCAAGACGCCCAACCGCGCGATTGAGCGCGCGCGTGAATACATCGATACGCACATCGCCGATCTCGGCGAGGAGCGCATCACGCTAGAGCTGCTAGGGGAACAGTCTGGACTCAGTCCGTACCACCTGCAGCGGAAGTTCAAGGAGATCGTCGGGCTGACACCCGCGCAGTACGTCCGCGCCCGGAAGAGCGAGCTACTAAAGGGCGAGCTCAAGCGCGGCGAAACCGTGAGTCGCGCCACCTTCGGCGCCGGGTACGGCTCCAGCAGCAGAGTTTACGGCGACTCGGACAAACGGTTGGGCATGACGCCGGCAACGTATCGTCGCGGCGGTGCGGGAGCGCACATCGAATACGTGACTGCGAGAACATCGCTCGGCATCCTGCTGGTCGGTGCGACTGATCGTGGTGTCTGCGCGGTGACACTCGGCAATGATGTGAAGAGTTTGGAGGGTGCACTCGAGCTCGAGTATCCGGCAGCAACCCGTACGCACGTCTCCCACCCTTCGAGCTCACTCCGCGCGTGGGTGGCGGACATCATCGAGGTGGTAGATAGCGATCGAGTGCGGCTGGATATCCCATTCGACATCCAGGCGTCGGCGTTTCAATGGAAGGTATGGCGTGAGCTGCAGAAGATTCCTTTCGGCGAGACGCGCTCATACGGCGAAATCGCAAATGCGATCGGTGCTCCGAAAGCGGTCCGGGCGGTTGCCAGCGCCTGCGCGAACAATCGAGCCGCCGTCATCATACCCTGCCATCGCGTCGTGAGGCAGAATGGCGAGCTCGGGGGATACCGGTGGGGTCTGGAGCGCAAGCAGCGGCTGATCGAAAAAGAGCGTGCCATGAGTGAGAAA
>Ga0068855_100004485_pt1 | contig 17064 bp, 13 predicted proteins | sample KBSCornC52_FD_66592 | JGI IMG/M metagenome (GOLD analysis project Ga0068855, IMG submission 66592) | Corn rhizosphere microbial communities from Kellogg Biological Station, Michigan, USA - KBS Corn C5-2 | ecosystem: Host-associated > Plants > Roots > Rhizosphere > Soil ...
ATCGTCGCGTCCAATATCACCCCGGATCCGGAAACCGGCATTGGAACCTGGACCGACGGGGAGAAAATTCGCGCGATCCGCGAGGGGATCAGTAAAGACGGCCGCGCATTGTATCCGATGATGCCCTACGCGAACTACCGCTACATGAGCGATCAAGACGTACAGTCCCTGGTCGCGTACATGGATACGCTGCCCGCGATTCGGAATCCACTTCGCAAGACCGAACTATCGCCAACCGCTTTAAAAGCGATCCAGGGTATTCCGCGCCCGGTAGAGGGGCCGGTCCGGTCGCCCGATCCCAATAATCAGGGGTCCTGGGGCGAGTATCTGGTCACGATTGGTTCTTGCGAGGAGTGCCACACGCCGAAAAATGGTGATCGGCCGGACTCTGGACGCCGCTTTGCGGGCGGACAGACTTTCGCCACAAAGTACGGTACTGTTATCACCGCCAACATTACTCCGGATCGGGACAGCGGTATTGGAAATTGGGATTTCGCGCGCTTTCGCGACCGTCTGCAGGTCTACCGAAAGGATTATTCGAGCCTCGCGCAGCTCCCGAAAATCGGGCCGGAGCGCTTTACTGTCATGCATTACATCGCTTATTCCGGCTTATCCGAGAGCGATATTGCCGCGATATTTACGTATTTGCAGACACGCACACCGGTTTCGCAGCATGTGGACCCGCACCCCGGGAGTTCGTCGAAAGCAAATTAATGGCGCTGCTTCCCCGCAGCATCCATGCGGTCTGCCCAGCGCAGGAACCGGACCAGTTCCCGCCGGTTATGCCATGCAAAGCTCCAGAAATCCTGCGCCGTGATGCGTTCAGCGTGGAGCCCCGAGTAGGTCTCGATACGCCATTTGAGGTACGGGCTGCGCCAGGGACACCATCGGTATCCTTTGGAAAGCCGCCACATGGCGCCTAGCATTATTCTGAAGCCCGAATCGGCGGCAATCGCTTCACTTGTTAGCGGAAGCGTTGGCATAGTAGCCGTTGCGGCTGCGTACAACGGGCCGTCCGGGAGCATTCACCGTGACGGTAATTTTGCGGTAGGTACCATCGAGCGTGGGGTTCAACGGTGAATAGGCCAGCGTATATTGGTTGCGGATTTCGTGCGCGATCTCCGGCACCTCTTTATCCACTTCTTCCAGGTCCTTCGGATAATAGTCCATGGCGCCCGAGGCCAGCGCGAGATCGTGCAGAGCGTGGCGAGCCTTTTTCGCTTCTCGCGGCTCTTCTTCGCTCAAGATACCGATTGAGTAAATCAGCACGTCACTCTGCTGGGCCTTGCGCATGAGCTCTTCAAGATTGATGTTGCTGGTATTGTCGTTGCCATCGGTGATGATTACCAGCACCTTCTTATCTTTCTTGGCCTTTTCCTTTAGATAATCCATCGACATGCTGATGGCATCGCGCATGGCAGTGCCGCCTTTGGTCTCCATGCGGTCGAGAGCTTCTTCCATCTTTTTCATGTCGCTGGTGAAGGGCTGATCCAGATAGGCGTCATCGTTAAAATTCACGATGAACACCTCATCTTGGGGATTTGACGCCCGCACCAGATTCAGGGCCGCGGCCGCAACCCGGTTCTTTTTGTCGCGCATGCTGCCGCTGTTGTCGATGATGATGCCCAGTGACACCGGGAGATCTTCCCGCCGGAATACCTTGAGGGGCTGCTCGACCCCGTTTTCCAGCACCTTAAAGGCCGGTTCCTGCAGATTCGTGACCAGCTTCCCGTTCTTGTCGAGAACGCTCGCGTGCACCACTACCAGGCGCGTGTCGGCGACGAAAACTGGGACTTCATCCTGGGGTGCGGCCGCCGTCTGCGCTTGTGGCGTCGAGGGCGGCGTGGCTGACGACGGAGCGGGACGATTGGGCGGTGCGTTCTGACCGAGAGCCCAGGCGCTCGCGAAAAACGCCATCACGATTATCAATACTGAGCTGGCAGTGTTATTGCGTCGGAGCATAATATCCCGTACGGAACATAGCGTGCAACTGCGGTAGTCCCGTCGTCTTCACCAGTTTGACCTGCACGCGGCGATATTTTCCATCCCGAGCCGCATTCTTAGGACTGTAGCCTAGCAAGTACTGGTTGCGTAATTCTATTCCTATCTTGGCGGCCACGTCCGGCAGTTCTGCCAGATTATCTACCGCAAAGTGGCGGCCGCCGGTCTGTTCCGCCATTTCCGCCAGCAAACTCGGCCCGCTCATTTCTTCGACAGTTCGGCCCCGGGTCGCGATAGGCTCGAAAATTCCGATGGCGTAAATCTGAACATCGGCTTCCCGCACCGCATTCTTTACTTCGGTTTCGGTGTAGCGGCTGGAATTGTCGCCGCCATCGGAAATGATCAGGATGGCTTTGCGCGGGTTGTGGGCCTTTTTCATCTGGTTCATGGCCAAGTACACCCCGTCGAGCAGCGCCGTGCGGCCCTTAGCCTGCGTAAATGTAAGACGATTCTGCACCTCTTCCGTTTCAGTGGTGAAGCTCTGAACGATCTCGGGCCGATCGTTGAATACGATCAGGAAGAATTCGTCTTGCGGATTCGCGGTCTTCATGAACTGCGCTACCGCTTGGCGCGACCGTTGCAGCTTCGCGCCCATGCTGCCGCTGCTATCGAATACGATGCCGACTGAGAGCGGTGCGTCTTCGCTCGAAAACTGCGTGATCTCCTGATCCACTTTGTCTTCGGAAAGCTTGAAATTTTCCTTGTCCAGCCCGGTAACGAAACGGCTCATGGGATCGGTTACCGAGACCGGGATCAATACCAGGGTGGTATCGACGCGAATGTCGGCGCGGCGATCTACAATCGACTCGTTGGGATCGGGCGCCGCGGTTCGCGCCCGCGGCGTAATCGAAACAACCGGGGGGACGGAGCCAACCGGTGCAGGGGGTGCAGAGTCCTGCTGATAGCCCAGCATGACGACGAGTGGAAGCGCAACGGCAAGAGCGAGTCCGGTCAGGAGACGCATAGTACAACCTGCCCACAGTATATCAGGGCGACCGTCGATCAGCGTTCAATTTTTGGGGACGAGACGGCACAAAGATCCAGCGAGGAGCAAAAAAGAAAATGCCGGTGAGTACTCGGAGGAAGATACTCACCGGCCGGCTTACTGTTCCCCGAAGGTGGCAGCTTACCGAACTGTTGGGTGGGTTACCGGCTAACCGGTAATCCGGCCCTAGAGAAAGAGACGCGGTGGAACACCTAGATGTTCCACAACTGGACAGTCTGATACTATCACTGGAATAATTCCTTGTACAGAGGCGAAGGACATAGACTGTCGGATATCTGTGGAAATTCACCTAATGTCCGGACTATCTTTCGATATATGCTGAAACGCTTTCAATGGAAGAGCTGATTCAAAACTGCTGCGAGCCGGTAGCCCGCAATGGCAACTCGTTGACGCGCGGTGCGATTCGCTTTTTCTTCGTAGTGTTCCGGCAGTATGAGTGGCTCCTCCTTCGATCCCGTCTGTAAACCGAAGGTATAAACCGCAGTCCTGTCGAGCTCGAAACTCTCCATGATCCACTCAAGCGGCTCGAGCGATCCTAAGTCTTGGCCGGAGTGCTCCATTGCGATCTCGCGGGCGTAACGGACAACATTTTCGTAGCTTAAGTCGCGGGGAGCCGCAGCGTCATCCCACAGTGAATGTAACGTTCGGCCGGGCTGAACGATCACGAGATTTCCGCCGGCATCGCCTTTCGGTTGGGATTTAAGGAACCGGCTGGTGGCGTGGAGCGGCTGGTGAGAGTCGCCAACCAGATGTTCCAGCCAAGGAAGGTCATAGGCAGCCTGCCGGGGCGCGGCCGTCGCCAGTTCGGCGAGCAAACGGGTAAGCTCGCTCATCAAATGCGGCGCCTGCTGTTCCACCACCGCTGTGCCATCTCCCGATATAGGCGTGTCGTAATAATGCCAGGTGCCGTGCCGCATCATGTCAGGGAAACCTGGCAGAAGCGGAGTGGGCGCCGCTTCCGGACGAGCCTCATCATAGAAGCGAACGTCGTTGCGGAGCTGATCGGGCCAAGCAGCGGCTTGTACAAACGCATAGCGGGAACGCGCGGCCGGGTCCCTCGGAGCGTCGCGGGTGAACCTCTCGAAATCCGGGTGCAGGCGAATCATTTCGTCCACTCGTACGCGCGCCTGCGGAGTGAGCCGTTCATAGGCAATCTCGGCGATGATCCAGTGGCCGGAGAAGTTCCAGGCCGCGGCCGGCCAAGCCAGGCATAAAGCAGCGGTGAAACCGGTGAACAGACGCATGGCTTCCTTTTATTTTGCCGCGTGTTTAATCAGTTGCTCGGCGTGCCGCAGCGCTTCGGGCGTGAGGAGTTCGCCGGAAAGCATGCGTCCAATCTCGCGGGTGCGCGCTTTCGCATCCAATTCTTCAACGGTGGTAATGGTGCGGCCGCGCTCGGCGTGCTTCTCAACATAATAATGATGCTCGGCGAAACCGGCGATTTGCGCCAGGTGAGTTACGCACAGCACCTGCGCGGCCCCCGCGAGCTTCTTGAGCCTTCGGCCCACTGCTTCGGCGGCGCTGCCGCCCACTCCCGCGTCCACTTCGTCGAAGACCAGCGTGCGCGGGATCGCATTCTTGTCAGCGCGCGCCGGAGCGACGCAGGTCTTAAGCGCCAGAGCGACGCGGGACAGCTCGCCGCCCGATGCGATCTTTTCGAGCGGCTTCAGTTCTTCGCCTACATTGGGCGCGATCAGAATCTCCACCGCGTCGGCGCCAGTAGCCGACCATTCCGCGGCCGAGACGCGAATTTCGACACGCGTCTTTTCCATGGCAAGCGAAGCCAGTTCGCTCTCCACGGCCCGTGCCAATTGGCGCGCGGCATCTTTGCGCAGCGCCGAAAGGCGTCCGGCGGCGGATTCATATCCGGCTCCGAGCGCCGCGACTTCCTGGCCCAACGCTGCCTGGCGCTCGCCCGAGGTCTCAACTGCTGCCAGATTGCGGGCTACGTCGTCGCGAAACGCGATCACTTCTTCGAGCGTCGTCCCGTACTTGCGGCGCAGCTTTTCGAGCGCCGCTAAGCGAGTTTCGATTTCTTCCAGGCGCAAAGGATCGGCTTCGAGCTTCCCTAAATAGTGGCTCAGCGCATGGGCCGCCTCGTCTACCGCAATACTCGCCGGCTCGAGTGCGGCGAGCACTTCCTGCATGCTCTCATCGATGCGGCCGAGTTCTTCCAGACGTTTGACGACGGTGTGCAATTGCACCGTAACGCTCTCCGGATCTTCATAGAGTGCCGCGTACGCCGCGCCGGCCGTTTCCTCCAGGCGCACGACGTTACGCAATACCCGGCGTTCGTTCTCTAAATGTGCATCTTCGCCGGGCTGGGGATTAACGGCTTCGATCTCATTGTGCTGAAAAGTCCACAAATCGGCCTGACGCAGTTTTTCCTGGGCGGTGCGTTCGAGTTCGGCCAGCTCCCTGGAAGCTGCACTCCAGCTTGCATAGAGGGACCCCACCGCATCCACCTGCTCGCCCGCACCTGCAAACCCGTCCAGCATTTCCCGTTGCACGCCCGCTGAAAACAGCTGCTGCTGGTCGTGCTGGCCGTGTATGTCGCCCAAGCTCCGCGCCAGCTCCTTGAGCAGCGCTGCCGTCACGGGGCGTCCACCCGCGAAGGCGCGGGATTTGCCGTTGGGAAGAATCTCGCGCTCGAGAATCAGCTCGCCGTCTTCCGGCTCCACGCCCTCAGGAAGAACATATCCTTGCACCTCAAAAATTCCGGAAATGCGCGCCCGCTCCGCGCCGCTCCGTACCATTTCAGCCGATGCCCGTCCTCCCAGCAGGAGGGCCAGCGCGTCCACCACGATCGATTTGCCGCTTCCGGTCTCGCCGGTCAGCAGATTCAGCCCGCGATGAAACCGCACCCGCACTTTTTCAACCACGGCGTAGTTCTGGACGGTCAATTCAAGCAGCATGGGCTTCTACCGAATTATAGGTAAGTGGCGGGCTGAGTTGCCGGAAACATTTCGAAGATCTTTTGTTTTAGAAGCACAAGGTCGATTACAATGGGAGTGGGACGAGAAAGGCAACTGGTTGATCTCAGAACACTGGATCGGTATCGTAGCGCAAGTCAATTTCTGGGAGATGGTGAGGAGCACGGAGCCGATCCCGATCGCGGTGATGGGTGTACTGCTGATTTTTTCGCTGCTCTCCTGGACCGTCATCTTTTCCAAGTGGTTTATGTTTCGCCGCGCCGCCGCGGCTAACCGGAATTTTCTGCGCGCTTTTCGCAAGGCGGGCCGCATGGACGCCATTGCGGCCGCCAGCCAGCAGTTTGTCGCTGCTCCTTTGGTCGCGGTGTTTGATTTCGGCTATAGCGAAGTTAACCGCCAGGTCACCAAGCAGGGACACATCACCAATCCGGTTGCGCTCGAGCGCACCCTTCAGCTGGCGATCAGCGAAGAGATCTCGAAGCTCGAACGCAACATGAGTTGGCTCGCCACCGCCGCCACCGTCTCCCCTTTCGTAGGCCTGTTTGGCACGGTGTTCGGCATCATCGAAGCTTTTCAAGCCTTGGGCCTTAGCGGCTCGACCAGCATGCGGACCGTAGCGCCGGGTATCGCGAATGCGCTTTTTGCTACCGCTTTGGGCCTGTTTGCGGCCATCCCCGCCGCGGTTTTTTATAATTATTTTGGGAACAGGATTAAGGTAATGGGCACGCGCATGGAAGACTTTATGCTTGAATTTCTGAACGCGACGGAGCGTATGTTCGAGGGCTAGCGTAATCCATATGGCTTTTTCGGTCAGCAGCAGCAACGGAACCAGAAGCGGCTTTGGGCGGCGGCGATTCGGCGGCGGGAATGGAACGCTGTCGGAGATCAATATCGTGCCGCTGGTGGACGTGGTGCTGGTGCTGCTGATCATCTTCATGCTGACGGCGCATGTGATGGAGTTCGGACTGGAGATCAGCGTTCCCGAGGTCAAGCAGGTGAAGGACACCAATGAGGAATTGCCCGTCATCAGCATCACCCGCAACGGCAAGCTGTATCTCAACGAGAAGCCCATCAACATCAACCAGATCGCGACCGAAGTTCCCAAGCGCTTTAAAAACTCGAAAAGCGTTTACGTCATGGCCGATAAAGCCACGGTATATGACCCTATTGCGCAGGTCATCAGTACACTCGATCAAGCCCATCTAGCGGTGAAGCTAGTCACCAAGCCCCAGGAGAATGCAGGCAGGTAGTGATGCAGAATTCCGGCCTTCATCCCGATATATTAGACCAGCCCGAGCCACTCAACCGCGCTTTCCTCGCCGCGCTCACTTTGCATGTAACGCTGGTCGCGGGGATGGGCATCTATGGATGGGTAAGCATGCACCACGATTCTTTCGGCGCCGAGAACGCCGGTGGCGGAGCGATCGGCATCGAAGCCGTGAAGTCCATCCCGCTGCTGCATTCCGGCGAGCAGAATCCGCTGGCAAACGATACCGAGTCGCAGGTGCCCCAGCAGCCGGCGAAACCCATCGAGCAGGCAAAGGTGGAAAAGGTATCGCCCAAGGCGGTGGCTCTTAAGATGAAAGAGAAACGCCGGCTTTCCGATGTCGCGAGCGAACGCCAGCGTTTCCGGCCCTTCAAAGAGATCGATCAGAATCAGGTCTTCGCCAAACAGGCGCCGCAGGTTTCAAATCCGTTATTTTCCGCGATGCCGGGCTCGGGGCGCATTGGCACCGGAGCCAACACTACGCTAGGCACGCGTTTCGCGGGATACGCACAGCAGATTCAGCAACTGGTCGCGCAAAAATGGCACACCAATGACGTCGATGCGCACGTGCAGACCGCGCCCATTGTCATCGCGTCTTTCGATTTGATGCGCGATGGCCGCATCCGCAATTTGCGGGTGGTGCAACAAAGCGGCATTTCCGCGCTGGACTATTCCGTGCAACGCGCCATACTGGAAGCAAGCCCGTTCCCGCCGATTCCTCCGGGATTCGACAAGGATTCGGCCAAAGTTGAATTCACGTTCGAGTTGAAACGATGAACATCACATCAATCGCGAGGAATTTGTCCCCACTGGCATTACTGTTGGCGGCCGCAGCGTCGCTCCCGGGACAAGGACAGAATGACATTGTCGGTAAGATCAGTTCGGCGGAGCGCCCCGCTATCGCGGTGGCAGACATGCGCGGCACCGGCGACGCGCAGCGCCACATGGATACCTTCAACTCCACACTGTGGGATGAGCTATCGAACGCGGGGATTTTGAAGATGGTGGCCAAGACCTTTTATCCTCTGGAGGTCCCGCAGCGCCCGCAGGATTTCAAGCCGCCCACGGTTCCCGCCAACGCCCGCCGTGGAACTCCGCCGGTGCGCAACGGCCCGTGGTTGACCGATTGGTCTGGTCCTCCCGTGAATGCCAACTATCTGGCCTTCGGATATACAGCGGTCCAGGACAACCGCCTGGTTTTGTTCGGATGGCTGTTCAATACCGGCCAGCAGGATGTAACCACTGCACAGGTGATCGGCAAGCTGTACTTTGGATCGCTCGACGCCGACGGCGCCAAAAAGGTGGCGCGTGAATTTGCGGCCGACATTTTGCAGCAATTCGGCGCCAAGAGCCTGGCTGGAACCAAAATCTATTTCGTTTCCGACCGCAGCGGCGCCAAAGAAATCTGGTCCATGGATTACGACGGTTCGCACCAGCAGCGGCTGACCCAGTACAACTCCACTTCGAGCATGCCCACGGTTTCTCCCGATGGCAAATTGTTCGCGTTCACCACCTACGCCGGCGGCAATCCGCAGATTCGCGTGCATTCCGCCGAGACGGGCCGCCGGATGCCGTTTTACAATCCGGTGTCTTCCGTGGTCGAAACGCCAGAGTTTACGCCGGACGGCAAACAAATGCTGTTCGCAACCGCACTTGGCGGATGGGTGCAAATTTGCATCAGCGGGATTGACGGCAGCAATTTCCGCCGCATCTCAAACGTGCGCGCGATCGAAGTATCTCCGAAAGTGAATCCCAAGACCGGCAGCGACATGCTGTTCATCTCCGGCCGCGGCGGCCGCCAGCAGCTTTGGCATATGAACCTCGACGGCACCGATATGCAGCAGTTCACCACCGGCGAGGGCGACGTGGCGAATCCCGCCTGGAGTCCTAGCGGGCAGCAGATCGCCTTTGCCTGGACGCGCGGCTATGAGCCCGGCAACTTCAACATTTTCGTGATGGACGTGGCCAGCCGGAAACCGGTTCAACTTACCCAGGGCACCGGGCGCAACGAGAATCCCTGGTGGGCGCCTGACGGCGTGCACCTGGTGTTTACTTCCAAGCGTGGTAAATCCACCCAGATCTATACGATGCTGTCCGATGGCAGTAATGTGCAGCAGTTGACTACTCAGGGAAATAACATCCAGCCTGTATGGGCAAACGGAGTAAACTAACTCACAGCGTTATTGATGGATCGCGATTTGCCGATAGATCCACGCGTATCAAACTGAAAAATATGACCGCGAATCAGTCAAGGAGGCATGTCAAAGCAATGCGAATGAATCAGAGAACACTGAGTGCAGCGGTGTTCGCCGTGGTGTTGATGATGACGGTGACCGCGTGCAAAAAGAAGGTCCCCGCGCCACCGCCGCCACCACCGCCGGCAGCCGAAGTACTTCCACCGCCACCTGCGGCACCGGCCGCGCGAATCACCAATTTCGCCGTGGAACCGAGGTCCATTCAACAGGGCCAGTCCGCGACTTTGACTTGGTCGGTTGCCAACGCTACCAATATCGCGATCAACAACGGTATCGGCTCAGTCGCGGCTGATGGCACGCGCCAAGTGTTCCCCACCGCCACGACAACCTATACCTTGACGGCAAGCGCCGCGGGCGGTAACGATACGCGTTCGGTGACGGTCGAGGTGACTACTCCGCCCCCGCCGCCGCCTCCTCCGCCGGCCCGACCGAAAATCACGGGCGCCGAAGAGTTTACGACATTATTTAATGGCGACGGTGGCGATGCCTTGTTTGATTACGACAAGAGCGATATTCGCGACGATGCCCGCCAGGCGCTCACCAGCGATGCTGCGAAACTGAAGCAGATCTTCGCGGACGATCCGACGTTTACCGTGGTGCTCGAAGGGCATTGCGATGAACGCGGCTCGGCGGAATACAATCTGGGTCTGGGCGACCGCCGCGCCACCTCTGCCAAGGACTTCCTGGTGCAGTTGGGCGTGCCCGCAGAAAAGGTCCGGACCATCAGCTACGGCAAGGATCGCCCGGTGTGCACGGATGCCACCGAGGCTTGCTATCAACGTAATCGCCGCGCGCATCTGGCGCCCGCGCAGTAAGGACGGCGCGGATGGTGAAACGGGGGGCGGCCACCGGTCGTCCCCTATTATAAGGAGTGTGTGCATGAAGCTTTCCCGACTCGCTGCTCCCCGGCTGGTTTCATTAGGATGCTCACTGATCCTGGCATGCCCCCTGGCCCCCAGCCTGCTGGCGCAAAAGCGCGAGGACATTCTTTCCATTCAGCGCGATGTCGCGCAGCTTCAGGATCAGATCAAACAACTGCAGACTTCGCAGGATCAAAAGATGGCGGCGCTCGAAAGCTTGATCAAACAGGCGCTCGACCAGTCCAATCAGGCGTCGGCTTCGATGACCGCGCTGCAACGCACGCTCACCGATCGCCTCAATGATCAGCAGACCCAAGTGGCGGCGCCCATCGCGATTCTGGGGACCAAAGTGGACCAGTCAGCCGAGGAGATGCGCTCCGTGCGCGAGAATCTCGCGGCGCTCTCCAGCCGGCTCGCGAATCTAGATAATAAGCTGTCCGACATTTCAAGCGCCGTGCGCACTCTGAGCCAGCCTCCGTCCGCGCCTCCACCACCTCCAGGGGACGCTCCACCGGCTGCGGCGAATGGCGCCGCTCCACCGCCGGGCGTTTCCGCGGAAAGTCTCTGGCTGAACGCTTTCCGCGATTATTCGAGCGGCAAAGACGATCTCGCGATGATGGAGTTTAACGATTATCTGAAGTATTTTCCAACTGCTGAAAATGCCGCCTCGGCCCAGTATTACGTAGGACAGCTATACAATCGCGCGAAGATGTACGATGACGCCGTGCAGGCCTTCGACGCGGTGCTTGAGCGCTATCCGGATAATCCCAAGACTCCCGATGCACTGTATGGCAAGGCGGACGCCCTGCTGCACGGCGGCCGGCGTCCCGAAGCGGCTACCGAGTTCAAGGATTTCCTCACGCGCTTCCCCACCCACAGCCTGGCCCGCAATGCGCAGGCGCAGCTTAAGGAACTGGGATCGACCGGCCGCGCTCGTACCGCGCCCGCGCAACACTAGCAGCTATTTGGTGCGCTGTATCAATTCGACCGCCACGCCGTTGGGATCCTCGATAAACACGTTGCGCGACGCGCCCAGGTTCACCGGCTCTGCTCCGCTCGTAATCACCTTCATCCCGGCCTCCTTGATGTGCTTTAACAGGCTATCCAGGTCGTTTACGCGTAACGACAACGCCGGAGAGCCGGGGTCGGGAATGCGCAGCCGGAAGGGCGTGCGGCGGATGTCCTTGAATTCGTAGAACTCGATACGAGCGGTGCTGCCCGGAACTGTGCCGGCGCTCTGCTTCACTTCGCCGCTGCTTGCGCCCACCATGTCCAGAATCGCTTTATTGCCGCCAAAGGCGGCGCCGGCCTTGATATCCATGCCCAGGATGCCGCGATAAAACGCCAGAGTTTTTTCGGTATCGCCCACCGTCAGGCCCATGCTGGCCGTGATGACCATTCCGGCTGGCGCATCGGCCGCGATCGGATCGGCTTGAATTACCTCCAGGATGTAGCCGTCGGGATCGCGTGTGAACACCGAGCGGATTTTGCCCGTCGGCGGTCCGATCTTGACCGGCGCGCCAGGGAGGCTGATGATAGGGGCGCCGGCTTTCTTGAGCGCCGCAAAGGCAGCGTCGACATCGCGCACGCGCAGCGCCAGGTCCGCGGCGCCCGGATCCCAATGATTGGGTTGGGCTGGGTTGCGATCGATACCGGTGAATTCCGTGAGTTCCAGGCCGAACCCGGCGCCCGGGATCTTGAAAGTGGCCGCGCGGAACTTGGCGCCGGGTGCGTTCACCAGCCCTAATACGGTGGGATTTGCGCTCGCCGGACGCAGTTCGCCATTGAGTTCCAGTCCGAAGACGTCGCGATAGAAGGCAACCGACTTTTCAAGGTTCGCGACGCTATGAATAAAATTCTGCATGCCGGCGACTTGCACCGGAGCGGGGGACTGCGCGAATATCGCGCTGGACACCAACAGGCCTGCTAAAATCCGCATGTTTTCTCCCTTAAAGTACCTTCCAGATCGTAACAGAAATGCGTGGTGTGTTATATTGGCGCTAGACCTTGTCTCGTGGGCCTGTGGCGCAGTTGGGAGCGCGCTTCCATGGCATGGAAGAGGTCAAGGGTTCGAATCCCTTCAGGTCCACCACTCATTCAAAAGCAGTTAATCGCGCCTAACACTTTTTCAGCTGTGCCTCCGAGCCACTCTGACCTGGACAGATCAGCGTGACCCTTGCTTAGCCTCCAGAACGTAAGCGCATCAAATTCAGCCCCGAGAACTGCGTTCGGCAGTGTTAGCGCGTCTACAACCTGCTTAGCCCATAGAGTGTACTACGTCTTCCGTTTGGAATCCCAACCGACAGGTGGGCTGGAATCTAGTGAACGCAGGTTCGAGATTTTGTCCGCAATCTTAATCATCTGCGCCCGCTCGGAGTTCAATGGTGCGTTCACAACCTGCAATCGTTTACGCTCTTGTTTCGGTACCCGCCAAGAACTGATCTATCAAGCCCCGGCGGGCACTTGACGATGGAATTTAAGTAGGGGCGCCCACCTGCTTGGCGAGAGCAGCGAAGGCATTGTATACTGCTCGCATGAAACACATCGGTGCAGCGGCGTTGTTTCTGTTTTTGTGTTACGGTACGGCTTGGGCGCAGGCTCAAATCGTGGCCCAGGTGGTGGACGGCGAAGTTTGGCAGACGACGATGGTGCTTACGAACGGCACAGCAGCCGCCGCGCACGCCAGCCTAAGCTTTTTTCAAGACACGACAAACTCCGGAACCCAGCCGTGGAATCTGACTTTTCTCGAGGTGGCGTCCACGTCATCCGTTCCGCTTGCTGCAGGGGAGACCCTGCTTCTGCATACGCCCGGCATCGCGCCGAGCCTCACGCAGGGATGGGCCCTCGTTACAGCCGATCCTGGAGTGGTGGTTTACGCCATTTTCACGAAACGCCCTCAGGGACTGGCCGCACAGGTTGGCACCTCCCCCGCTATCGCGAGTGCTACGCGCATCCTGGTGCCCTTCGATAATACTTCCGGCAACGTCGCGGCCATGGCGATCGTAAACCCCGGCGCAACACCAGAGACGGTTAACGTCAACATCCGTACGACCGCCGGTACGGTGACGCAAGCTACGCTTCCCACCATCCCCGGTTTGGGCCATGCTGCTTTTACATTCCCGCAGCAGTTTCAGGCAAGCGTCGGGACGAGCGGTCTGGCGGAATTCTATGCGACTTCGGGGACTTTTTCGATCCTTTCTTTAAGTTTCAACCCGGCGGGATCTTTGACCACAGCGCCGGTCTATAACCAAAGCGGGCCGCCCATTCTAGCGGGAACCGGCACTGCGGGCAGCGTCACTTTCGCGGGTTTTGCTGTAGGCAAGGTCACCAGCGGCGCGGGTTTTCCGCCATCCACTCCTGAGCTTACAGAAATGGTGAGTGGCGAGTTTGGCGTTTATTCGGCCGCGGAATGGGCGCTTCCTTACTCGGCGCCCACGGTGGATGTTTGTTCCGTGTTCAGCCGCAGCTACGCAGTGGGAGCGCATGATCCATCTTCTCCGGATAGCGGTCTGGATGCGGGCACGAGCATCGCCGTCAGCGGTCCGAACTTACTCCCCGGGGCCTCGATGACAAAATTCGTGACGGCCCTCGGTCCTATTTATCAACTGCTGCCAACAGCGGGAACGTTGGCTTTGGGAGGAACCTATACGCTCACAGGATCGGGCGGCACGCAGGTCAGTCCGTTCACTGTCTCGGCGACTTTGCCCAACAGTCTCATGGTTACGAACTGGGATAGCATTACGGCGATCAATCGCGCGACTCCACTCACTATCAACTGGACGGGGAGCGGTTTCGACCTATTACTGATCACGATTACGGGCGTGGCGACGAGCGGTTCCACTACTACTGACGTGAGCATCACATGTCCTCTCGGCGCGAGTTTGGGTTCGTATACGGTCCCCGCGGCCGCCTTGGCGTCATTGCCCGTAACATCGACAGGCTTTTTATCGGTGACCGGCACAGTGAATGGGGGCGGGAGTGTGAACGCCATATCCGGTACCAGCCAGTCATTCACTCCCGGACTGGTTGGTGGAGGCAGTATCAATTATGGCCAGTTCCGGCCCTATCTTGCCACGAATAAATCGTTGGCCATTCAGTAGTACTACATATACATTCCGCCGTTGACGTTGAGCACGGCGCTGGTGATGTAGCAGGCTTCCCGCATCTGGCTTTACCTCGGCGATTGCTTCTGCTTTTGTCATGTAAGTAGCTTATCCTTTCGCTCCCCGCTGACCCTTGGAAAGCTTCGGAATTTAGGGGATCTGGCCAGTTTTACCGCGGACTGAGCGGGAACGAAGTCACCGGAAACAGCTGGCGCATGCCGCAAGCCCCACTTCTTCCGAAGTTCGGAAAGGGGACTCCAAGGGATCCAACGCTTGAAAGTACTATCAGTCCTAGTCAATAGCGCGCCCCGCGCTAGAAGTGGCCGACCCGAGCCGCCAGCAACTGCTTCCCACTTGACAATCACAGCCACTCGGGCTTAGCCATGGGATATGGTCCGAGTTTGGGTTACGGCAATTTTAGCAATGGGAACGACCTGCGTCGTCGCCCTGGCAGCCGATACCACGCCGACTTTTTATAGAGACATCCTGCCGGTCTTCGAAAAGAACTGCCAGAGTTGCCATCGCCCCGGCGAAATCGGGCCGATGCCCTTGCTGACGTATGAAGGCACGCGTCCGTGGGCGAAAGCCATCAAGGCCGCCGTGGCATCGCGGAAGATGCCGCCGTGGTTTGCCGATCCCAAGTTCGGCCATTTCATGAACGACCGCCGCTTGAGCACGGCCGATCTCAATAAGATCGTGGCGTGGGTGGATGCGGGCGCTCCGGCCGGGGACGCTAAGGATCAGCCGCCGCCGGTGGCGTGGCGCGAGGGTTGGAACATCCGTCCCGACGAAATTTTGCAGGTTCCGCAGCCCTACACGGTCCCCGCCGTGAATTCCCTCAGTTATGTGTACGTCGTAATTCCCACCGGGTTCGCCAGAGATACCTGGGTCACGGCGGCGGAAATTCGCCCCGGTGCGCGATCGGTGGTGCACCATGTACTTGCAGTGGTGCGACCTCCGGGGTCGCAATGGATGAAGGACGCCAAGCCGCTGGTGCCGTATCTGCCGCCGCCCGAGGCGCATGACGGTGAGCCCGATCGAGCCGATCCGCAGGCCCATCCGGTCGACATGAGCTATGAATTGCTGGCGGCGTATTCCCCCGGCATGCAGCCGCAACGTTTCGACATCGACCACTCCGCCAAGCTGATACCGGCGCACTCGGATATTGTCTTGCAACTCCATTACACGGCAAACGGCAAGACCGAGGTGCAGGATCAGACCCGTATCGGCCTGACAATTTCCCGGGAACCCCCGCAAAAACGGTTCATGTCGGCAGTGGCGAACGCCTGGCACTGGGCCATTCCGCCGGGTGACCCTAATTATGAAGCCAAAGGCTCCTTAACGTTTGGCGAGCCGGTAGAACTGGTTTTCCTGCAGCCGCACATGCATCTGCGCGGCAAAGACATGACCGTCCGGCTGCTGTATCCCGATGGAAAATCCGAAACATTGCTCAGCGTTCCCCAGTATTCGTTCAACTGGCAGGTGGTTTACTATCTCGAAAAACCGCTGAAGCTGCCGCAGGGAACTAAAGTGGAAGTCACCGCCCACTGGGATAATTCCGCTAATAATCCCTTGAATCCGGATCCTACTAAGACCGTCACGTGGGGCAATCAGAGTTGGGACGAAATGTTGAGCCTCCCGATGGGCGTGATCATTGAGCCGGCCCCCTAAACCATTGCATCCGCAGCCTTCTGACATGTCAGGGTTGACAGGAGCCCCGCATTTCGAGTATGTTCTGTTAATGGAGTTCGCATAGCGAACTGGGGTTTTTGCGGCCGGTACGTGGCCGGCTGCGTGATGCAACGCTTCGGGGATGAAGCGGTCCAAGGCCGAAAGTCTGGACCGGGGGAGTCATATATCACATGAAAGTCCAAGTAAGACTATTGTGTTCTTTGAGCGCACTATTCTTAGTTTTCGGTATTGGAGCAAGCCGTCTCAACGCGCAAGCGACCGCCGCTATTTCCGGCACCGTAACGGATTCGTCCGGGGCCGCCATGGCGGGAGCCCAGGTTCAGGCCAAGAACACCGGAACCGATATCACCGCAACCGCTAACACCGATTCTCAAGGGCGTTTCCGCTTTCCGGATCTTTTGATCGGCAACTACGATCTGACAGCTTCGAAGTCGGGTTTCCAGACCGTGTCCCGCAGAGGGATCACACTGACGGTAGGATCTCAACCGGTAGCCGACTTCCAATTGCCGGTCGGTGCCCAGACCCAAACCGTCAATGTCGAAGGCCAGGTTTCGCAGGTAGAGACTCAATCGACCGCGGTCGGATCCCTGGTTGAGGGTAAACAGATTCGCGATCTTCCGCTGAATGGCCGCAACTTCACGCAGCTTCTGACGCTGGCTCCGGGCGTGACACAGATTCCGCTGGGCGCACCCGGTTTTGGCAGCACGTTCTACGGCAACGGCCAGAAATACTCAATAGCAGGCTCTCGTCCTTCCGGCCAAGCCTATTTGCTCGACGATCAGGACATGGTGAATTTCTGGAACAACGGTCCCGGAGCAGGTGGTATCGGTACTGCGCTTGGCATTGACGCCATTGCCGAATTCCAGACGCTGACCAACACGTATAGCGCGCAGTACGGCGGCAACGGCGCGGTGATTAATGCGTCCAGCCATTCCGGCACCAATGCC
>Ga0068855_100004486_pt1 | contig 17064 bp, 11 predicted proteins | sample KBSCornC52_FD_66592 | JGI IMG/M metagenome (GOLD analysis project Ga0068855, IMG submission 66592) | Corn rhizosphere microbial communities from Kellogg Biological Station, Michigan, USA - KBS Corn C5-2 | ecosystem: Host-associated > Plants > Roots > Rhizosphere > Soil ...
ATCGCCGAGGCGAAGTAGACGCCGCGCAGGCGGGCGGGCTGGTCGAACCGGCTCTTCTGGGCGAGCGCGGTGACGAGCCCGGCAAGCGGCGCGCGCAGCGAGGCGAGCTGGGCCGGGAAGCTGGCGATGGCGGCGCGCAGGTGCATCTGCGGCTCCAGCTGCATCCGCTCGACCACGCGCGAGGAGATCGAGGTGACGAGCCCGTCGAAGCCGGTGAGGATCGCCGCCGGATCGGGGTCGCTGCCGGGCGCGGTGACGCCCATAACCTGGTCGCTCTCGGCGTCGGTGCTGCGGGCGAAATATTCGCGGAAGCCCGAGAGCAGGTCGGCCTTGGTGACGAGGAGATAGACCGGGAGGTCCTGCCCCAGCGTGCCGCCGATTTCGGCAAGGCGGGCGCGGACGTGTTCGGCGTGGGCACCCATCTTGCGGCTGTCGGCAAGGTCGGTCGCCGGGATGGCGACGATGATGCCGTTGAGCGGCTGGAGCGGGCGGTGGGTCTTCAGGAGGTCGAGGAAAGACTTCCAGCCTTCGGCATCGGCCTTGGCGTCGATGTCCTGGGTGACGTAGCGGCCGGCGGTGTCGATCAGCACGGCCTCGTCGGTGAACCACCAGTCGCAGTTCGGGGTGATCGGCTGGCCGCGCAGGGCGCGGTATTCGCCGGCGACGGCGGTGGGGAAGTTGAGCCCGCAGTTGAGCAGGGCCGTGGTCTTGCCTGCGCCGGACGGGCCGATCACCACGTACCACGGCAGCTGGTAGGCATAGGTTCCGCGCGAGCCGAGCCTGGCCGACTTGAGCATGCCGAGCGCCTCGGCGAGCTTGCCGGCGACCTCGTCGCGCTCGGCGGCGACGGGATCGGGCTGGAGCGCCTCGAGCAGGGCCTCGTTGGCCTTGCGCGCCTTGCGCCGCGCGAGCAGGGCGAGGACGCCGACCACCACCAGCGGCAGCAGCGCGAAGACCAGCCGCGCCACCCACCAGCCGAGCGGCCGCCATGAGCCGATCGCGACCAGCGCGCCGATGAACCAGATGATCAGGCCGAAGACGAGCGCGGCGACGACGCGCCAGAACCAGCGGTTGCGGAGCAGTTGCTTGAGCTTTTCCATCATCCCTGCCCCCGCCTCAGCGCCACTGGATATCGTTGGCGACGCGCAGTTCGACGCGGCGGTTCTGGCGGCGGCCTTCGTCGGTGGCATTGTCACCGATCGGTTTGGTCGAGCCGAAGCCAGCCGTTTCGAGGCGGCTGCTGTCGGTCAGCCCGGCGCCGGAGATGGCCTGGGCGATGGACTGGGCGCGCGCCTCGGACAGTTCCTGGTTCGACGGGAAGGCGAGGCTGCGGATTGCCTGGTCGTCGGTATGGCCCTCGACCCGGATCGGGCCCTTGGTGAGGTTCGCCGCCTGGGCGAGGCGGCCGAAGGTGTCGCTCCAGCCGGATTCGGGTTCGGCCTGGGCCGAGCCGAACAGGCCCTGGTTGTGGAGGCGCACGACGATCTCGTTGCCTTCGCGGACCACTTCGAGCCGGCCGGAATCGGTGTCGGGCTTGAGGATCTGCTGGAACTGGTCGAACAGCGGCGTGGCCGACTGTGGCGGAGGGGGCGGCGCGGCGGGGGCCTGGTGGCCGACCGCGCGGTCCAGCCCCTCGATCGCCACGTCGGCCTTGCTCGACAGGCGGAACAGCAGCGCGGCGAAGATCACCAGCGCGACGAGGGCGATGCCCGAGACGATCGCCCAGAGGGGGATTGCCGGGGCGAAGGGGCCGGCGGCGACTTCCTGCCCGCGCCATTGCGGCGAGAGATCGGCCGGCTGTGCGCCGCGCTGGCGCTGGATCAGGGCGGCGAGCCGGGCGCGGCGGTCATTCAGCAGGGTGGCGCCGCGCGGGTCGAGCGCGGCGCGGCCTTCGAAGCCGAGCGAGAGGCACTGGTAGAGTAGTTCGACGAGGCGCGGTTCGCGGGCCGGATCGCGCTCCATCTGCTCGGCGAAGGCGAACATCCGGTCACCGCCCTGGGTATCGTTATGATAGGCCGCGAGCAGGCTCTGGCGCGACCACGGGCTGGTGGCGCCCCAGGGGGTGGACATGACCGCATCGTCAAGGAAGGCGCAGAGGATATAGTGGGCGAGCTGGACCGACTTGGCCTCGAGGCCGAGTTCGCGGGCGCGCTTGGCGAAGGCTTCGAGTTCGGTGATGCACAGGCGGCGCAGCGGTTCGAGCGCCGGGCCGATCGGCATGGTGCGGACGTGGCTGGCGAGGTGGATCAGCCGGCCGGCGGCGGCGACGAGCGGCTCGGGCCCATAGAGATCGGGCTCGGGGCCGGTGAAGTTGAGCTCGGCCACCGGGCCGGTGGCCGGGGCCGCACCGGGCTGGATCGTGCGGGGTTGCGGCGGGGTGTAGCCTGCGCCGGCCGGTGGCGGCGGCGCGCTCCACTGCGGGGCGGCCGGGGCAGCCGGGTTCTGCGGCGGTTGGGGCGTTCCCCCACCAGCGCCCGGCCGGAAAACCGTGGCTTCGTCGTTGTCGTCGCTCATGGCTGGGTGCCTCGGATCGCCCACAGTTCGAGTTCAAGGCCGGGGATCTCGCCCGCGACGTGAAGCGCGACGGCGCCCGAGGTGCGGACGGTCTGCCATTGTTCGTGGCGGGCGTTGATCGAGAAGTAGACCGTGTTGGCGCGGAACGGGATCTGGCGGGGTTCGGCCGGCATCGGATAGAGATCGGCCCCCGGCAGCTGGCGCATGACGAGGTCGCGGATGTGTTCCACCGAGCCGATCTTGGTGCGGCGCGGGATGTTGGCGCGGATCTGCTCGGTATCGACCCCGGCGCGCACGGCGAGGACGAACTGGGCCGTGGTGAACAGCGAGCGGTCCTGGATCTGGCCGACCGAGATGCCATAGGCGCGCTGTTCGAGGGGAATCGCGACGGCGGTCTGCTCGAACACCTTGGACAGCGAGCGGCGCAGGTCGGCCATGACCGCGTCGAAGCAGAGCCGCTGCTCGCGGTGCGAATAGAGCGGCATGAACTGCGGGCGGTTGGAGCTGGCGGTGAAGGTGGAAACCTCGCCGGCGAGGCCGCAGAGCATGCCGTAGAGATCGGCCGGGTGGACCGCGGGCATGACCATCAGGTGCTTGATCAGGGCCTCCGCGCGGTTGATCGTCATCAGCATGAGGAAATCGGTGATGTCGGCCACGGCCTTGGCCCCGGGCGTGCCGAGCCGCCCGGCGATCGCCTCGCCGCGCTGGTGGAGCATGCCTTCGAGTTCGGTGAGGAAGCCCGAGAGTACCGGGCTCGCCCCAACGACGAGGCCGCAGGGAATGAAGCCGGGATCGAGCACGACTGAATCGTCGGCCCGCCGCTCCACCACCCGGGCGATCGGCAAGGTGACATAGCCTTCGAGGCCCTCCTCCTCGGAGCGGAGCGAGAGCTGAAGCCGGCCGACGTTGAGCGGGACGCGCGAGGCGCCGCCATAGACCGTGTCGGCCGCCTCGAACTCTTCGGCGCGGAAGCGGGTTTCGGCCTGGGCCGAGGCATCCAGCGCGACGTCGGCAGTGCCGGCGCGGCTTTCGGGAAGGCAGAGGTGGATCGTGCAGTCGCGCGTATCGCGGGTGACTTCGAGCGGGAGCGGGGCGGCGGCTTCCTCGGGCACGCGGAAGGGGGTGCCGTCCTCGAACACGCCGGCGCAGCGGGACAGCTGGAGCTTGCCGGTCTGCAGCGGACCGGGGGCGAACTGGAGTTTGGCGAGGCCATAGCCGTGCGAGACCAGCGGGCGGACGCGCGATTCCAGTTGCGCGCCAACAAAGCGTTCAAATTGCTGAAAATGTTGTGGCCGCAGGAACATGCCTTCCGACCAGACCGGCTTGTTTTCCCAAGTCACGACCAGCGCCCCCTGTGTACCATGCCAGTCACCGTAATTGCTTCATGAAGTTTTCATAGCCCTCGCGGAAGGCCACGCTCATCACGCCATTCGCATTTGACGTGGCATCGCGCTTTAATGCTTCGAATACAGTGATATATACTGCCCAGGTGTCGGGCTTGCGGCCGAGCAGGCCCTTCTTGTGGGCGCCGGCCTTCTCGGTGAACTTCTTGATCTCCTGGGGCGAGAGCCGGTCGAAGGCCACGAGCAGGGCGCGCTGGACCCCGGCGAGCATGGCCATCTGGTGCTTCTTCACGTCCTCGAACGAGGTGCGCACGGCCTCCTCGCTGTCCATGAAGCCGGGCAGGCCCTTGCCGATCAGGACCTTGGCGGCATCGAGCGCGGGCAGGTGCTTGAGGGGATTGTTCTTGCCGATGGAGAGCTGGGTGCGCTCGACCCGGAACTCGTCCTTGAAGGCGGCGCGGTCCTGCAGCACGTCGCATAGGCCGAGGACGACCTGGCGGTAGAGCACGCCGAGGCGGTACATCGCGTCGGGCGGAAGCTGCAGTTCGTCCGGAGAGAGGCCGGCGCCTTCGTAGAACGCGGACCAGTCCGCGCCGGCGGCGGGTGCCGGAGTGGCGGGAGCAGCCGGCGCCGGAGCCGGGGTGGCGAAAGGCGGCGCGGCGGGGATCGGCGCGAAGGGATCGGTGCCGCCGAACGGGTCGGCCCCGCCGAAGGCATCGTGCGGCGCCGGCATGGGCGTGGCGAAGGGATCGGGCGCGCTGCCGCCGACCGGGGTGGCGGCCCAGTCCTCCGGAATGCCGAAGTCGTCCATCGGCAGCGGATCGGCCATGATCGGGCGGACGAAAGCCTCGCCCATGCCAGGGGAGAAGCCGAAGTCTTCCGGGTGGCGACCGGGCGGCTCTTGCCCCAACGGCGCATCGAAGAAAGCATTGCCGCCGGCGAGGAAATCATGGACGGCGCCGCCGCCCAAACCGGCACCGAAGCCCCCGCCGAGGTCGGGGCCGTCCTGCCAGATCGGGTCGGCCGCGGGGGTTTCGAACCACACGTCCTGGCCGCCGACTGCTGGGCCATCGAAGCCGGGGATCGGCGGCGGTGGCGGGGCGACCAGGCCCACCCCTGCCCCTTCGGCGGCGGTGACCACGGTAATGACGAAGTCGTTGATGATCAGCCGGTCATGCGGGCGGACCGGCACGGGCTGGTGCGGCACGATCCGCGCGGCGGGATCGTTGAGCGAGACGCCGTTCTTGCTGATGTCGGTGACGAACAGGTCGAGCCCGCTGGCGACGATGGAGCAGTGTTCGCGCGAGATCAGGCCATCGTCGTTGGGCAGGACGATGTCGCAGGTCTTGCCGCTGCGGCCGATCTTCATCTCGCCGGAATCGAGCTGGCGGCGGTCGAAATAGACGCCGGGGGGATCGGACAGGCGGGAGAGCAGCAGGGTCCACATGGCGCGCGGGCTCAGGCCACCGGTTCGAACAGGCGGCGGCGCAGCGCGGCTTGCGCAGCGGCGCCATTCTCGCCCCTGACCATCGCCTCGCCCAGCGCCAGCCAGTCGGCAAAAGTGACGCGGCCCTTCAGCGCCGGCTCCTGCATCAGCAGGACCAGTGCGGAGCGCACGGCGGTGCCCGGCAGGTGCGGCGCGGGCGCGACCGGCTGCTGGCCGCGCGGCGCGATCGACGGGCCCGACCAGAACGCCGCCTGGGCGACCCAGGCCGGGGCGAGATCGCGGCTGGCGCGCTCCGCCGCGGCGCCGGCCTGTTCGGCCTGGGCGGGCGCCTGGCCCTGGGTCCAGGCCTCGGCCGCGGCGACGGCGGCGAGGTCGGCGCTGCGCCGCTCCAGATCGGGCAGGAGGCGCGCGGCGAGGCAGCCCCACCAGACCACCTGGCGATGCGGCAGCATCATGGCGAGGGCATAGACCGCATCCTGCGCCAGCCCCGCCCCGCGCAGGACCTCGAGCAGGCGGACGGGGTGCGGGTTGCCGGCGAGCAGGGCGAGGCCCGCGGGCGAGAGCCGGGCCTTGCTCTCGAACTCGGCGCGCTGGAAGCGCAGGGGGATGGCGGGCTGGCTGGCCATGTCAGGTCACTGGTCCGATCACGGGCATCAGTTGATCATCACCATGCCGCCCTTGAGGATCAGCGTGCCGTCGCCATGGACCTCGGTCATCGGCGCCTTGAGATTGGCCTGGGCCCCGCCCTTCATGTCGAGCTTGAGGTCGGCATCGATGGTGATCTCCATGGCCTTGATCTCGATCTTCGAGGGGGTGAGCTTGATGCTCGAACTGCCGACGACGATCTCGATCTCGGTGGTGCTCTCCAGCTTGTTCTTGTCGGTGACGGTGATGGTGCGGGTGCCGGTGACGTCGACCGTCTCCTTGCCGCCGACCGTGCGCTTGCGGTCGTTCTTCACCTCGAGCGTCTGGTCGTGATCGACGGTGCCCCAGTCGTCGTTCTTGATTTCGCGGCGATAGTCGCGGTCGGTCGAGAGGTAGATCTCTTCCTTGCCGGGCTCATCCTCGAAGCGGAAGTTCTGGACGACCTGGCCGTTGCGGATCGAGACCGAGCGCCAGCCGCTCTGCGTCGGGGTCTTGGTCGGGTCGAACGGATAGGGCTGCGAGGGCGTGTAGACCGTGCCGGCGACGAAGGGCAGGTCGGGGTTGCCGTAGAGGAAATCGACGATCACGCGGGTGCCGATCCGGGGGATGAACTGCGCCCCGTGGGTCGAATGGGCCCATTGCTGCTGCACCGGGATCCAGATGAACGGCTTGAAATCGGGCTTGCCGACCTCGATCGCGCCGGGGAAAGTCACCGGTACGCGCCACTCCTTGTCGACTATCGCATCGCCGCCGGCGCTGGCGTCATCCTTGACGAGGCCGAGCACGGGGCCGCGGGCGAGGCGATCCGGCTGGCCCACCGGCGGGCGCCAGGTGCGGGTGGCGTCGATCGCGGTGAAACTGTTGGAATAGGACGAGCCGCCGCCATCGTCGGTGCTGTCGGTCGCGCTGTGGGTGACGCTGGTCAGCACCAGCTTCTGGGGGACAGGGATCCCGGTGTCGTGCAGCTGGACCCGGCCGCCGGCGCAGAAGGCCGGCTCGGTCGACGTGCCGGAGACCACATCCGCCACCTGCTCCTGGTACTGGTCTTCCGCGGTGGCCCGGGTGGCGAGATCGCCGGGTTGCTTAGCTTCGTGGCCGATCGTGTCGTAGCGGCCGGCGCTGACCTCGCCCCAGCTGGCCGAGGAGGCCCCGCCTTTGATGAATGGCTCGTCGAGCTTGTTGGTGTTGACCGAGACGTGGTTCGACTTGCGCGGTGCGGCAGTGAACTGGCGTTCGACCGAGTGGAGCGACGCGTCGCTGTTGTGGACCTGGCCGCCGGCGACATCGATGTAATCGGCCGGCTTGTTGGTCACGATCATCTTGTTGCGGAAATTGCCCGCGCGGCGATCGTAGGTGAAGAAATACATGATGCCGTCATGGGCGAGCAAGCGATCGAGGAAGGAGAGCTCGCTTTCGTCGTAGCGCACGGCATAGCCGCGCGGCGGCGGCGTGGGGCTGACCGAGACCGACTTGACCAGCCCGGCTACGTCGGCGGTCAATGCGTCGAGGATGGCGACGCTGGTCTTGTCCTGGAAGAACTGGGTGCCGCGGGTGAAGGCCAGCGCCTTCCACGAGGGCCCGATGCTGACCTGGATGCGGGGATTGCCGTCGAAGTTGACGATCTGCGCGGCATAGATCCGGCCGGCGAAGATCCGGGTCTGGCCATAGCCGGGGCTGACGTCGAACTCGGCCAGCTTGCCGATCCACTTGGTGAGATCGGGGCGCTCCAGCGTGTGCAGGTCGATCGTGTAGTCGTAGGGTTCGGAAATGGCTTCGCGGCCGTGGAAACTGACCAGGGTGTAACGCGCCACCGGCTCGCCCGCGAGCTCGCGCAGATTGAGAAAATGCGTCTCTGCCATGGCGTTTCCTGGGGCTGACCGCGGCAGCCCAGCCGCGAACCGGCCCGGGCTGCGCCAAGCGGCGCGCCCGGGCCGGGTTCAGCGTCAGACCACCCTGGATTCGACGATGTCGTAGATCAGGTGCGTCGGCTGGCCGCCCTGCTTCGAATCGCGGCCGGTGAACGACCAATCGAACTTGGTGAAGTTGAGCGAGATACTCTCAACCGGGAGGTGGTTGTCGTGGGACGAAATGCTGAGGCCGGAGACAATCACGTTCTCGATGGTCAGCGTGGCGTAGGCGACACTTTCCTTCTGGCTCGAATGCGAGACGAAGGAGATCACGCCCTTGCCCACCGGCGCCCCCATCAGCAGCGACTTGAACAGCTTCTCGGTGGACTTGTCGGTCTGCTTGGTGGCCGAAATTTCGGCCACGCTGGCCTTGCCGGTGGTGCGATCACCGCCATGCGAATTGCTGGTGGGGATGCCCGCGCCCCACGAGAAGCTGCTCAGTTCGATCTGTTCCTTGAACTTGTGGTCGGTGACACTGCCCTTGATGTCGCCGAGCTTCAGGAAGATTGCCATCTCTCGCTCCTTCGATGCTGCCCCGTGACGAATGCCAATCGATTGCCGTTCGCCGCGAGGATATGCCCTGTTCCGCCCCTGCGGGCAGCCCCGCTCAGGTTATCGTGAATGCATAGTCCGCCTGGTCCCCCGGGCCGACATGGACGTGACTGACTTGCTTGCCTTCTGCCATTAATTCAAGCAGTTGACCCGCAAGATCAGCCAACAATCCGCGCTTGAGTATATTTTCGATATTCCGCGCCCCGCTTTCCACTTCAGTACACCGCGCAACTAGTGCGTCAAGAAGTTCATCGCCCCAATCGAAAGTAGCGCCATAGTTACCCTCGATCCGCTGGCGAATGCGCTTGAGGCTGATGACCACGATCTCGCGCAGGATATGCGGCGGGAGCGGGAAGTAGGGAACGGTGACGACGCGGCCGAGGAAGGCCGGCTTGAAGTATTCGAGCAGCGAGGGCCTGAGGTCCTTGGCCAGTTCCTCGGGATCCGGCAGGACCTCGGCATTGCGGCAGAGTTCCTCGATCGTGTCGGTCCCCGCGTTCGAGGTCATGATGATCAGGGTGTTCTTGAAGTCGATGTCGCGGCCCTGCCCGTCCTTGAGCATGCCCTTGTCGAAGACCTGGTAGAACACGTCCTGGACGCCCGGGTGGGCCTTTTCCATCTCGTCGAGCAGGATCACCGAATAGGGCTTGCGGCGGACCGCCTCGGTCAGCACCCCGCCCTCGCCATAGCCGACATAGCCGGGGGCCGCGCCGACCAGGGTGGAGACCTTATGCTCCTCCTTGAACTCGCTCATGTTGATGGTGGTGACGTTCTGTTCGCCGCCGTAGAGCAGCTCGGCGAGCGCCAGGGCGGTTTCGGTCTTGCCGACGCCCGAGGTGCCGCAGAACAGGAAGACGCCGAGCGGCTTGCGCGGATCGGCGAGGCCGGCGCGGGCGGTGCGCACGGTCTGCGCGATGATGTCGAGCGCATAGGGCTGGCCCTTGATGCGATCGGCGAGGAGTTCGGCGACGGAGAGGACCGAGCGGATCTCGTCGCTGACCATGCGGCCGACGGGGATGCCGGTCCACCCGGCGAGGACTTCGGCCACCACGTTGCGATCCACGACGTCGTAGATCATCGGGGTTTCGCCCTGGATCGGGGCGAGTTCGGCCTGGGCCTCGCGCAGGGCGGCGACGGCGGCTTCGGCTTCGGCGCTACCGGCCTCGGCGGCGCTGACCGCATCGCGCGCGGCCATGACCTTGCGCACGGCGGCGAGCTCGGTCTGCCAGCGCTCGGTCAGCTCGGCCTTGCGGGCTTCGATGTCGGCGCGTTCGGCGGCCTTGCCTTCCAGCGCGGCGGCGACATCGGCCCCGCCCTTGCCCTCACGCTCGAGCATGGCGACTTCGGAATCGAGCAGGCCCAGCTGGCGTTCAAGGTCTTCCACCGGCGCGGGCGTTGCCGCCTGGCTGATGCCGACGCGGGCGCAGGCCGTATCGAGCAGCGAGATCGCCTTGTCAGGCAGCTGGCGTCCGGGAATGTAGCGGTGCGAGAGCGAAGAAGCCGCCTCCAGCGCCTCGCCGAGGATGCGCACGCCGTGGTGCTTTTCCAGCACCGGCACCAACCCGCGCAGCATGGCGACGGCAAGGCTCTCGGCCGGTTCCTCGACCTTGACGACCTGGAAGCGGCGGGTAAGCGCGGGGTCCTTCTCGAAGTATTTCTTGTATTCGGCCCAGGTGGTGGCCGCGATGGTGCGCATCTCGCCGCGGGCGAGCGCGGGCTTCAAAAGGTTGGCGGCGTCGTTCTGGCCTTCGGCGCCGCCCGCGCCGATCAGGGTGTGGGCCTCGTCGATGAACATGATGATCGGGGTCGGCGACTTCTTCACCTCGTCGATCACCGACTTCAGCCGGTTCTCGAACTCGCCCTTGATGCCGGCCCCGGCCTGGAGCAGCCCGAGATCGAGCGAGAGCAGGCGGATCGGCTTCAGCGCCTCCGGCACGTCGCCCTGGACGATGCGCAGGGCGAAGCCTTCGACCACCGCGGTCTTGCCCACGCCCGCCTCGCCGGTGAGGATCGGGTTGTTCTGGCGGCGACGGGTGAGGATGTCGACGATCTGGCGGATTTCCGGATCGCGCCCGAAGATCGGATCGATCTTGCCATCGCGCGCCTGCTGGGTCAGGTCGATGCAGTACTTGTCGAGCGCGCCGCCCGCGGCGATCCCGCCGGGCGCGCCCGGGGCCGGACCGCCCGATGCCGCGGCGGCGGCCGGAGTGGCCAGCGTGCCGGCGGCTTCCTCGGACCCGGCTGTGATCTTGACCAGCGCGTCCTTGAGGGTTTCCGGCGCGATCTTGGCGAAGTGGGTGGAGGCATCGCGCGCCACCCGGGCCAGGTCGTCGTTGCCGAGCAGGGCGACGAGCAAGTGCCCGGAGCGCACGGCGGCGGCGCCATATTCGACCGAGGCGACGAGCCAGGCCTCGCGCAGCAGCTTGACCACGTTGGGCGCGATCGCCGGGGCGCGGCCATTGCCGGTCTTGAAGCGATCGACCTGGCGCAGGAGGTCCTGCCCCAGCCGGCCGGCATCGACCTCGAAATGGGAGAGGACCAGCGGCACGTCGGAACGCTGGGCATCGATCAGCTTGATCAGCCAGTGCTCGATCTCGACATCGTAGTTGGTGCGCGACAGAGCGAGGCCCGCGGCGCCTTCCAGCGCCGCGCGGCAGGTATCGTCAAGCCTGCCGATCAGACTCTTGAGGTTGAACTGCATCTTGCCCCACGCACCCCCGAATAGCGAACCGAACCGGAGCGCGGGCGCATTGGCGGAGCGCCGTGGCTTGAGGTCGGAAAACTGAGGATGGTGAGTTACTCACTCATCCGAAGACGTAATCGTGCGCCCGGATATTTGGGGAGACTAGATCAGACCCTGCCCGCTCTCAAACGATTCTTTCAACCGATTGCAGCAAGGTCGATGGGGATCGTGCAATCGCTGGCGAGGCCGGTGCGGCTTTCGGGCTGGCCGAGCCAGGTGGTCCAGCCGAGCAAGGCCGTCTGGCCTTCCTCGCCCAGCTGCAATGCGGGGATTTCCTCCACCGGAATCAACAGGGTAAGCGACGGGCGCTGTTCAAGGCCGGCGGCAAGGACGCAGAGCTGGCTGAGCAGGCGGCGGCGCCCCGGCTGGGCGCAGAAGGCGTGGAGGCCGGCATAGTCAAGCGGGCCGATCTCGACCGTGTAGTGGTGCTGCACGTCGAGGACCGAGGCGCCGAGCATGGCCGCGCCGCCGAGTTCACCCTCGACGTCGCCGTCACCCTCGCCAAGCTGGGCATATTGGCCGGAGGCGCCGATGCGGGTCTGCTCGGCCGCGGGGACGTTCATCCAGACGGGGCAGGCCTCGACCACCCGCAGCGGCAGGCCGGTCGCCGTGCGCAGGACGGTCTCGACGCTGCGGGCGCTGCGGCGGGTGTCGGCAAGGTGGGCGGTCAGCGTGACCAGTGCGGCATCGGGGAGGTCGAGCCGCTCGCGCAGGCCTTCGACCGAGAGGCCGCCGACGGCGGTGAGCATCTGCTGGACCGGGTCGCCGCCGCGGGCGCGGCCCCGCTCGGCCAGCAGCGGCCACGAATACTTGCGCACGATCCGGTAGAAGAACGAGAGCGCGCGGTGATCGAACAGGTTGAGGAAGTCGGCGAAGGACAGGTCGCGCGCGCGGCGGCGGGTGAGCTGGAGCTCGCTGTAGGGCGCGGGCAGCGCGGGGGTGGCGCCGGCAAGGCCCAGGACGTTGGCGACCAGCCGCAGCGGCGGGCCCGACGCCCCCTCCCCCGCCGGCTCGACCCGGGCGATGTCGCCGGCTGCGAGGTGCATCCGCTCCGAGGCGGCGAAACGCAGGGGTTCCTCGCCCGGGATCGCGTCATGGCCCAGCTCCGCCGCGCGGCCCTGGCGCAGGGCGAGCTCCTCGACCGTGCGCGCGGCCTGCGGCAGGGTGGCGCGGCGCAGGCGATCGAGCAGGCGCTGGGGGAAAGCCGCCATGCCGTTCAGACCAGCTGCCGGTCGCCGATGCGCGGGCGCCAGGTCTTCCACAGCTCGGATTCGCCCTGGAGACGGGCCGAGACGCGCACGAAGCTGTTCATCGCGCAGATCCCGGCAAGGAACCGCTGGATCACGCCGCAGAGGAGGAAGGCGCCCGAGCCGGAGAGGCGGTCGTCGTCGATCTCGAGGGTGACGTCGATGCCCGAGGACAGCGCGGCATGGCCCCGCAGCCGCAGCCGGGCCACGCCCGGGGCGGAGGATATCCCGACCAGCCGCTCGCGCAGGTGGGCGCTCTCGGTGGTTTCGGCGACGTCGTAGAGGGCGAGCACCTCGCGCAGGGCCTTGGCGCCGGCCGGGCCGCCGACGAAGCTCAGGTAATTGAGCGAGAGCTGGCCGATCAGCTTCCAGTTCGCCGCCTTGCGGCGCGCCGGGCGGCGGGTGGCCGTGGGCTTCATCAGCGCGCTCGCCCCGGCAAGGCCGTTGATCGTGCCGGTGACGGTGAGGTGCGGACGGCCGCCGCCGAAGGGCAGGCGCGTCGGCAGGTCGCGGTTGGTGGCGAGAATCCGGGTGTGGATCACCACGCTGTCGTCGGTGAGCAATTCGCCGTGGAGATCGGTGATGGAGAGGAACACGTCGTCCCCGCCACCCGGGCTGAAGCTGCTGCGGCGCGAGACCGCATGGAAATGGCTGCCGAGCTGGGGCGAGCCGGGCTCGAGCGAATAGAGCGAGGGCACGGGGATGCGCTCGCCCCCGGCGGTCTGCAGCACGACCGCCTCGACCGACTGGACCTCGATCGCATCCTCGCGCTGGGCGCTGGGGACGACGCGGTATTCGAGATCGGCATGGTCGAGGTGGATCGGCTCGGCATCCATCGCGAACAGGTTGACCGCGGGGGCGGCGAACAGTTCGAAGTCGTCCGGGCGGATCACCCGCTCGAGTTCGGGCGAGAGCCGGTCGAAATAGAAGAACAGCTCGAGCTGGTTGCCGGCAAGGTCGAGCGTGCGCCGCGAGAGGCCCGAGACCTCGAAGAACAGGTGCTTGTTGGGATAGGCGAAATGCTCTTGCAGCAGGGCGTAGGAGCGCCGGTCGGTCTCGCGCTGGGGGAGGAGCAGGTCGTCCTCGGACAGGCCGAGCAGGCGCACGGCGGAGGGTTCGAGCAGGACCGCGCGGGGATCGGCCGGGTTCTGTGCGACGGCAACGCCGAGCAGGTTCGCGCCAAGCTGTTCGAGCAGGATCTGGGCGCGGCGGGCGTCGCTCTTGATGAACAGGCGCAGGCTGTCGAGCTCCAGCGCGCTGAACGGGATCTCGGGCCGGGTGGTCTCCAGGGTGAGGCGGAGCAGGCCGCGCGCCGCGCCCATGCCGACGGCCGGGCCCTCGAACGGCGGGCCGATCATCGAGGCGCCGGTGAGTTTCAGCGGCAGGAGGGTGACGTCGCTCGACAGACGATAGCGGCAGGGTTCGCCATCGACTTCCTCGGTGAGCAGCTCGGTACCGGCGGGGACCACGGTGGGCTTGTCGAGATCGGGGCCGGGTTCCAGCCGGGTGATCATCAGCGAGGGCAGCGGCTGGAGCAGGTGCGGATAGACCGTCAGCAGCAGGGCGTCGGAGAGTTCGGAATAGTCATCGTCGAGCTTGTGACGCAGGCGGGCGTTGAGGAATGCGACGGCCTCGATCAGGCGGCCGACGTGCGGATCCTCGAGCGATTCGCGCGTCATCCTCAGGCGCGAGGCGATCTTGGGGTGCGCGTCGGCGAAGGCCCCCGCGTTGTTGCGCAGGAAGGCCAGTTCGCGCTGGTAGTATTCGATGAGTTCGTCGATCACTTCGGTTTCAACCCGTCAGGCTTACGGCAATCGCCCGGTCGCCGGGGCGGACGGCGGCCTCGTAGACCACGGTGTCCTTGCCGCGGGTGAGGCTGAGCTGGGCGCTGATGCGCAGGCGGATGCCGGTGGAAGTCGGCCCCTCGTCGATCTCGACGTCGATGTCGGTGAGCCGGCTCTCGTGGATGCGGATGGCCTGGGCGACCATGCGCCGCACCCGGTCGCGCGCGCCGGAGGTGGCGAGGTCCTCGGTCGAGATGTCGGCGATGCCGAAGCCGATCACCGTCTCGCCCACCTCGGGATAGGGCTCGAAGCCCGGGAGGTAGGGCCGCTTGGCGTTGAGCAGGGCTTCGAGATCGCGGCGCAGGCCGACCTTGTAGCGTTCGAGCGCCTGGGCGTCGCTCTCGGCCGGTTCGATCGCGCGCTCGGGCTCGTCGTCGATCAGCCGGTCGAGCAGCGAATGGGTGATGCCGCGGGCCATCGGCTCAGTTCCCCTGCCCGCCGGCGATGACCGTGGTCAGGCGGAATTCGGAGGCGATCTGGTCGAGCTGGTAATGCGGGCGGATCGCCACCTCGCAGCCATAGGAGCCGGGCTGACTGGGCAGTTCGACCACGCTAACCCTTCCCTCCCGCAGCGGATAGCGCACGCGGGTTTCGGGCGAGGCGTCATCGTCGCCGGTGACGTAGCGGTTGAGCCAGGTCTGCAGCAGGTTCTCGCACTCTTCCGCGCCCTGGTACTTGCCGACCCAGTCGCGGGCCATGACCTTGATGTAATGGGCGAAACGGGCGACGCAGAAGATGTAGTTGAGCATGGCGCCCATCTTGGCGTTCATCGTTCCCGCCTCGCTGTCGTAGCGCGGGGGGCGGTGGAGGCTGGGCAGGTTGAGGAAGGCGCAGGCGCCGGTCAGGTGCAGCTGGCGCAGGGCGATGATCCCGGCGTCGTTGAGGGCGACTTCCTGTTCTTCGGAAACGGCGTTCTCCAGCGCGAAGCGGGCGACGAAGCCGGCGCGGTCGGAGGGGAGGAACTGGCGCGCGGGGCCTTCGACCAGCCCGCCCTCGCCCCGCGGCACCGTGCCGCGGATCGCCGCGGGCCAGCGATAGCGGCTCATCGCCCGCGCGGCGACATGGGCCAGGGCAAAGCCGCCGTTGAGCCAGACCAGATCGGACAGGTCCTCCGCCCGCTCGTCCCAGACGAAGCCGAGGCGCGGATGATCGCGCCCGCGGTGGAGCGGGCGGGCCAGCAGGCGCGGCATGACCGCGCCGAGGAAACGGCTGTCGGGCCGGGCGCGCATCCGGTCCCACCGGGCGAAGGCTGGGTCCTGCAGGGTCGCGGTGAGATCCTGGCGCAGGTCGAGGTCGGCGAAGCCTTCGAGCGCGAGCAGCGAGGGATCGGCGCCGACGATGAACGGGCAGAAGGAAGCCGCGGCGATGTCGGCCAGTCCTTCCATCACGGCAATGTCGTCGATCTTGCGCTCGGCCCCGATGCGGTGGGACACGGCATGGTCGATCAGCATCACCCCATAGGGCTCGCCCCCGGGCATGCCGAATTCCTGGCTGTAGACGAGGTCGTAGAGCCGCGACTGGTCGAAATCGAGCGCGCGTTCGAGGTCACGGGCGATCTCGCTCCAGCGCACGTCGAGCATGCGGACTTTGACCATGGGGTCCTCGACCCCGGCGACCAGCCAGTGGACCCCGCGCCACAGGGCTTCGAGCCGCTGGAACTCCGGGTGGTGCAGGATCGCATCGAGCGCCGGGCCGAGCACCCGGTCGAGCAGGGCCACCAGCCGGTTCGCCCGGGCGCGGACTTCCGCCCGGCGGGCTTCGGCGCGCGGATCGACGGATGCGGCAAGCGGCGGCGGCGGATCCTCGGCGAGCAGGACATCGCCGGGGATGGGACCGGGCGGCGCGGCAGGGTCCGCCCCTCCGACATGTTCGCCGGAGGGGGCAGGCCCCGTCGCGCTGTCAGCCCCCATCGCCCCGGTCGCTCGCGATCAGGCGATCACGAGGCCTTCGGGATGCTCGCCACCAGCCGCATCGAGGTGGTCAGTTCCTCGAACTGCAGCCACGGGCGCAGGTGGGCGACGGCCGAGTAGGAGCCCGGCGAGCCTTCCACCTCGCGCACCTCCACGCGGGCCTCGCGTAGCGGATACTTGGCGCGCGCCTCCTGGCCGGCGCCCTCGGTGGCGTCGACGTAGTTGGCGATCCAGTTGTTGAGCCAGGCCTCGCAGTCGTTCGCCTCCATGAAAGAGCCGATCTTGTCGCGCGCCATGACCTTCAGGTAGTGCGCGAAGCGGCTGGTCGCCATGATGTAGGGCAGGCGGGCCGAGATCGCGGCATTGGCCGTGGCCTCGGGCTTGTCGTACTTCTTCGGCTTCTGCGTGGTCTGCGCGCCGAAGAACACCGAATAGTCGGTATTCTTGTAGTGGCACAGCGGCAGGAAGCCGAGGTCCGACAATTCCTTTTCGCGCCGGTCGGTGATGCCGATCTCGGTCGGACACTTGGAATCGAGATCGCCGTCGTCCGAGCTGAACACGTGGGTCGGCAGGTTGGAGACCTTGCCGCCCCCTTCCGCCCCGCGGATCGCCGTGCACCAGCCGTTCTCGGCGAAGGCCGCGGTCATCCGTGCGGCCAGGGCATAGCTCGCGTTCATCCAGCAGTAGTCGTCATGCGCCATCGGCTTGGCCGCGCCGTTCTCGCGCGGGGCTTCCTCGTAGGCGAAGGCCTCGACCGGCGTGGTATCCGCGCCATAAGGCAGGCGCGCCAGGACCTTGGGCATGGTCAGCGTGACGAAGCGCGAATCCTCCGACTGGCGGAAGGAGTTCCACTTGATGTAGTCGGCCGTCTCGAACTGCTGCTTGAGGTCCATCGGGTTCGACAGCTCGGTG
>Ga0068855_100004492_pt1 | contig 17050 bp, 17 predicted proteins | sample KBSCornC52_FD_66592 | JGI IMG/M metagenome (GOLD analysis project Ga0068855, IMG submission 66592) | Corn rhizosphere microbial communities from Kellogg Biological Station, Michigan, USA - KBS Corn C5-2 | ecosystem: Host-associated > Plants > Roots > Rhizosphere > Soil ...
ACCTCACCGAGGGCAGCTCGGGCCTGACCTACGCGGTCGACCGCTTCAAGGGCTGGCCGCACGGCGGGCACATCACGCTGGCACGCGGCGAACGCTCGCGGTTGGCGGACTTCGCGTCGGACGCCTTGTAATCGGGCGGCCGCCATCGGCCAAACGAGGGATCGTCCCATGACGCCGGGCGCCAGCCCTGCGGCGACCTTGTTCACCAGATCGCCGCAGGCACGCCCATTCCAGAAGCCCTGGCCTTCACGCGCGACGCCGGCCGTTTCGACGGCCCTTCTTCATGGCCGCGCCGCGTGCGTCGGCGCCCATGGCGATCCGACGTCGCACACGATCGCCGAGGATGGGGTCGAGCACCTTCACGACGCGCCGCCCTGGGCACGCCCCGTGGCGTCGCCTACTTCTTCAGCCAGTCGAAGAACGCCTGCGAGCTGCCGTCGCGGCCGAGGAACTCCTTGATGACCTGCTGCGGCGGCTTCTGCGCGCCCTCGGCCAGCACGGTGGCGCGCCAGTGCGCACCGACCTTGGGGTCGAGCTTGTCGGTGGCAAAGGCGGTGCGCATGTCGGCCGCCACGGACTGACTCCAGAGATAGCCGTAATACCCGGCCCCGTAGCCGCCAGCGATGTGCGCGAAGCCGCTCGGGAAGGTCGTGCCCTGCACGAAGCCCAGCGACGTGGCGGCCTCCATCTTCTCCCACGTCTCCATCGGATCGGGCGCGGCCGGACCGTGCAGCGCGAGGTCATAGGCGGCATACAGCTGCTGGCGCGCGACCTGCATGCCCTTGCCGAAATCGCGTGCGGCCCGCGCCTTGTCGACGAGCTCGTCGGGCACCGGCTTGCAGGCGGGGCACACCTCCTGCATGACCTTGAGCACCTTCTTGTCGTAGACCCACTCTTCAAGCATCTGCGACGGCGCTTCAGCGAAGTCCTGCGCCACGTTCTCGCCGGCGTCGCTCGCATAGCGGGTGGCCGAGAGGTTGTTGCGCAGCGTGTGGCCGAACTCGTGCATCAAGGTCTCGAGTTCGCGCAGCGTGAGGCCGCGGCGGTCGAAGTTGACCACCAGCGCCGACTGGGCCTGGCGCGGCACGCTGGTGGCGGCATTGCGGAAGTTCCACGTCGCCGCGTGGCCGTACTTGCCGTCGCGCGGGTACGGGTCGACGAACAGCGTGGCGATCTTCCTGTTGCTCGCGACATCGGTGACGGCCCAGGCCTGGACGTCGGGCGCCCAGGTGCCGGCGTTGTCGACCTTGTCGTAGCGGATGCCGAACATCTTCTCGGCCACGCGCATCACGAAACGCAGGCTCTCCTGCGGCGGAAAGTACGGGCGGAACGCCTCGTCGTCCAGGCCGATGCGCTCGCGCTCGATGCGCTCGGCGTAGTACATCGTGTCCCAGCGCTGCAGCCGCGTCGCTTCCAGCGTCTGTCCGAGGTGGCGCGCCTTGGCCTGGCGCAGCTCGACGATGTCGTGCTTGTCCCCGTCGGCGGACGCGCTACGCACGTCGTCCAGGAACTTGCCTGCCTGCGCGGCCGATTCGACCATCCGGCGGCGCAGCACGAAGTCGTCGTAGCTCGCGAGGCCGAACAGCCTGGCCTGCTCGAGGCGCAGTTGCTCGATCTGGGCCAGCACCTTGAGGTTGTCCGGGCCGCCCTCGTTGGTCTTGGCGCGCCACAGGCGCTCGCGCGCGCCCGCGTCGTCGGCCGTCTGCATCACGACGGTGTAGGCCGGGCCGTCGATGGGCAGCGCGACCTTGCCGTCGGCCTCGCGCGGCACGTCCTTCCACAGCGACTCGGGCACGCCCTTGAGCTCGGCCTCCGTGAAGGCAACGCGCACGCGGGCGTCGTGCAGGTTGCGGTTGAACTGCTGGCCGAGCGTGGCGAGCTTCTCGGCGATGGCCTTGGCGCGTGCCTGCTTGTCCCTGGACAGGCTCACGCCGGTGTCCTCGAAGCCTTCCAGCGCGCGCTGGGCGGCGCGCTTGTCGACCGGATCCTTGAGCAGCGCCACCGTCTGCCTGGCGCCCTGGTACACCTGCTCGTCCAGGCCAAGCGTGGTCTGGAACGCCGTCCAGCGCTGCTCGCACTTCTCCGATTCGAGCCGCACGTCGGGGTTCGGATGCACGTTCTGCAGGAAGACGAGTGCGCCGCTCTGGTCCTCCTGCCAGTCGTACAGCGCCTCCCAGCCCTTGAGCCAGTCGGCGCCCGGCTTGCGCTTCTCGAGCTCCTTGAGACGCAGCATCGCGCCCTCCAGCCCGGTGGTGCAGGTGGAGGCCACCTGCGGGCCGTGGTCGAACCTGGGGAACGGAAGATCAGCGACCGGGTTCTCGACGACGGGCTTGACCGGGATCGGCTTCGGATGGGCCGGATGCGCCGGGGCGCGCCTGCGCTGCGGCGCGGCGTCGGCGGGCGCGGCGGCGAGCGCCAGGGCAGCCGCCAGGGCCAATGCGGCGGGAATCACGTGCGATCTCTTCATCGGTTCTCCGGCTTTCGGGCACTCCGGCTCGACGGCGCTCTTGGCGCCCCGTCCGGCGGACGGGCGATTGTCACTGCGGCTAGAGCCAAATTCCGGTCACGTTGTGACGAGTTGCAGATTTACCGATCGGAAACGTTCCCCGCCCTCCGCCTGAGCACGTAACCGCATGCAAGTCTTTGTATTTGCTCAGGTTTTACCCGCCACCCTGGTTGACCCAAAAAGCTGGCATCCGTTATGCTCGCCGCGTGCGAATAAGCAATCGTCGAGGGGCAGCGGCTACGCGGCCGTCCCGCCACCTCCCCCGGATCGTTGGGCTCCTGGCCGTCTCCACCGCGCTCCTGGCGCCGGTCGGCAGCGCCATCGCCGCCCCGCAATCGGTTCGCCAACCCGCCCTGCGGCCGGTCGACGACCAGGGCCTGCTCGATGCGGTCGCCAGCAAGAGCACGAAGCTGATGTCGACGGTGCGCGACGGCAGCTCGAACCTGCTCGACTCGGCCATGAACTTCCTGGGCGTGCGCTACAAGCTGGGCGGCAACAACGCCGAGACGGGCTTCGACTGCTCCGGATTCACGCGCTACGTCTTCGAGAACAGCCTCGGCCGCGTGCTGCCGCATCGCGCCGACGAGCAGGCCAACGCGCCCGAGCTCGCCAAGGTCGATCGCAAGGACCTGAAGCCGGGCGACCTCGTGTTCTTCGACACCATGCGCCGCACGTTCTCGCACGTGGGCATCTATCTGGGCGACGGCAAGTTCATCCACTCGCCGCGCACCGGCGAGTCCGTGCGCATCGAGGACCTGAACGTCTCGTACTGGGCCCGCCGCTTCACCGGCGGCCGCCGCGTGCCCGAGCTGGCCGAGGCGGGCGGCAGCCCGACGGGCGGCTCGATGCTGGCCTCGCTCACCGCGCGCCTGCCGGGTTTTGGCGGTTCGGGTGGCGCCGGCGGCGCACCCGTGGCGACGCCGGTTGCACCGGGCCTGCGCCTGGCGAGCACACCGGTCGCGCTGCCCACGGCGGCCCCCAGCACGCTGGGCCCGTCGCACGACCCGTTCGCCCGCGCCCTGACCGACCGCTGAACGCCGGCTCCGCCCTGCCACGGCCCGCCTCGCGCGGGCCGCATCATTTCCGCCGGGTGATGCCCCGACGGCCGCTGACTCTGCGCCGGGCGGGCACAATCGAGGCATGGGCAAGACTTTCGCCATCCACGACCTGCGACGCGGCCCCGCTCCCGCGGGCGTGCGCGCGGACGCTCCCGCGCTCGCGCGCGGCGCCGATCGCCTCGACTCCTTCGCGCGCCCGCTGCGCGACCTGCGCATCTCGGTCACCGACCGCTGCAACTTCCGCTGCAGCTACTGCATGCCCAAGGAAGTCTTCGACAGCCGCCACACCTTCCTTCCGCACGCCGAGCTGCTCAGCTTCGAGGAGATCGCCCGGCTCGCGCGCCTGTTCGCCAACGCTGGCGTGCACAAGCTGCGCCTGACCGGCGGCGAGCCGCTGCTGCGCAAGAACATCGAGCACCTCGTCGAACTGCTGGCCCAACTGCGCACGCCCGCGGGCCAGCCGCTGGATGTCACCCTCACGACCAACGCCTCGCTGCTCGTACGCAAGGCGGCGGCGCTGAAGGCCGCCGGACTCCGGCGCATCACGGTGAGCCTGGACGCCATCGACGACGCGGTGTTCCGCCGCATGAACGACGTCGGGTTCGCGGTGGAAGACGTCCTCGGCGGCATCGACGCGGCGCTGGCCGCCGGCTTCGGCCCGATCAAAGTCAACATGGTGGTCAAGAAGGGCAGCAACGACGACCAGGTCGTGCCGCTCGCGCGCGCCCTGCACGCGCGCTACGGCAACGCCGCCGTGCTGCGCTTCATCGAGTTCATGGACGTCGGCTCGACCAACGGCTGGCGCCTGGACGACGTGCTGCCGTCGCGCGACGTGCTCGAGCGCCTGCGCACGATCGGCCCGCTCACCGCCCTGCCCGCCAACACCCCGGGCGAGACGGCCCAGCGCTGGCGCTTCGACGCGACGGGCCAGGAGGTCGGCCTGGTCTCCAGCGTGACGCAGGCGTTCTGCGGCAACTGCAACCGCGCGCGCCTGTCCACCGACGGCCAGTTGTACCTGTGCCTGTTCGCCTCCCACGGCCACGACCTGCGTGCGCTGCTGCGCGGCGGCGCCGACGACGCCGCCATCGCCGGCGCGATCGACCAGGTCTGGGCCGCGCGCGACGACCGCTACTCCGCGCTGCGCACCGCCGCCACGCCGCGGGCCGACGCCGACCCGGCGGACGCCGGCGAACGCCGCGTCGAGATGCACTACATCGGCGGCTGATGGTCGCGCCGCCGCCGCGCGAGGCGATCACCGGCCTGGTGCTGGCCGGCGGCCGCGGACAGCGACTGGGCGGTGTCGACAAGGGGCTGCAGCCGTGGCAGGGCCGAGCGCTGGTCGATCACGCGATCACCCGCCTCGCGCCGCAGGTCGCCACGATCATGGTCAGCGCGAACCGCAACGCCGCCGACTACGCATCGCGCGGCGCGCGCGTGCTCGCGGATGCGCACGGCGACTTCCCCGGCCCGCTCGCGGGCATGCTCGCGGGCCTGCGCGCGGCGTCGACGCCCTGGCTGGCCGTGGTGCCGTGCGACTCGCCGCGCCTGCCGACCGATCTCGTCGAACGCCTGGCGCAGGGGCGGGGCGGCCGCCAGGCCGCCGTCGTGGCACGCGACCTCGGCGCCGCCGGCGTCTGCCTGGAGCCGGTGTGCTGCCTGCTCGCGACCGCGCTGGCGGACGACCTGGAAGAGTACCTGGCCGGTGGCGGCCGCAAGGTCGAGGCCTGGCTGTCGCGCCACGCGGCGCCGGTGCGCTTCGACCGGCCGGACGACGCCGCGGCGTTCACCAACATCAACACGCCGGACGATCTCGCGCGCTGAGGCGCGACGGCCCGCTCGCGTCCTGCGTAGGGCGCGTTAGCCGCAGGCGTCACCCGCCGTTCGTCTCGCGTCCCGACGCGCTGGAGGCTTTGCGCATCCCCGAGACTGGCCAGCGCGCCACCGAACGGCGGGTGACGCCTGCGGCTAACCCGGCCTACGTCTGCCCTGCGCCGCTCAGCGCCGCGACCACGCCCTTGTTGGCCAGCGCATCCGCGCGCTCGTTGCCCGGGTCGCCGGCGTGGCCCCGGACCCAATGCCATTGCACGTCGTGCGCATTGGCCAGCGTCTCCAGCTGCTGCCACAGCTCCACGTTCTTGACCGGCTTGCCGTCGGCCGTGCGCCAGCCGCGCTTCTTCCAGCCGTGAATCCACGTGGTGATGCCGTTGCGCACATATTCGCTGTCGGTGTAGATCGCCACGGAACAGCGACGCGTCAGCACCGACAGGCCCTTGATCACCGCGGTGAGCTCCATGCGGTTGTTGGTGGTCTGCGGAGCGCCACCGAACAACTCGCGCTCGCGCCCCCCGGCCGAAAGCCAGCAACCCCAGCCCCCCGGCCCGGGGTTGCCCTTGCAGGCCCCGTCCGTGTAGATCGTCACTTCTGTCGCGGAAACTTCTGTCATGGGCGGCATCGTACCGTGCAGCCCAGCTAGAGTCCGCGAACCGTCCAAGAAGGTCCCGATCACATGAGAAGGCCGGCGGGATGTCGCAGGCGCTGTTCGACCAGATCAAGAAGACGATGCGCGAGCAGAGCGACAAGGTGCTTGCGCAGATCCGACCGGACGCACGACCAGGCGAGCGTCATGGCCATCGTGCTGATCCACGGCAAGCCCATCAACGTCAATTTCCATGCCGACTACTCGTCCAAGGCCGATCTGCTGTGGGCCCAGGACCAGGCACGAGCCTGGATTCGCCGCGTCAACGAGCTCAATCCCTGACGCGCGCGGCCGTCAGCGCCGCTTGTTGATCGTCGCCACCGCCGGCGCCGTGGCCGCCTTGACCGGCGTCTTGCGCACGCGCCCGACCAGGTGCATGCCGCGCACCCGCCGCACCGCCTCCAGGTAGTAGACCGCGCCCAGCACCGGCCACCAGCGCTCGCCCACGCGCTCCATCCAGTCGTAGCGGTCCAGCCACTTCTGCGTGCTCCAGGGCGGGCGGTAGCAGCCGAACTTGCCCACCTCGATGTCGAAGCTGAGCAGCCGCAGCCAGTCGCGCAGGCGCCAGTAGCCGATGAATTCGCCGGCACTCGGCAGGAACAACGTCTCGTCGGCCATGCGCATGCGATGGCCCGTGCGGCCGAGCCGCTGGCGCAACGCCCACAGGCTCATCGGGTTGAAGCCGAAGATCACGAGCTTGCCCTCGGGCACGAGGCAACGCGTGGCCTCGGCCAGGGCCTGGTGCGGGTCGGACGACATCTCGAGCGTGTGCGGCATCACCACCAGGTCCAGGCTATTGCTGGCGAACGGCAGCGCCTCGGCACAGCAGTGCAGCGCCACGGGCACCTTCAGCGGCTGCGTGGCGAAGCCCAGGTCGGGTGCGGGCGCGATCGGCTCGGGATCGGCGTTGATCAGGCTGGGGCTGGCGAGCCAGCGGTACGGCATGCGGTTGGCGCGCAGGCCGTCCAGCGAGGGCAGGCCCATCTGCAGCGCGTGATAGCCGAAGATGTCGAACACGGCACGGTCGATGCGCTCCTGCTCCCAGGCGAGCAGCACCCGGCCGGGCGGCGTCTTCAGCCACTCGCCCAACTCTATAATCGCAGCGCTTGTCTCCATGGATCTGATCGCCCTACCCGCCTTCGCCGACAACCTCATCTGGATGCTGCACGACGGCGCGAACGCCATCGTGGTGGATCCCGGGGCAGCGTCGCCCGTGAAGAACGCGTTGCGCGAACGGGGACTGCGGCTCGCGGCCATTCTAGTGACCCATCACCACCCCGACCACGTGGGCGGCCTGGCCGAGTTGCAACCGCTGGTTCAGGGCACCGTGTTCGGTCCGGCGCACGAGGCGATGCCGGTGGCGGTCGAGAAGATGTCGCACGGCATGGGGTTCGAGCTGCTGGGGACGCGGGTCGAGGTGCTCGACGTGCCCGGCCATACGTCCGGCCACATCGCCTACGTCGTCACCGAGCCGGGCCGTGCGCCCTGGCTGTTCTGCGGCGACACGCTCTTTTCCGGCGGCTGCGGACGGCTGTTCGAGGGAACTCCGGCGCAGATGCATCACTCCCTCTCCCTGCTCGCCGCGTTGCCGGGCGAGTCGCGCGTCTGCTGCGCGCATGAATACACGCTCTCGAACCTGCGCTTCGCGCGTACGGTCGAGCCCCACAATACGGCCCTGGCCGAGTACGAGACCCGCTGCAAGGCGCTGCGCGACCGAGGCGCCTGGACCTTGCCGTCGACGATCGCCACCGAGCGCGCCGTCAACCCGTTCCTGCGCGTACGCGAACCCGACGTGGTCGCGTCGGCGCAGGCCCACGGAGCGGCCTCCACCGACCCGGTCGACGTCCTGGCCACCTTGCGCGAATGGAAGAACACGTTTTGAACCAGTCCGACACCTGGCCGCACCCGCGGCTGCTGACCGCCCTCTCCCTGGCCCTGTCGCTGGCGCTGGCGGCCTGCTCCACGGTCGACCTCGCTTCGGCGCCGGCCAGGGTCCCCGCGCCCGTGGTCGCCGCCACGCCGGCGCCGGCCGAGGCGGCCTCCACGCCCGCGCCCGCCGCGTCGCAGGCCGTCGTGGCCGAGGCCGCGAACGCCGCCGCGAGCGCGCCGGCCGCGGCCGCCTCGGACGCCGAAGCCATCGAGGCGGACGACGCCGACGACACCGACGCCGCGCAACCCGGCCCGGTGCCGGCCGTGCTGCCGCCGTACGACCCGCTGCAGCCCGACACCCGCGTCAACCTGGACGACAGCGCCGCCCGCTCCGACCTGTGGCACCGCGTGCGCGGCGGCTTCGCGATCCCCGACCTGGACACCCCGGTGGTCCGGCAATGGGAGCAGTGGTACGCCGCGCGGCCCGACTACGTGGCCCGCATGACCGCGCGCGGCTCGCGCTACCTGTACCACATCACCCAGGAGGTGGAGCGACGCCACATGCCCACCGAGCTGGCGCTGCTGCCCTTCACCGAGAGCGCGTTCAACCCGCAGGCGATGTCGGTGGCCAAGGCCTCGGGCATGTGGCAGTTCGTCTCGGCCACGGGCAAGGATTTCGACCTCAAGCAGAACATCTTCCGCGACGACCGCCGCGACGTGCTGTCCTCCACCCGGGCCGCCCTCGACTACCTGCAGCGACTGCACGACATGTTCGGCGACTGGCAGCTCGCGCTGGCCGCCTACAACTGCGGCCAGGGCACCGTGCAGCGCGCGATCGCGCGCAACCTCAAGCACGGCCTGCCCACCGACTACGCGAGCCTGAGCCTGCCCAAGGAGACCAGCGAGTACGTGCCCAAGCTGCAGGCGGTCAAGAACATCGTCCTGCACCCCGAGAACTATTCGCTGACGCTGCCGCCGGTGGGCAACCATCCGTACTTCCTGAGCGTGCCCATCGAACGCGACATCGACGTCGACACCGCCGCCAAGCTGGCCAACGTCTCCATCGACGAGTTCCGCATGCTCAATCCGCAGCTGGACAAGCCCGTCATCCTGGCGGCCGGCACGCCGCAGGTGCTGCTGCCCTACGACAACGCCGACGACTTCGTGCGGGCCGTCAAGGCGCACCAGGGGCCGCTGGCCACCTGGACGGTCTACAAGGTCGGCAAGACGATGCGCCCCGCCGACGCCGCCAAGGCGGTGGGCATGAGCGAGACCGAGCTGCGCGAGGTCAACCGCATCCCGGCGCGCATGCTGGTCAAGTCGGGCTCGACGCTGCTGGTGCCGCGCTCGGCGCAGCACATCGCCGACGTCTCCGTGGCCGTGGCCGACTCCGCCGCGATGTCGCTGGCGCCCGACCTGCCGCCCACGCGCCGCGTGAACATGCGCGTCGGCAAGGGCGGCGAGACGGTCGCCTCGGTGGCGCGGCGCTGGCACGTCAGCGCGACGCAGGTGGCGACCTGGAACCACGTGTCGGCCGGCGGCAAGTTCGCCGCGGGGTCGACGGCCGTGCTGTTCCTGCCGCGTTCCACCTCGCTGGCGCGCGCGCCGTCGCACCCGGCCGCGTCGACGCGGGTCGCCGCCAAGGGCAAGGCCGCTCCCGCGAAGACGCGCGTCGCGCAGGCACCCAACGCGCGCAGCGGCGCGCATCCGGCGGTGTCCAGGGCGCCCCTGCGCAAGGCCAAGACGGTGGTCGCGCACAAGGGCGGCGCGCCCACCCGGGCCGTGCCGGCAAAGACCCGGGTCGCGCAGCCCTGAGCACGCGGTGCTGGAGGCGCCGCTCGACCCGCGCGGCGAGGCGCGTCCTAAACTGGCTCCCCCATCTCCCCCTGAAAGCCGCATGACCGCCCTCGCCCTCGAGACCTGGCACCGCCTGGTGCGCACCAACGACGCCTCGGGCCTGCCCGCCCTGGTCGCCGAGGACGCCACCTTCCATTCCCCGGTCGTGCACGCCGCGCAGCCGGGCCGCAAGCTGACGGTCATGTACCTGTCGGCCGCGTTCAAGGTGTTCTTCAACCCGACGTTCCGCTACGTGCGCGAGATCGTCGGGCCGAACGACGCGATGCTGGAATTCGAGACCGAGATCGACGGCATCCTCGTCAATGGCGTGGACATCATCAGGTGGAACGACGCCGGGCAGATCGTCGACTTCAAGGTGATGCTGCGCCCGCTCAAGGGCATCAACATCATCCACCAGAAGATGGGCGAGATGCTCGCCGCGGCGCAGAAGCCGGCCGCGGCCTGACGTGCCGATCGTCCGGTGGCGGGCCCGCGGTCGCCGTCGGTGCCGCCAGGCTGCGGCATGATGCCGTCGTGAACGACCGCCCCGAGGATGGCGCGCCCCACGCGGTGGCGCGGCTGCGCGCGGCCTGCCTGGCCGGCGACGAACAGCGCCCGCGCCTGGATCGCGGCGAACCGCGCAGGCCGCGCTGCGACCGCTGCCGCCTCGCGCCCACGCACTGCGCATGCGCCCTGCGCGCGAGCGTGCCCACGCGCGCGGGCATTTGCCTGCTGATGGCAGGATTCGAGGCGCTCAAGCCCAGCAACACCGGCTGGCTGGTGGCCGACGTCGTGCCCGACACGCACGCGTTCGCCTGGTCGCGCACGCACGTCGATCCGGCGCTCGAGGCCCTGCTGGATGACCCGCGCTGGCAGCCGCTCGTCGTGTTTCCGGGCGAGTTCGCCGTGCCGCAGCGCGTGGTCGTGGACCTGCCAGCCACGACGCCGCACGACGCGCGGCGCCCGCTGTTCATCCTGCTGGACGGCACCTGGGCCGAGGCGCGCAAGGCCTTTCGCAAGAGCCCCTTCCTCGACCGATTCCCCGTGTTGAGCCTCGATCCGGCGCGGCTGTCGCGCTACCGCCTGCGCCGCGCCTGGCACGAGCACCACCTGTGCACCGCGGAGATCGCGGCGCTGTGCCTGGACCTGGCCGGCGACGCGCGCGCCGCGCGCACGCTCCAGGCCTGGCTGGACGTGTTCAGCGAGCGCTACCTGCGCGCCAGGCAGAGCGTGCCGCCCGACGCGTCGGACGAGGCGCACCGCCGGCTCGCGGCGCTGCGCACGGATGCCGGGCGCGGCTAGCGGCGCGCCGCGGCCGATCGCAGCGCGTTCAGAGCTGCGCCTCGATGGCCGCCTTGTCGATGGCCGACCACACGGTGGCGATGCGGCGATCGTTGATCTCGTAGAACACCGTCTCGGTGAACTTCACCTGCTTGCCGTTGACCGCCAGGCCCTGGAATTCGCCCGTGGGCGTGCAGTCGAAGGCCAGCTTGGCGGCGACGTTGGGCGGATCGCAGGTGACCATCTCGACGTTGAACGTCAGGTCGGGAACGTCCTGGACGTCCTTCTCGAGCATCGCCCGATACCCGGCCAGCCCCAGCGGACGGCCGTTGTGCACGACGTCGTGGGTGACGAACTGGGCGAGCGCGGGCCAGTCGCGGCGGTTGAGGCAGGCGATGTAGTCGCGGTAGAGATCGGCCAGTTCGGCGTCGGTCATGTGCATGGGGTGCTTTCGTCAGGGATGCGATCGTAGCGCGAAGCGCGCCTGCCTAGCGTCCCGCCCGGGTCCGCAGCGCCACCCGCGTCAGCCCCTCGAACTCGCACAGGTCCAGCAGGTGCACCACGTCCTGGTACGGCACCAGCGTGTCGCCGTCGATGCGCACGGCGCGGTTCGGATCCTTCTGCGCTTCGGCGTGCAGGCGATCGCGCAGTTCCACCGTCGACACCGGCTCGCGGCCCCAGTAGAGCCCGCCCTTGACGTCGACGCCGATGACCAGCGGGCTGGCGTCCGCGTCGGCCTTGTCCAGCGACACCTCGGACTGCGGCAGCGTGATGGGCAACTGCCTGGCGGCCTTGCCCTCGGCCTGCTTCTGGAACGAGGTGGCCACCATGAAGAACATGAGCAGGAAGAAGATGCAGTCGATCAGCGCGATCAGGCTGATCTCGGGCTGCTCGTCCTCGCCGACGGCGATCCTCATGCGTGGCTCCCGTCGCGGACGCAGGCGTCCAGCACCCGCTCGAGCTGCTCCTCGAGCGCCAGGCCGCCCAGCGTCAGCCGATGACGGAAGAAGTGGTGCAGCGCGAGTGCGGGCAGCGCCACGCTCAGTCCCGCGGCGGTGTTGACCAGCGCCTTGGAAATGCCACCGGCCAGCAGCGAGGCGTCGCCCATGCCGCCGGTGAACGCGATCACGTGGAAGGCCTCGATCATGCCGACCACGGTGCCCAGCAGGCCCACGATCGGCGCGACGGTGGCCACGACCGCCAGCGGGTAGGCGCGCTGCTGCTGCTGGCGCAGCGCACGCGACGCGAGCTCGCCGGCGCGCTCGCCCAGCAGTTCAGGCGACCAGCGCGCGCGGTTCGCGACGATGAAGCGGATCGCCTTGGCGAGCACGCTCTCGCGGCGCGCCAGCGCCTGCTGCAGCTCGTCGAGGCGGCCGGCCTGCCACAGCGGCACGACCTCGTCGACCAGGCCCGGCGGCACGATGGCCGACATGCGGAAGCGATGGAAGCGCTCGATCGCCACGGCGACCATGAGCAGCGACAGCGCGGCGATGACCCAGATGCCGGCGCCGCCGGTGGCCAGTTGCTGCAGCAGATTGAATTGCATGGCGTGAGTTCACTTCGAAAGGACGACGGAGAAGAACGGATGGCCATCCGCGTTGCACAGCTTGAACAGCAGGCGGTGCACGCCGGCGGACAGGTGCACGCGGCGCTGGCCCTCGGTGAGCGACAGGCTGCCCACGAGCTCGTCGCGGGCGTAGTACGGCGGGTGGTACCAGGGCTTGTCACCGGGGGAACTGACCCACACGAGGCGTTCGTCGAGCCACATCATCGAGTCGTCGTCGGCTGCGAACGAGAACCAGACGTCGCGGTCCTCGCCGATGCGGATCTCGGTGTAGGCGTAGTACACGGCGTCCATGCGGCGGTCGGGCGGCACGAACGGGTAGAAGCCGCGGCTGGTGAACTGCCAGGTGAGCGTGCGGCCTTCGGGGCCTGCATAGGCGGCATCGAGGTCGACGTCGTCCTCGGGCGGATATCCGGCCTGTTGCGATTCCTCGCCCTTGCCCGCGAACGGGCCGATCAGGTACCAGGTGTCGAGGTAGACGCGCTCGGCGTGCGTGCCGCCGGCACCGAAGACGCGGCCGGCGGCCGTGTGCAGCGTGGCGATGTCGACGGCGGGCGGGGACGCGTAGCGCACGAAGGTGTGCTGCGTGTCCTCGGCGTGCCCGGTGAGGTCCAGGCTGCTGCCGGGGATGCGCACGGCCGCCCGGCCGCGCGCGTTCGCATCGTCGTCCAGCGCGCCGGCGCTGCCTCGCCTGGACGACCCCGAGCCGTGGTCGCCGATGCCGCCGCCCTGCCCGCTGCGCTCGCGCTGGCCTTCCAGCACGCCCTGGCCGCGCTTGCCCGCGACGTCGGCGTCGCGGCCGAAGTCCTCGGCCTTGGCGTCGCGGCCGCCGGCCAGGCCCTTGACGTGCTCGCGATTGACCGAGCGCCCCGCTTCCGTGCCGACCACGCCCACGCGCCCCTGCGGACCGCCGAGCCGCACCATGGCCTTGAACTGCTCGGCCATCGAGCGCGGAATGCCGTCGGCCACGTGCGCCTGGCCCGTCGAGCCCGAGGCCGGCGCCGTGTGCGCCAGCGCGGCGTCGGGCGCGTAGACGCGATGCACCTTCGCATGCGCGCGCGTGACGCGCAGGCCCTCGCGCTGCGCATCCAGGCGCGCGCGCCGGGCCTCGGCGAGGTCGCGCACGTGGCGCTCGAGGCGCGCGATCTTCTGCGCCGATGTCTCGGGCGGCGGCGGCAGCCGGTGCGCGGCGTCGTCGGCGTCGACCTTGCGGCGCGCCTCGGCGAGCGGGACGTCCGTCAGGCGCGCGAGGTCCTGGGCACGCTGCGCGCGGTCGGCCATGTCGATCGCGTCGGCGAGCGCCTGCGCGCGCTCGGCGAGCGTGCCGGGCGTTGCGTCGCCGGTGGACGTGCCGGACGGCAAGGGTCGCGCGCCGGGGTCGAGTTCCTCGCGGATCGCCTGCATGCGGTCGACGCGATGCTGCAGGTCGCGCGCCTGCGTCGCCTCGATGCGTTGCTGGCCCTTCCTGGCAGCGGCCGCGGCCACGCGCGCATCCTGGCGCGTGCCCAGGCCCGACAGGTTCAGCAGCAGCAGCGCCAGCAGCCCGTGCACGAGGACCGAGCCGCTGAAGTACGGCCGCCCCACGACGACGCGGCGCAGGCGCTGCAGCAGCCGATCGCTCAGGCGGATGCCGGGCAGGCGCACGGCGGCGATCTCGGGCGAGGACAGGGACGGGGTCAACGGCAGACGGCTCTTGCAGGCGATGCGCGCGCCGCGGCATGCGGCGGCGCGCATCGATTCTGTCCAGGAGCCGCGCCGGGCACAGCGGTGGTGTCCGCTATCGAACACCCCCGAGGAACCACGCCGCGGGAATCAGCGCCGGTCGGCCAGCGCGTGCGCGATCGTCGAGAGGTCGACGTATTCCAGTTCGCTGCCGGCGGGCACGCCCCGCGCCAGGCGCGACACCGTCAGGCCGCGCGCCTTCAGCGCCTCGCCGATGACGTGCGCGGTGGCCTCGCCCTCGGCAGTGAAGCTGGTGGCCAGGATCACTTCGGCCACGGGTTCGCGCTCGATGCGTTCGAGGAGGGGGCCGACGCCGATGTCGCGCACGCCGACGCCGTCCAGCGGGCTGAGCCGGCCCATCAGCACGAAGTACAGGCCCTTGTAGCTGCCGGTGCGCTCGAGGGCCGACTGGTCGGCCGGCGTCTCGACGATGCAGAGCACGTTCCCGTCGCGCTCGGGGTCGGCGCAGACGTCGCACAGCCGGTGCTCGGTGAACGTGTGGCAGCGCTCGCAGTGACGGATGTCGTGCACCGCGCCGTCCAGCGCGGTGGCCAGCCGCAGCGCGCCATCGCGGTCATGCTGCAGCAGGTGGAACGCCATGCGCTGCGCCGACTTCACGCCGACGCCCGGCAGCACGCGCAGTGCTTCCACCAATGACAGTAGCCGTGCCTCACTCATGCTGCAACCGTATTCGGAGCCGGCGCTGCCGCTCGCACGGTGGCCGGAAAATTCGAGGGAGCGCGGGAACCGGCTCCGCCGGGCCCGTCGCGGCCGGCCCCCTCGGGGGGCAGCGACCAGTGGGAGCGTGGGGGCCCTAGAACGGCATCTTCATGCCGGGGGGGAGCGGCATGCCCTGGGTGACCTTGCTCATCTTGGCCGCGCTGAGTTCTTCCGCGACGCGCAGCGCGTCGTTGAAGGCCGCTGCGACCATGTCCTCGAGCATGTCCTTGTCGTCGGCCAGCAGGCTGGGGTCGATCGTGACGCGGCGCACCTCGTGCTTGCAGGTCATGGTGACCTTGACCAGGCCGTTGCCGGCCTGGCCGTCGACTTCGATCGTCGCCAGCTCGTCCTGCACCTTCTTCAGGTTGTCCTGCATCGCCTGGGCCTGCTTCATCAGGCCGGCGAGTTGGTTCTTCATCATGGGGTGGACCTTTCGGGAACGTGAGGCGCCATCGGCGCCCCGGAGGGAATCAGAGGGGTTTGACGGAGCCCGGCAGGATGCGGGCCGTCTGGAACTGGGCAAGCAGCGCACGCACCGTGGCGTCGGACTGGATCTCGTCGATGGCCGCGCGCTGGCGGCGGTCGGCCTCGGCGGCGTCGCGCTTGAGCGGGGTGTCCTGCGGTTCGCCGACCTCGACGACCAGCTGCAGGTCCTGCCCGGTGAGCTCGCGCAGGATCGCGGCGAGCTTGTCGGCCAGCGCGGGGTTGCGCAGCGTCTCGAGCGCCACGCGCAGGCGCCACGTGGGCGCTTCGCCGGCCGGGTCGCAGTGCACGAGTTCGGACTGCATCGCCAATGCACGCACCATCGCCACCAGCTTGTTGGCCGCGGCGCACTGGCTGATCAGGTCGTACCAGCGCGTGCCCAGCTCGGTGCGCTCGAACGCGGGCAACGCGGGCGGGGGTGCCACGCCCTGCGGCGCGGGCGCGGGCTCGTCGTCGTACGCAGGCTCGAGTTCATCCAGGCTGGGTCGCGCGCGCTGCACCGGCGGCGCACCGCCGCTCCGACCGCGCGTGGGCGCGGGCAGGTCGTCGAGCAGTTCGTCGGGTTCGTCGTCGACCCAGGGCGGGCCGTCGTCCTCGGCCACGGCGGCCGTGGCGACCGCGCGCGCGGGCGGCGTGCGCAGCAGCGGGGCCGCGGGCGCCTGCGCAGGCACGGGCGCCGCGACCGGCGCCGTCGATGGCCGCGCGACCGGGCGCGGTGCCGCCACCGGCGCGGCCGCGACCGGAGCGGAAGCCACGGTGGCGCCCACCGGAGCCGCGGCGCGGGGTGCCGACGTGGGGCCGGGGCTGGCGGCACCGACCGGGGAGCGGGCAGTGCCGCCCTCGGGCTGGCGCGCGGCCGGGGGCAGCGAACCGCCGCCGCCGGCGCTGCCTCCGCCGTCGGACGGGAAGGCCATGAAGCGCAGCAACACCATCACGAGGCCGGCGTATTCGTCGGGCGCCAGGCTCAGCTCGGCGCGGCCGTGCACCGCGATGCTGTACAGCAGCTGCGTCTCGTCGGGCGCCAGCGCGGCGGCCAGCGTGCGGGCGGCCTCGGTGTCGGAATCACTGGCGTCCAGCGCGCCGGGCAGCGCCTGCTCGACGGCCATCTGCTGCAGCAACCGCGCCACCTCCTCCAGCGTGCCGGCGGCCGACAGGCCCAGGCCGCGCAAGGCGTTGACCTCGGCCAGCATCGCGCCGGCATCGCGCCGGGCGAGCGCCTCGACGATGCGGTTCGCGTGGCTGCGGTCGACCGTGCCCAGCATCGCGCGCACCGCCGATTCCTCCAGCGCGCCGGCGCCGTAGGCGATGGCCTGGTCGGTCAGGGACAGCGCATCACGCATCGAGCCGCGCGCGCCGCGCGACAACAGCCGCAGCGAGCCGGCATCGAACGCAATGCCCTCGGCGCCCAGCACGCGATCCAGGTGCGCCGCGACCGTCTCGGGCGCCATCGGGCGCAGGTTGAACTGCAGGCAGCGGCTGAGCACCGTCGGCAGCATCTTCTCGGGGTCGGTCGTGGCCAGCACGAACTTCAGGTA
>Ga0068855_100004497_pt1 | contig 17039 bp, 11 predicted proteins | sample KBSCornC52_FD_66592 | JGI IMG/M metagenome (GOLD analysis project Ga0068855, IMG submission 66592) | Corn rhizosphere microbial communities from Kellogg Biological Station, Michigan, USA - KBS Corn C5-2 | ecosystem: Host-associated > Plants > Roots > Rhizosphere > Soil ...
CGAACCAACTACGCCTGTTGCCTGCATCCCGAAATTTCGCAGGTAGCTGAATGGGACGTAGATGATGTCGTTTGCCTGGAGCTGCACATCCGGGGACTTGCCCTTCTGTATCGCGCTCAGTGGAAGAGGGCTCTCAGAGTATCCGGTTGCGGAATTTCGAATCAGCTTGGAACTGGACGGCATTGCGGAGTGATTGGTTCCGCCGGCGCGCGCGATCAACTGGAGCACGGTAATCTGCGATTCCGTGTTCGTCATTGTGTAGCCGCCTGGGTGAGACACGTCGCCCAGAACGTAAACGATGCCGGCCTTCGGCACGATGATCGAGTCTCCAGGCATAACAGCTACGGAGGAATCAAGTGCAACGTCCGGGCTGTTGGACACGAAGTAGGGGATCCTTTCGTGCGTTCCTCGGCGTTCGATCGTCACCTTTCGGTCGGCGAGATCGTTCAATCCCCCGGCAAGCGTGAGGACATCCATCACGGATCGAGACGTTGAAATGCTGTATGCGCCGGGAGCCTTTACTTCGCCTAGAACTGATACCTTCTGCGTCGCGAATTCGGCTACCGACACAGCGACATGAGGGTGAAGCAGGAAATGCCCGTCGAGAAGCGCGGACTCAATCCTTCTCGCAGCTGATTCCGGCGTAAGTGAGGAAACCTTCACCTCTCCACCCACGATCAGCGGAATGGTGCCCGCATCCGTAACTCGGGCAGACTGGTCAAGCTCCGGGGTGTCCAGGACTTTGACGTTCAGCAGATCTCCGGGACCGATCAGCAGAGTTTCGTTTTGCTGAGCGGCCGCGGCGTATGGAAGGAGCGCCAACGCGGCGCAAGCAAACAAGCGGGTGGTGAGGCGCATCAGGCAGCACTCTCCTCTTTGTATACGTAGGTTTTGTCGCGGTATCCGTAGTAGCCGTAATACGACTTGTCGCGGATTGGAAGGCCGTTCAGAACCAGACCGACGAAGTGTTTTCCGCCGCGCCGAAGCGTATTGAAGCTTCGCGTGATCTGAGGCTTCTCTGTTACGCCTGAACGGGCTAACAAGAGACTTATGTCTACCATCGTGTTGAGCGCGACGGTGTCTGTCACGGGAAGAACTGGCGCGCTGTCCAGAACGACGAAGTCAAACTCCGATTTCCACCGTGTGATCCAGCTGCGCATGGCCTCTGAACCGAGCAACTCGGAGGGGTTCGGGGTCTTTGAGCCTGCCACAAGAACGTAGAGGTTCGGCACTCCATCGACCGATTGAATTGCCGGCTCATTGGATTGCCCGGCCAGCAGATCGCTTAGGCCCAGAGTGCGATGAAGGCGAAATTTGCGTCGCAGTGTTCCCCGGCGAAGATCCGTATCGACGATAAGCGTTTTCCTGTCCGTCTGAGCCAACGCGATCGCGAGATTGATCGACGTTGTGGACTTGCCTTCGGCTGCAAGCGAGCTCGTCACCAGAATGACTTTGGGAGGAGCATCGCTCTTCGAGAGAAGAACACCTGTTCTCATGGCCCGAAGAGCCTCGACGTACGGAGATTGAGGGCTATCGAGAATGAGAGCTCGGCCCGTTGTTTCGGTGACTGCCGGGAGAAGACCCAGTACGGTCTGGCCAATCTCACCCTCGAGATCGCTTACGGTGTTGATTCTGTTGTCGAGTGCATCGACCAACAGCGCTCCGCACGTTCCCAGGAAAAATCCTCCGAATAGTGAAGCAAGGACGTACAGGGGAGTATTGGGCTTCACTGGCTTTGCTGGTACTCGACCTGGATCGACGACGGTGATATTGGACGAATGCAGACCTGCGAGCACGCCGGCTTCGTTCAACCTTTTGAGGAGGTCGTCATAAAGAGAACGGCTCTGTTCTGCTTCTGACTTTGCGATCGCATAATCGATTGCACGGTCGTTAAGCATATCGGCTTCCCGTTTGGTGTTCTCGTACTCCTGGCGAGTGCTTGCCGCAGTCTGGACCGCGACTGCGTAATCGCTCTTGGCCCTCAGCCTGATGCGGCCGGCTTCCTGCTGAATCGCCTTCTCGATGCCGCCAAGGCTGCCGCGCATCTCGGCCAGCTTCGGATATGCCGTGCCGAACTTTGCTTCCGCTTCCTGCAGGGCTGCCTGCTGAGTGGCCTGCTGCTGCCGGAGATTCTGAAGCAGCGCCAGAGAATTTCCGCCGATCTGAACATTAGCCCCGACTGAGTTACCAGCCAGACCTGAAAGCATCTCAGCGTCACTAGATTCAGCAGCGCGCGCGATCGCACCTTTGAGAATCTGGTTCTGTTCTGCTGCGGTGAGCGCAGCGGTTGATTGCTGGAGCCGGTCCAAAATACCTGAATAACCCATCTGGCGGCCCTGTGCATCCGTTCCACCTAGACTGTAAACTCCGGACTGGCGTTCCAGATTGACAACTTTCGCCTGTAGGTCTTCGCTGTTCTTCCGTATATCGCCCATCTGATCGCCAAGCCACTTTGAGGCCTCGCGGGTCGCGTCGAAGCGCGTTTGAAACGAATAATCGGTGAGTTCCTTGGTAAGAGCGTTTACGACAGCTGCAGCCAGTTTGGGATCAGGATTGGTATAGGAGATCTGAATCAGCCGGGTTCCGCTCACCGGCTTCACCTTCACATTTTTCTCAAATACATTGAGCGCTGCTTGACGCCGCCCCGGAGAATCCTCGAGTTTCGCCCCTGCAGGATCCTTGACTCCACGAGGGGAGAAGATACTTATCAGCGAGCCTATGAGGCTCCAGCGCTTCTGGAAGTCGCGTGTGTTCTCCATGCCGAGCGCATTGATCGTCTGAAGCGCGAGGGTGTCAGACTGCAGGATGTTGGCCTGTGTCTGGATGTCGATGTTGGCGTTCAGCGCGTCGCCAGCTCCTCCGGCAGCGCTGCTCATCAGGCTGTCCAGACCCATGGCATCTGCAGATTCCTTCTGCATCTGAACGGTGCCTGTCGCCTCATATCGCCGCGTGCAGACCACGCAATAGATCACAGTGAGCGTCACGAGCGAAATCACGGTACCGAGCACGATTCTCCGTCGGCGCTGGTAGATGTTCAACAAGTCGCGGAGAGTTAGTTCTTTACCCTGTGAATCCAAAACGAATCCTCTCTTTCGATAACAGCCGGGGCAGTGATCGGCTGCAAGGGCTTGATCGGGAAGCTTTCATACTCCCGTGCCACGAATGACCACTTCCAGGGTGCGGAAGAGGATCTTCATGTCGAGCCAGGGGGTCCAATTTTCTACGTAGGCCATATCAAGCGCGATGTAGCGCTCGAACGAGTTGTCCGACCTTGCCTTGACTTGCCACAGGCCTGTTATGCCGGGCGGAACACTCAGGCGGTGCAACTGTTCGAGGTTGTATCTCTCTACTTCGGAGGGAATCGGCGGACGAGGGCCGATGAGGCTCATATCACCTTTGAGGACGTTGAAGAACTGGGGAATCTCATCGATGCTGTACTTCCGCAGGAATCGCCCGACGCGAGTGACACGCGGATCACGACGCATCTTGAACAGAACACCATCGCGCTCGTTCGCGGCCATCAGGATCTGTTTGAACTTGTCTGCGTCGGGAGCCATCGTGCGGAACTTGTAGCAGTGGAAAGGGCGGCCTCGTTTTCCGAGACGCTCGGAGATGTAGAACACTGGGCCCCTGCTATCGAGCTTTATAACGAGCGCGATGAGGATCATCGGGATGGCTAAAGCAGGAAGTGCGGCGCACGTGAAGACGATGTCAGCGGCTCGCTTAAATAGCAGCGCGATGGCTTTTGATTTTGTGCGATGAAGCGAGGTGACAGGGAAATCGCCGAGGAACTCAAGTGGTGCGTTGATGGTCAGTTGCGGGTAGAATCCGGAGACTGCGCGGACGTCAAGACCCAGAACACTTGCCCGGTTGATGAGATCGATGATTTGCTCGTCGGGACAATACTCGGAGACAAGAATGTCGTTGATGAAATGCTTCTTCTTGAGATTTCCTATGTCGGCGAGATCTCCGAGGATCGAGTCTGCTGATACTCCCAATCCTTGATGTGAGCCGGGGAAGCGGATGAAGCCGAGGAAGTGGTAGGAGAGCTGCGGATGGCTTCTAAGGTGTTCGCTCATTACGAAGCTGAACTGATTGGTTCCGAGGATCGCAATGGTTCGCGCGTTGCTCGTCCGATCGGCATCTGAGCGGAGCGACGGACGCGCGCAGCGATGCAGACAGAGAGCCAGGGCCGAGACTGCATCAAGAAGAAGCAGTACCGGACGAGACATGCTGACCATGTGACACATGTACAGTGCTCCGCAGAGTGCCAGGCCCGCAGTCACGCAGGCTTGGACGATGAGCCGGAGTTCACGGACGATGCGATTGAGGGGCGTGGGCGAATACAGGCCGTAGCTATATGCAATCCAAAGGTAGCAGGAGGCAAACAAGAGAAAGAGAATACAGAGCTCAGCGGATCGTATATCGCCTAGGCCGTAGAGATAGCTGTTGTAGGACCGAATGATAGGCGCCTTCGAAGCCAGGGCGAGGCCGAACGCGACCAGGATCAGCAGGAGATCGTTCATCATCCGCACTACAACGCGAACGGTGGCGAACTCCGACCGAGAACCGAAGATTTGAGGGAGCGATAACGGCGAGGTGGTCATTAGTCGAATGCGGCGTGGCCCAGAGCCGGAGCAAGTGGCGCAGTGTTCGAGTTGAGGAGGAAGAGTAGATGAAATGCTATGTAATCCGCTTAGCGTGAGCGGGGGTGTCGGTCAGTTCTCTTGGGTTTTGTTCCGCAGAGGATACGTGAAACTAGCAGCAGATCACCTCGTCGGCGTTTACCTCTACAGCCACAGATCTGTTGATGAGTGGGATGGTGAGGATCAGCCGTAGAGCGCCCTTGTGGCGCAGAACGATACCTTCCATTCCGGCTAAGGCCCCGGCGATGATACGACCTTTCTGGCCGACCGCGACTTCAGAATGCGGCTCTGATGCGCGCAGAGGGAGTTCGGCTCGTAGTCGCTCGATCTCCGAATCCGGAACAGGAGAGATGACATCTCCGCGGTCGACGAGCATCACGACGCCTTCGGTCGCGAGCACGCGGGAGCGCTCAGATTGCAGAATCTGCACGAAGAGATAGTTGGGAAACAGCGGCAGGTCAAGAGTCACGCGACGGCGGTGCGTCCACGCGTGCTGGGTTCTGTAGAGCGGTAGGTAAAAATCGATACCCTTATACGCAAGTTGCTTCGCAATACTCTTCTCGTGATGCGATCTTGTATACACTGCAAACCACATTCGGTGTTCGCCCGCGCGAGTCATCAGCATCGTCGGCGCCAAAGCGACTTGAGAAGAACATCTGAATGCGCCAACCATCGAATTGCAAATATGTGCAGACATCGGATATGGCTTCGCCCTTGCGACTGTAGCAGCCTCTTTTCCACAACTGGCAATCGCGATCAAGAGGATTGCCAATCTGGAACTGAACGATTGCATCGGATTCCGATTATTCGTTTACGTCGATCAGCAATTCTGAATGGTTTCTTTCTCTCTTATTTCACGGAATTCCACACGTGTGGCCAAGAAACGAGAGGAGAACAGGTGAGCAGTCCTCTTCTGGGATCAGGAAAGTGACAATTCCCAATACAGCCCACTGAATGGAGGATTTGGGCCGACTCTTTTTGCGCCAGCTTGCGATTCCCATGACGCTGACGGACCGCCCTGCCTCAGCTGTTCGCGCGTGACCGAGAGCTTGCAATCATCACGATCTGTGCATATGGGACACCGGGGATGATCCTGTAAAGGATTGATCAGAGACTTATTACCTATTTTCCGATGCAGAAGGTGGAGAAGATCAGATTCAGGATGTCGTCGGGAGTGGTTTGGCCGGTTAGGGAGTCGAGGGCCCAGAGTGCGCGGTAGAGATCAAGCAGGATCATTTCGTGGGGGATGCCGGTTTCATTGGCGCGGAGGCTGTCGAGTAGTGCGGTGCGAGCGGCGATGATTGCCTGCTGCTGGCGTAGGTTGGTGAGGAGGCCTGGTTCAGCGGCGGCTCCGCCAGTGGCGAGTTCGAGTATTTTCTCGCGGAGGGTAGCAATGCCCTCGCCAGTCAGGGCAGAGGTTGGAATGATGGGGAGGTGAAACTCGTTCGCCGCTGATTTGTCCGTGTGCAGGATTTTCTGGCCCTGGGGATCAGCGGCCAGGTCGCTCTTGTTGATGGCTAGGAGAGCGCTACGGTCCTGGACTGCGGCGAGGAGATTGCGCTCTTCATGATTCAGGGGCTGGGTGGCATCGAGGACGATGAGAACGATGGCGGCGTCGGCGAGAGCCTGGCGGCTGCGCTCGATGCCGAGCTGTTCTATCTCTTCGAGTGCGTCGCGGAGGCCGGCAGTGTCGACGAGTTCGAGGGGGATGCCGTCGAGGGAAATGCGCTCGGTGACGAGGTCGCGGGTGGTGCCTGGGATTGCGGTGACGATAGCGCGATCGCGTTCAACGAGGCGGTTAAACAGGGAACTTTTGCCGGCGTTGGGGCGGCCGACGATGGCCATGGTGAGGCCGTCGTGGACGATGCGTCCTCGGGCGAAGGAGGATTCTAGTGCGAGAACAGGCGGAAGAAGTTCGTTGATGCGGCGGGCGATCTCGGCTTGCGGAGTTACGTCCACGTCGTCTTCTCCGAAGTCGATGCCAGCTTCGAGGAGAGCGATCAGTTCGACCAGGGATTGCTTGATGGGAGCGACGCGGCGGCTGAGCGCGCCGCCCATCTGGCTAGCAGCCTGGCGGGCCTGAGTGAGCGTCTGGGCTTCGATGAGGTCGCGAACGGCTTCGGCCTGGGTGAGGTCGAGTTTACCGGCGAGGAAGGCGCGCTGCGTGAATTCGCCCGGCTCGGCGAGGCGCGCGCCAAGGGCGAGGCAGCGACGGAGCAGGAGGTCGAGGACGACGGGGGAGCCGTGGGCGGCGACCTCGATGAGGTCGTCGCCGGTGTAGGAGTGGGGAGCGGCGAAGAGGGTGACCATCGCCTCGTCGATTTGTTGGTCTGTTGACTCGTCGAGGACTTCGGCGAGGCGGGCGCGGCCGGGATCGAGCGGCTGATGAAGCCGCACGAGTTGGGCGGCAATGGAGGCGGAATCGGGGCCGCTGAGGCGCACAATCCCTATACCGCCCCGGCCGGGAGGTGTGGAGATGGCGGCGATGGTATCGACGATTGCCGTCGTGGCTTCGGTGATTGCGGGCTGGTCCTGAGTCACGCTGCTTCAATTGTAGGGAAGTGAGGTGCTGCCTGGGATTGAGTTTTGAAGTTCCACCACAAGCTGTGGTGTATGCACGCGCTGACCAGAAGAGGATCCATATTCGGTTAGTTCGGTTTGACGGGAGCTACTCGCGGCGCAATACCGTCATGGGTTCGATGTTGCTGACGCGGCGTACGGCGAAGTAGCCGGCACAGAGCGCTACGGTCGCGAGGGTTAAAGCATCGAGGGCAAAGATGATTGGATCGTTGGGAGGCGTCTGGAAGAGAACCGTGGTGAGCAAGCGTGTGAGCCCGAGCGATGCGAGTATACCCAAAACAATGCCCACTCCGGCGAGCATCATTCCCCGGTTTAAGACAAGGCGAATGACACTTCCGCGTTGTGCGCCGAGTGCCATGCGCAATCCGATTTCCCGGGTGCGCAGTTCGACATCGTAAGAGATGATTCCGTAGATCCCGACGATGGCGAGAAGGATCGCGACGCAGGCAAAAGCCGCCATCACCTGCGTTGCGAAGCGGGTGCGCGCGACCGATGTAGACAGTAGCGTTTCCATCGGGACGACATCGGCGATGGGCTGGTTCTTGTCCATCCGCAGTACGGTTTGACGAAGGTTAGGGATCAGCGAGCGTGGATCGCCATCGGTGCGGATAACAAGTGTCATGAATTGGAAGCCAAGTTCGGGATAGGACCAGTAGGCGGTGGGCTTCACCGCAGAGGAAAGCCCCGCATGCTTTACGTCGCCGACTACGCCGATCACAGTGCTTGGCGTGTTGTTGCGCTTCATGTAGATTGTCACGCGTTTGCCAAGCGGATTTTCGCCGGGCCAGAGCATTTGCGCCATAGATTGGCTGATGATGACGTTCCCGGTTGCCTGAAAGGCTTCGCTGCGATTGAAGGTTCGGCCGCTGATCAGCGGAATCCCAAGGGTCTCGAAAAAGTCGGGCTCGACCAGTGAGACGTTCACGCCGGGTTGTTGCGAGACAGGGAGGATTGGCCGTCCTTCAACCTGGACGCCTGTTCCTGCAATGATGCCGGCGAAGGGAAGGAAGCCGTCGGCACTGGCGGAACGCACGCCGGGAATGGCGCGGATTGAATCGAGCAACTGAGCGAAGAACTGACTCTTCTGTTCGTCCTTTTCGTATCGGGCATTTGGAAACTGAATCCATGCGGTGAGGATGTGGTCAGCCCGGAATCCCGGATCGACTGCGACGAGTCGCTGAAAGCTGCGGATGAGGAGGCCCGCACCTATGAGCAGAACGAGAGCGATTGCGACCTCACCGACGACGAGGATCCGGCGTACGAACCCGCGGCTGTCGCCGGTGCGGGCGGCCGTTGCGCCTTCCTGGAGGGGCTCGCGAGGAGCGGTGCGCGCAGCGTCGATTGCCGGAATGACGCCGAAGAGAAGGCCGGAGAGCAGGGAAACCGCGAAGGCAAATGCAAAGACGCGGAAATCCAGCCGCAGTGCTTCGAGCGGGATGAGATTGGCGGGAGCGATGGACTTGAGTGTGTTGAGGCAGAGATAGCCCAGACCAAAGCCCGCGAACCCGCCTACAACGGCGAGAAGGCAGCTTTCGGTGAGAACCTGACGGACGACGCGCTTTGCGCTGGCACCCAGGGCCATGCGGATGGCGATTTCGTGACGGCGGGTGGATGCGCGAGCGAGATTCAGCGTAGCAACATTGCCACATGCGATGAGCAGGACCATGCCGACGGCCGCGAGCAGAAGTTGAAGCCCCTGTGCGACGTCGCCGGTGAGCTGCGAGCGAAGCGGAACAAGGTTCACGCTCCAGTTCTTCATGGAGGCGGGGTCCTGGGCGACGAGGCGAGACGAGAGACTGAGCATTGCTTCCCGCGCCTGCGGGAGCGTGACGTTGGGACGCAGGAGTCCGATGGCCTGAAGGTAGCGACCGTGACGCGCGTGGTCGGCGGGCGCGAAGTTCATCGTGACCCAGATCTCGGGCTTCTTCGACGAGAACGATTGTTGTTTCACAAAAAATTCAAATCCGCGCGGCATTATGCCGACGACGGTGTAGGGTTTGTCGTCGAGAGTGATCTGGGTTCCGAGGACATTCGGATCGGAGGCGAAGTGACGCTGCCAGACTTCGAAGCTGAGGACTGCTGCGCGGTTCGAATTGGCATTGCCGTCCTGTGCGGGTACAAAGACGCGGCCAATGGCGGCGTTGACGCCGAGGATCGAGAAGAAGTTCGGGGAAACAGATGCGGTTGCGATCTGCTCGGGCGTGCTGCCGCCGGAGAGGATGGAGGAGTCGTTGAAGATGGCCGCCATCTGGTCGAACACGGTGTTGTCTTGCTGCCAATTGAGAAAGGTTGCGGGAGAGGTTACGTTCTGGCGCTCGTCGTCGGTGAGGTGATGCTCCCAAACCATTACGGCTCTGTTGGCATTGGGATAGGGAAGCGGGCGGATCAATGTGGCGTCGACAACGGTGAAGATCGCGGTGTTTGCGCCGATGCCGATGGCGAGAGTCAGCAGGGAGACGAGAGCAAATCCACGGTGCTTAGAGAGCATCCGCAGGCCGTAGCGCATGTCGTGCCAGAGTGTCTCCAGCAGCCCGAAACTATCCTGTTTGGAAATTTCACCGAGGATGTTGCCGCGGTTGCCCAGCTTGAGGTGCGCGGCCCGGCGCGCTTCTTCTGCGGACATGCCGCGCTCCATGTTCTCCTCGGTTTCTTTTTCCAGGTAGGCTTGCAATTCGGCGGCGAACTCTTCGCGGCGGAGGCCGCGCTGAAAAAAACGCTTGAGATTCATGGTCTACTCCCGGACGGGTTGTAAAACGCGGTTTACTGCAGCCACGAGTTGCTCCCATCGGCTGGTCTGCCGCAACAGTTGTTTTCGCCCCGCGGCGGTCAGGCGGTAAAAGCGTGCCTTGCGATTGTTCTCAGAAGGACCCCAGTCCGACTTGATCCAGCCGCGGTTCTGCAGGCGATGGAGGGCGGGATAAAGCGAGCCGTGCTCGACCTGGAGTACTGCGTCAGAGCGATGTTCGATGACATGGGCGATGGTGTGGCCGTGAGCAGGCCCTAGAAGAAGGGTCTGGAGAACGAGCAGATCGAGCGTTCCCTGCAGGAGATCGGCGTCAAGGGGCGGCGCTCCGCGTTTCGGCATTGTTCACGACTCCGGTAGATGATCTACCCAGACTTCAGGAAGATCATCTATGGGAGAGAAATACGCCCTGGAGATGGTCTTGGCAAGAAGGAAGTGACGAGTTGCACTTGTGATTTGACCAGCAGAAATCAAGGGCTTCAGAGCCAGATTGAGGCCAAAGAGCCGAACGAAAAGATCGTGCGGAAGTACCGGTGTATTTTGGCCCGTCCAAATCGCGGGCGATCTGAGAGCAGCCGAGCTTATCAAGCGCGGAGTTCATCTCGGCTGCATTTCGGAACGCGCTCTGGGTAGTCGGATATCACCCCATCTGCGCCGAGATGGATCGCGAGGGCGATCAGGTTTGGCTCATTGACGGTATAAAAGAACACCTCCAACCCGACTTCATGAAGTGCGGAAGTAAACTTGGCGGTTGCGGAATCAAAAGCGAGGCCAACCAGCGTGGCGTTGGCATCGTGGGCGAACGCTGCTCCCGCTAGTGGAATGCAGTCGGTCAGCGCCATGGTTCTCGCACGCTGGTCGATGTCGCGAATTGCAAGAATTTCCGCGTGCAGAAAGGACGCATAGATCACCGGACCAGAAAAATCCGATGTTTGTACCGCGCTGTAAAGGTCTGGCCCAATACCAGATGCTTTGGCTTCAAGAATGACTCCGGCGCGACCGCTAGCCGTTCCCAGCGCCGCTTCCACAGAAGGAATCCGTTCGCCATCGCCTGCGTCGAGCGACTGCAACTCATCCCAGGTCATCTGAGACAGTGAACCGACGCCGCTTGTGGTGCGGTCCAAGGTCTCGTCGTGCATTAACACCAGGCGCCCATCGCGGGTGCGTTGGACATCCAGTTCGACAAAGTCGACGCCCAGCGAGATGCCAGCGCGGATGGCCGCGATCGTATTCTCCGGCGCATGAGCTGCGGCTCCGCGATGGCCGATTCGGAGAATGCGGCTATCTTCTTGGTTCTGGCTGCCTGTCACAGCTGAATACTCCTCCTAACACTTACAACAGATGCCAAAAGTTCCAGCGTGATCAGGGCGCGGCAACTGCTTTAGTTTCTATCAACCCGCAATCATCAGGTTACGCTTTTGCAGTCCCGTGACATCTAAGTAGATGGAACGGAGATTGCGGATAGGCCGTGCTCGCAGAACGAGGCAATCTCGCATGGGCTATGCCAGAGGTCTGGCGAGAAAGGATTTCTTGCCGTGCAGCAGGAGTCCACTGAACCGGAATACGAAGAGGCGTTCGCCGATGTTGACGGCGTTCGCCTGCATTATGTGCATGCGGGAACCGGCACACCAATGTTCCTTATCCACGGACTGATCGGAACCTGCGCAGACTGGCATAACAACATCGAGTCCCTCGCTCGGCACGCCAGCGTCTATGCCGTGGACCTGCCAAATATGGGTAAGTCCCAACGAGTGGAGGGATTGAATGCCAGTCTCAGGACGACCGCCAAGAGTATCGTCGCATTGATGGACTCACTCGGTATCTCCGAGGCTGACATCGTTGGCCACTCGTATGGAGGAGCCATTGCTCTGATGCTTGCCGCGCGGCATTCCAGGCGTGTGCGCAGACTAATCCTCTTTGCGCCTGCCAACCCGTACAGCCGCTCAAGCGATGCTATTCTGCGCATCTATAGCACGAAGTGGGGCAGATCTGTCGCTCGGATGCTGCCATATCTTCCCGCGCCGATTCAGCGCATCGCGCTGGGGCAGATGTATGGCGGCAGGGAGCGCGTTGTGGACAGATGCTTGCAGCAAATTGTGGATGGGCTGCGGTGCCCCGGCACGCTGCGGCACGTGCTCGCGATCGTTCACTGCTGGTTTGCCGAGATGTCCAGGCTGGAGGCGGTGCTTCGCCGCGTCGCGCGAATCCCGACTCTTCTCGTATGGGGTGAGAATGACTGCACAGTCAGCCTTGCTTCCGGCATCCGATTGCACCGCAAGCTGCGAGCGTCGGAGCTTATCGTACTCCAGGGTGGTCACTCGGTATTCGAGGAGTCACCGGAAGAGTCGAACCGGATCATGCTGGAGTGGCTTGAGCGCCATTCAATATCTGCTCGTTTCGCAGCGGCTGCTCCCGGCACGTCAAGTGCTCGTCGCAGAAATCGGGGCCGATCTGCAGCAGTCATTGCGACGACCAGGACCGCACCGGCCATGCCAACAGCGATTCCGCCGGAAGCCAGGGCGATCTAAGCCGAACTCTCCTTGTGACTTTGGGGTGTTCTGCTTTGAGTTGGTGGAGCGCGCCAGGGTTGACCAACAGGCGTGCCAGCGCGCTTTGGTAGGAATTCAAAGTTGCGTCAGGTTCATGGCTCGCACCTGGATTACTGCTCGAATCGGCCAGCCGGTAAGCGGTGTGGATGACGCAACCCATCGAGATCAGGTTGCCATTGCGCAGATCCGGAACATACTGGTTTTGATTTCGATCTCCTTTGTTCAGTGTGCATTGGGGAGCGAAGCAGTGGGCTGGTATGTTCCGGACCGTTTCTGATCGCCTGTCCCAATAGGTGCAGATCGAAGAGAAGATTGGCATGGGGTTCGATTATTTTGTGGCTGTTTAATTGCTGCTGAGTTGGGCATGGAGCCAGGAGCGTGCAAACTTCCAGTCGCGCATCACGGTTTCGGGCGAGATAGACAGCACTTCGGCAGTCTCGTCGACGCTCAGTCCGCCGAAAAAGCGCAATTCGACGACGCGAGCCTTGCGCGGGTCGTTCTTGGCAAGCGCGTTCAAGGCATCTTCTAGGGCGATCAATTCCCGCGCCCTGTTTCCGCTGAGATCGGGCAGCTCATCGAGGTTGACTCGCTCGGCGGTCCCGCCTCGTTTGGCCGCGATGCGGCGTCGTGCGCGATCAAGCAGGATGTGGCGCATGATCTGCGCCGAAACGGCAAAGAAATGGGCGCGGTGTTGCCAACTCACGTTATTGACGTCGATGAGTTGGAGGTAGGCCTCGTGCACGAGGGCAGTCGCCTGCATGGAGTTTCCAGCGCGCTCGTTCTGCATCTGGTATCCGGCGATGCGTCGGAGGGTTCGATAGACGCGGGGGGTTAGCTGCTCGAGCGCTCCCGAATCGCCGTCAGCCCACGCACGAAGAAGCTGGGTTGTTTCCGATGTCTGGTCATCTTCGGAACTGGGTTGGTACCGATCGGGCACCGGTGCAGACCTCCGGGATCTCGGCGCAGGTTGAGGAGAGGCGACAAGGGCGTGTACAAGCCGTCGCCGTCGGCGTCATAATACCATCCACCATCTATCCCCAGTGAGGTAAATCCTTGTCTTCGCAGCGCTGGCGGCAGATCGAGGAACTGTACCACTCCGCGTGCGAGCACGGAGCCGCGGTTCTCGACGGCGCCGAACCTGAGATTCGCAGAGAGGTGGAAAAGCTGCTGTCGCATAATTCGCAGAGCGGCGGCAAACTGCTGGATCAGCGTGCAGGGGATCTGATCTCGGGTCTTATCGACGAGCCGATTACACCGGGGGCCCGGTTGGGACCCTACAGAATCGACGGGCTGCTCGGAGAGGGCGGCATGGGACACGTGTTCCGGGCTACGGATACGCGTTTGAATCGGCCGGTAGCCATCAAGATCTGCAAGGAAGCGTTTATCGACCGATTCGAGCAGGAGTCGCGCTCGATTGCGGCGATCAGCCACCCCCACGTCTGCACTCTGTACGATGTCGGCCCGAACTACCTGGTGATGGAACTGGTGGAGGGCGAAACGCTGGCTGCGCGGCTGAAGCGCGGGAAACTGTCGGTCAGCGAGACGATTCGTTTCGGAGCGCAGATTGCGGAGGCGCTTGCGGTCGCTCATGGGAAGGGCATTGTTCACCGCGACCTTAAGCCGGCGAACATTATGCTGACGAAGTCCGGCGTGAAGGTGCTGGATTTTGGGTTGGCGAAGTCAGCGGTGGATCCATCGCGCACGGAGGCGGGAGGAGTGATGGGCACTCCTGTGTACATGGCCCCGGAGCGGATAGAAGGCAAGGAGGCGGATCAACGGTCGGATATCTACGCGCTGGGGCTGATCCTGGCGGAGATGACGACCGGAAAACGTTCGAACAGCGCAGGGAACTTACCTCCGGAATTTGCTCGTGTCGTGAACAGGTGTCTGGAGGTCGATCCGGATGAGCGATGGCAGTGTGCACGCGACTTGAAATGGGAGTTGGAGTCGATCGGGCGTACTCCTGGCGCTGTCGAGGGGCGTCCGAGGAAAGCGCTGCTCGCCGGATTGCTGGGTGCGGTGGTGCTTCTGCTGGGAGGGATTCTGTTCTTGTATTTTAGGGCGCCGACAGCGCCGCAGCCGGTGACGTGGGTCAACGTTTTGCTTCCTGAGAAGGCCCTGGTGCGATCGCTTGCGGTGTCTCCGGATGGGCGCTTCATCGCGATGGTTCTGGTGGAAGGCGGGAAGCAGCAGATATGGGTTCGTGCTCTCGATGCGGCGGAACTGACTCCGCTGGCTGGGACTGATGGTGCGTCCGATCCATTCTGGTCGGCTGACGGCAGCTTTATTGCGTTCTTTGCCGACGCCAAGCTGAAGAAGATCGATCGTTCCGGGGGCCCGGTTCAGACGCTTTGTGAAGCGCTGGCCGTGGTGGGAGGGACGTGGAATCGCAGCGGTGACATTTTGATGGGCGCCTTGGATCAGGTGCAGCGAGTTTCGGCCGACGGCGGGGCGGTATCGAAGCTTCCGGGGCATTCCGCTATTACGGAACTTTTTCCGGCTTTCCTGCCGGACGGTCGTCATTACATAGGCACGCGTAGTCGCATTGGTGACACTGCTGCGTCGGGGCTGTGGCTTGATTCGATGAATGGGCCGGAGGCGCGGCGAATTCTGCCCGATATCAGCAGGGCCGAAATCGTGGCGCCGGCGGCAGGTAGTCGCGTCGGAGCAATACTGTTTATCCGCGCCGGTAAATTGATGGCGTTACCGTTTGACATGAAGCGGCTGGAAGCGGCGGGCGAGCCGTTCCTGGTGGCACAGGACATGGCCGTGGGCACGAATTCCAATTGGCTGGCCGCATCCTCATTTAATGGAGTGCTTGCCTATGTTTCCGGAAAGCACAGCCAATGGCAGTACGTCTGGCGGGACCGTCAGGGCAAGAAATTGGGCGTTCTCGGTGATGCGGGCGGGGTCGTGATGATCTCTCCCGATGGGAAGCGGTTGGTGGGAGATCCGGGCCAGGCGATCACGATGCTTGAGTTAGGGCGAGGGGTGACCACTCGATTGACCTTTGGGTCGTCAGGAGGGATGAATCCTGCATGGTCGCCCGATGGCCGGTACGTGGCGTACAACGGATCGCAAGGAATCTATCGAAAAGCCACCAGCGGAGGGGCACCCCAGGAACTTCTGCTTCGATCGGATACTTTGGCGGTTCCAAAGAGCTGGTCGCCGGATGGGCGCTACCTTATATATGCGCAGATCAACCCCGGGACGGGTGCCGACCTGCTCGCGCTGCCGATCGATAGGCCTGACAGCCATCCAATGGTTCTGGCCCAGACACAGGCTACTGAAGACCAGGGGCAGTTCTCGCCCGATGGTCATTGGGTGGCGTATACGTCAAATGAATCCGGCCAGAGCGAGATTTATGTCATTCCCTTCCCGCCTTCTCCAAATGGGGGCAGATGGGTGGTATCGCGTGCCGGCGGTGTGATGCCTCGGTGGCGGCGGGATGGGAAAGAGCTGTTTTTCATCTCTCCGGACTGGAAGATGATGGCGGTGGACGTGAGCACCAAGCCCACTTTCCAATCAGGCGCGCCACGCGCACTGTTCGATACGGAGATGGTGGACACCGGGATTCGCACAGGGCCGATGAGCTGGGACATTGCCGCGGACGGAAAGCGATTCCTGATTATCAGCGACAACTCCGCAGGGGCGTTATCTCTGAACGTGATTTTGAACTGGCGGCCGGAACAGGTGAAATGAAGATTGCTCGAGGAGGGGTCGCGCACGCTGGAGCTTTGGGCGGGGGCCTTCATGGCGGCAGTTTGTTCTGGACGAGCCAATGTCAATCAGTGGGCGGCCCCATGATCCGGTGACTCGATTCAGAGTCAGCGCAATGGCTGTTGTTCAGCGATAAGTTATCCAAAATTCACCGCAACCTGCGAGGCGAAGCTGTGTCTTTATAGGCACAGGATTGAGGACGTGGTGCAAAGCAAGTGAGCCTCAGTCGCAAAGCAGTTGGCGACCCCGCGGTCGCGGCGGAACAGGACGGAGGATATGAAATCTACACTATTGCTAATTCCTACATTTGGAGTTCTTTTGCTATCGGGCGTGAGGAGCGCAAAGGCACAGGAGTATTACGGACAGCCGCAGTGGCGTTACGAGCAGCATGAGCGGGAAGAGGCCTGGGAACGGCGCGGATATTATGACGGGGCGCGAGGTGCCGATCGGGACTTTGAGAACCATCGCCGGCCGAATGTGAACAATCGCGACGAGTATCGCGATACGGATCTTCCCCGGTGGGCGGCGCACGAATATCGCGAAGGGTTCCGACGCGGCTACTACGAGCGGGTGCGGCAGATCTATAACGGCGGTCGCTGGAGACATGATGACGACGATGATCGCCGTTGGTAGGCGGAGTCGGGATAAGTGAATAGCGAGACAAGAGCCTCGCCGGTCGTGAAGACTGGCGAGGTTTTTTGCGCTTCGAATTCGCTGAGCTAGCGCTATGTGCGGAGTGCCGACGTTCTTGTAACGCGGCGCGTGGTTGTGAAGTCGAATGTGAGACGTCTTACTTTGGCG